>JAEEGL012592964.1_pt1 | contig 14053 bp, 9 predicted proteins | sample 9134231 | NCBI WGS metagenome assembly JAEEGL01 (sample SAMN16246548, study PRJNA631951) | gut metagenome | biome: gut microbiome; feature: rumen; material: fiber-attached | host: Bos | place: Iran: Karaj | collected 2018-10
CTGGTTGCATATAAAAAAGAAAGGATTGATACTGTTGAACGGAAAAGCATATTGAAAAACGTTCGCGGGATGATGATGCACAAGATCGGAGGCTTTGTACTGAACGGGACGGACAATCTGATCATATCCGGCTTAGTGGGCGTTGTTTCAGTAGGACTGTACTCGAATTATCTGATGATAATTACTATCGTCAGGTCATACATAACGCAGATCACCGGTGCGACAACAGCCAGTGTCGGAAACCTGATCGCAAAAGAGACGAGCCAAAAATCATACGAGATATTTAAGATCATCTTCTTCGCATACAATGGGATATACTCTTTCTGCTTTGTTTCTTTTTATGTCCTGTTTCAGCCGTTTATCGAATGGTGGATCGGAAAAGAGTATTTGCTTTCGGATGCTGTTGTTTTCATCGTTCTGATCAACTTTTATTTGAATGGGATGCAGGGCTGCATCAATAATTTTACAAACGCGACCGGACTGTTCTGGGAGACGAGATATAAGCCGGTCATCGAATGCACTATCAATTTAGGCGTTTCGATCTGGCTTGCGAAGAGCATTGGGCTTCCGGGTGTATTTATTGGCACTTTAGCCAGTTTTCTGGCTACATTTTGGATCAATCCCAAGCTGGTCTACCGAAAGCAGTTTAACAGAAGTTCCTGTTCGTACTTTTTGCGCTTTGGGCTGTATTCTGCCATCACGGTCGGTTCGGCTCTTGGATTAAGATATGTTTTGGATGCTTTGCTCAGGGAAGCAACGATTTGGACCTTGCTCATTCGTGCCGTTTTTTGCGTGATCACCCCCATGGCAGTATTAACGGCGCTATTCAAAAATACGGAGGAATACAACTATTCAAAACGACTGATTGAAAGCATCATTCAAACAGCTTGCAGGAAGGTATCGCGCAAAAAAGGGTGAGCATATGAAAGTGGTTCAGATCAATGCAGTGTATCCCCGCGGAAGCACCGGATATATTGTTCAGGCAATCGATACCATATTGAAACAGAACGATATCGAAAGCTGGATTGCCTATGCAGAGGGACCGGATCCATGGGAAAACGGTATTCGTATCGGATCGGGTATCGATCATAAAGCGCATGCGTTGCTCTCTCATGTTCTGGGTAAGCAGGGATACTTTTCAACATATGCGACAAAGAAACTGATCGAACGACTGAAGGCCATTGGACCGGACGTTGTTCACCTTCATAATCTTCATCATAATTATATAAATATCGAATTGCTGTTTTCGTATTTGTCTGAGAATCATATAAAAACAGTGTTCACTCTTCATGATTGCTGGTTTTTCACAGGAAAATGCACGCACTTTCAAGTTGCAAAGTGCAATAATTGGATAACAGGCTGCCATTCGTGTCCTCAATTACTCGCTGACAATCCGAGCTGGTTTTTCGATAATACAAAAAAAGCATGGGAGCACAAGGCGGCGTTATATAGATCTTTGCATTCCGCACATGTTGTTGGAGCTTCCTACTGGATTTCCGACTTAGCACGCCACTCCATTCTGAAAAGTTTGCCGATTTCAACCATACATAATGGGATAGATACAAAAGTGTTCGCCAGGGAGGGGGACAACTTGAGGAGAAAGCTCAATATAGAAAATAAATATATTGTGCTTACGATGGCAAATAAGATGTTGAATCCTGAGAATCGAGGACTGCTCGAGCATTTAGCAAACAGACTTCCGGAGGATGTGATCCTTTTGCTTTTAGGGGCCGATTTTACAGCCAAAAAGAGTATAGGCATATCGGCTGTTCAGACTTCGGAAGAAATGGCTCGCATATATAGGACAGCAGATGTGTTTTTGAATGTGTCGCATGAGGATACGTTGCCTACGGTGAACCTTGAATCGATGGCCTGCGGCACACCTGTTGTAAGTTACTCGGTTTGCGGATGTACAGAGACGATGGGCGAAAACACCGGTGTTCTGGTGCGCGAAAATGATTGGGACGCACTGGTAAAGGCGATTCTTGAAGTCAGGAAGCTGGGAAAAGGGTTCTACTCAAAGCACTGCATCGATCATATCGCAGAGAACTACGAGTATCAAAAATGCTTTACCCAATATCTCAGGATATATAAAGGAGAAGTTGTTTAGTGATGTCGAATGTTTTAGATATAGCTGTAGCTATTGTCTTCTTCAACAGACCGGATACGCTGAATAAAGTGTTTGAGTCCGTCAGGAAAGCCAGACCTTCAACATTGTTTCTTATTCAGGATGGACCGCGTGAGAATAATCAGGAGGATGCAGTAAAAGTCAGGGAGTGCAGGAGCATAGTCTCTGGCGTTGATTGGCCTTGCAACGTTACCGAAATATACAGACAAGAGAACAGAGGCGTTGCGTATAATATATATTCAGGGATATCGGAAGCCTTTGAGAAGGTGGAAAAGCTGGTGATCATTGAAGACGATATCGTTATAGACCAGTCGTTCCTGCCGTTTTGTAAAGAGTTGCTTGACAAATATGAACATGATGAACGCGTATTTGCCATCACGGGCATGAATCATATGGTTCAGTACGATTCATGTCCTTATAGTTACTTTTTTTCTGATATCGGTTCCTGTTGGGGCTGGGCAACGTGGAAAAGGTCTTGGGATAAGATGGAGTTTACCGGTGATTTCCTGGAAGACGATTACGCTGTAGGATGCTTTCTGAATTCTTCTGTCCGAACAAAAAGACTGCGAAGAAGCATAATAAAAGAAAGCAAGAAACGAAGGCTTCTTCAATCTCAGAATAAGAGAGTTACCGGATGGGCGCATCAGTTTATGATCTCCCAGTACATGAATTCCGGATGGTGGATCGTTCCCAAGGTCAACCTTATAACAAATATCGGGCTAAGTGAAGATAGTGTACATGCAGCTTCGAGCTTGAAGCTTATCCCCAAGAAGCTTCAAAAAGTATTCTACGCTAAAACGATTCCCCTTTCTTTTCCGCTTGATCATCCCAAATACATAATCGGCGATCGCCTGTACTCCGATGCGGTTCTCAGTATTTTGGGAGAAGGCTGGTTCCAAAAAGCAAGTCGCAGAGCAGAATCTCTTTTCAGATTTGTTTTGTTCTCCAGTTGGGATCAGAAGAAGAGTAAAATCAAGAAAGCGCTGTTTCATTAAGGCATGGATGGAAAATTATGAAAAAGCTGTTGTTCTATATAACCACTCTCGGCGGCGGCGGGGCCGAGCGGGTTCTTCTAAATCTGCTGAAAGAGATAGATTACTCAAGATTTGATGTTACTGTTGTGACTTTAACGAATTCAGGGGTATACGCCAATAAATTACCAGAACAAGTCACCTATAGATCAATCATACAATCCAAGAATGCAAACGTCGAATTCTTAGAGACATACCTGTATTATAAAATACTGCCGGCAAAGCTTTTCCACAGATTGTTTCTGAAAGGCGACTATGATTATGAAATAGCGTATCTGATGGGGTTTCCATCAAAAGTCATACAGGCATCCAGCAATAAAAGATCCAGGAAAGTCTGTTTTGTTCACACTAATGTGGGAAATGGAGAAGTGTTCAAATCCGTCTACGGCAGCGTGAACCGTGCGAGGATCGAGTATGAAAAGGCAGATACTATTTGTTTTGTGTCGGAAGCAAATAAACAGGCATTTATTCAATTGTGCGGTGAGTATAATGATATCAGAGTGATTCATAACGTTATCGATGTTGATAATATACTCTGCCAAGCTGCCTTGAAAATTGATGCTGGCTATAAAGATGATCATATCAATATCGTTTCGGTCGGACGACTTTCACAACCTAAAGGATACTTGAGGCTTATCAAAATCGTTGACGAACTAAATGACAAATATCACAATTATACGTTGACGATCCTTGGCGAGGGCGAGGAAGAACCGATCATAAGAAATTATATTGTTGAACATGGGATAAAGAATGTTCGTCTGATTCCGTTTCAGGCCAATCCGTTCCCCTATGTGAAACAAGCCGATTTGTTTGTTTGTTCCTCTTATACAGAAGGCTATAGCACCGCAGTCTCTGAAGCTGCATTGCTGGGGGTTCCCGTGATTACGACCAGATGCGATGGAATGGATGAGATATTTGAGGAAGGGATAGGGGTACGTATCATTGAAAACGATGACAAGTCTTTGTATAAGGCGATAGACGAGTATTTAAGCAGCAAAGAATTCAGAGAGATCCTTGAGACGGAAGCAAAGCGGTATTGCACGATATATCGTGAGAGAGTTCGGGCGAACATTCAAGAGTACAATACATTATTTCAGTAGTGCGGCACTTTGATGCTCCTATCTTCATTGGCAATATCGGCAGAGGCCGCATGATAAGGCAGACAGACCATCATGGGCGGATACATCTTCGGCGCCGGATATTTTTCGGATTGCCCGAATCCTGACGGAATCAGACCGGAGAACAGCAATCGATACGGACAAGAAAAGCATCCGGAAGGTTGTCAGAGAAATGAAGAGGCGGCGAGCAGCGCAAACGACCGAAGCTATACAAGGTGTAGGAATGATACCCTTAATATCCATCATCAAAGATCATATTCACTCGTTCCAAACCGCTCCCTTCACCGCAGATTGGGCATCCTTGATCAGCGCCGCAAAGCGACATGAAGTTTCGGCTATCCTCTACGCGCAATGCAAAGACTTCATCCCCGAACCTTTCCTGGCCGACCTTAAACGCTATCACAGCACAGTGCTGTACTTTTACGCCAACAGAAGAAAGCTGACGGGCAGAGTGGAAGAGGCGTTGAGAGGTATGGAGCATTTCACTATCAAAGGCGCTTCGATCGCAGAGTTCTATCCCTGCCCGGCCTATCGCACCATGGGCGACACGGACATTGTGATCCACAAGGAGGATAGAAACGAAGCGGATAGAAGATTGAGAGGTCTTGGCCTGAAATGCATATCCTCTTTCGATGATCGTGAATGGCAGTACTATCTGCACCATATGGAGTTTGAATTGCACGACCGTTTGGTGTATAATGAATCCGTAAACACAGATGCTCAGGAGCAGTATTTCAATGATTGCTGGAAGCATGTGAAAGATGGAAAGCTTGATTGGGAGTTTCACTTCATGTTCCTCATCTTTCATCTTCGTAAGCACTTCATGAACAGCGGGGTGGGTTTCCGCCATTTTATGGATATAGCAGTACTAACGTCCCGTGGACCAAAGATTGATTGGAGCCGGATCAAGGAGGAACTGGTCAATATAGGTCTCTGGCCATTCACAGAGCGGATATTTGCTTTGAATCAATACTGGTTCGGCGTTCCCACGCCGCTCCCCGTATCTGCGTTTTCGGACACATTCCTTTCATCCGCCACCGAATTGATCCTTAAGAATGGCGTTTTCGGATTTGACAACGAAAACAACGCGGGCAATTCGGCAGTGAATGCGATCAGGGACAAGAACCACAGCCATAGCGCAATGATAAAAACGGCAGCAAGAAAGATCTTTCCTGCATATGAAACGATGATAAAGGTTCCGCAGTATTCCTATTTGAAGGGACATCCATATCTTCTCCCCGTTGCTTGGATGCAAAGAGCGGTCCGGTCGCTTGTGTATAAACGAGTTGCAAAGGACATGAAAACGGTTATTCGCGGTTCTTTTGTTGACAAGGAGACGATACAGAGACGTGAAGCGATATATGAGCAATGGGGAGTATGATAAGCGTACTCGGCTGAGATAAACGGATGCGGAAGCGGACGGACAAATATGAACAGCACTCCTTGAAAAAAGCGAGTATCGGTCAATTGACAATAGTATCTGCGTAAAAGGATGGAATGATTTCATGAACAGTACCGATTCATTCAAAAATTGTTGTCTCGTCATCACCGGCGGGACGGGCAGCTTTGGTTCCGCCGTCCTGAAGCACTTTCTGCCCACGGACATCGGCGAGATCCGGATCATCAGCCGTGATGAAAAGAAGCAGGACTGGATGCGGCACATGCTGCAGGCACAGTACCCGGAGCATGTGGGGAAGGTGCAGTTTTATATCGGGGATGTACGCAGCATCGACTCTGTGCGGGATGTGATGTACGGCGCGGACTATGTGTTCCACGCGGCGGCGCTGAAGGAGGTCCCGAGCTGTGAGTTTTTTCCGATGGAGGCAGTGCGGACGAACATCATCGGCACGGACAATGTCATCACCGCGGCGGTGGAAAACCGCGTGAAGCGCTTGGTGTTCCTGTCCACGGACAAAGCGGCGTATCCGATCAACGCCATGGGCATGACCAAAGCGGTGGGCGAAAAGGTCGTTCAGGCGCGGGCGCAGAAGGCCTTTGAACGCAGCGGCACGGTGCTTGCCTGCACACGATACGGCAACGTTATGTGCAGCCGGGGGAGCGTGATCCCGCTGTTTATCGACCAAATCAAGCGAAAGGCGCCAATCACGATCACGGACCCGAATATGACACGGTTCTTGATGAACCTGGACGAAGCGGTGGACCTCGTGTCTTTCGCGTTTGAACACGCGGAGCCCGGCGACCTGTTCATCCAGAAGGCGGACGCCAGCACGATCGGCGATTTGGCGGAGGGCGTTATGAGGGTGTTCGGCCGAACGGAGAAGAAAATCATCGGCACGCGGCACGGCGAGAAGCTGTTTGAGACGCTGATGACCCGCGAGGAGAAGCTTCGCGCCACGGATATGGGCCGGTATTTTCGCATTGCGCCGGACGGCCGCAGCTTGAACTACGACAAGTTCTATGTAGAGGGCAGTTTGTTCACCGAAGGCGATGAGGCGTACACGAGCCACAACACGAACCGGCTGGACGTGGACGGCGTGGTGAAGAAGATTCTGACCACAGACTACGTGCAGGAGGAGCTTGCCGGCAAGCCGCACACGGTAGAGGCCTGACGGAGCACACGATCGACCCGAGCGGAGGAGGAAAGCAAATGGCACAATGGCAAAACAACGGCAAGATCAAGCTGATGATCATCGTCGGCACGCGGCCGGAGATCATCCGGCTGGCGGCGGTCATTCGAAAATGCAGAAAGTATTTCGACACGATCCTGGTCCATACCGGTCAGAATTATGATTACAGTCTGAACGGCGTGTTTTTCAAGGACCTGGGGATCGCTGATCCGGAGCTGTATCTGAATGCCGCGGGAGCCGACCTCGGCGAAACCATGGGCAAGATCATCGCGGCAAGCTATACGGCCATGGCCGAGCTGCAGCCGGACGCCGTGCTGGTACTGGGCGACACCAATTCCTGCCTCAGCGTCATCGGCGCCAAGCGGCTGCACATCCCGATCTTCCACATGGAGGCCGGCAACCGCTGCAAGGACGAGTGTCTGCCCGAGGAGACCAATCGGCGCATCGTGGACATCATTTCGGACGTCAACCTTGCGTACAGCGAGCATGCGCGGCGGTATCTGGCGGATTGCGGTCTGCCGAGGGAGCGCACCTATGTGACAGGCTCGCCGATGGCGGAGGTGCTGACGGAGAACCTTTCGGCGATCGAAAACAGCGACATTCATGACCGGCTCGGCCTCGAAAAGGGAAAGTATATCCTGCTTTCCGCACATCGCGAGGAAAACATAGATACCGAGAAGAACTTTACGAGCCTCTTTACCGCCATTAACAAGATGGCGGAGCGGTACGATATGCCGATCCTCTATTCCTGCCATCCGCGCAGCCGCAAGCGGCTGGAAGCGTCCGGCTTCCAACTGGACAAGCGCGTCATCCGGCACGAACCCCTCGGTTTCCACGACTACAACTGTTTGCAAATGAATGCGTTCTGCGTGGTTTCGGATTCCGGCACGCTGCCGGAGGAGAGCAGTTTCTTTGCGTCCATCGGTCACCCGATTCCGGCGGTGTGCATCCGCACCTCAACCGAGCGCCCGGAGGCGTTGGACAAAGGCTGCTTCCTCCTCTCCGGCATCGATGCGAAGGGGCTGCTGCAGGCGGTTGACACGGCTGTGGCGATGGTGCGGGACGAGAAGAACGGCGGCGCGATCCCCGTTCCCGATTATACCGATACCAACGTGTCCGACAAGGTTGTGAAAATCATTCAAAGCTACGTCGGCGTGATCAACAAGATGGTGTGGAGAAAAGAACCGTGAATATCCTGATCACCGGCGCCAAAGGCTTTGTCGGGCGAAATCTGATCGAAAACCTGAAAACAATCCGGGACGGCAAGGACCGGACGCGTCCCGATCTGCGCATCGACGCCCTCTATGAATACGATCTGGGCAATACGCCGGAGGAGCTGGACGCGTTCTGCGCCGATTGCGATTTTGTATTTAATCTTGCCGGCGTCAACCGTCCGAAGGACCCGAAGGAATTCCGGGAGGGCAATTTCGGCTTTGCGTCCGCGCTGCTGAACGCCCTGAAAAAGCATAACAACAAATGCCCGGTGATGCTCAGCAGCAGCCTGCAGGCGACGCTTGCGGGGCGGTTCGGCACCTCGGAATACGGAGTATCCAAGCGGGACGGGGAGGAACTGTTCTTTACGTATGCTGCGGAAACCGGTGCGAAGGTGTACGTTTATCGCTTCCCGAACCTCGTCGGCAAGTGGGTGCGGCCGAATTACAATTCTGCCGTCGGCACCTTTTGCCACAACATCGCCAACGATCTGCCGATCACGGTCAACGATCCGTCCGTGGCGCTGGAGTTGCTGTTCATTGACGATCTGATCGACGAAATGTACGATGCCATGGAGGGGCGGCCGCACCGGGCGGAATATCCGAAGGCAGGGGAAACCGTGGACGGCGTCATGTATGACGGCCTGACCCCAAGACCTTGCGAAGACGGACGCTACTGCTATGCGCCCGTGACGCACAAGGCGACGCTCGGCAGGATCGTGGAGTTGCTGTATACGTTCCGCGATCAGCCGCAGACGCTGATGATGCCCGCGATCCCCAACGGCAGCTTGGAAAAGAAACTGTATTCGATGTATCTGAGCTATCTTCCCCGGGAAAAGGTCGCGTTCGATCTCAAAATGAACTGCGACGCCCGCGGCAGCTTCACGGAGCTCCTTAAGACCGCCGATCACGGGCAGTTTTCGGTCAACATCAGCAAGCCGGGTATCACCAAGGGACAGCATTGGCACAACACAAAATGGGAATATTTTATTGTTGTCGCCGGACACGGGCTGATTCAGGAACGCAGGATCGGCACGGACGAGGTCATCGAGTTCGAGGTCTCCGGCGATCGCATCCAGGCCGTCCATATGCTGCCCGGCTATACGCACAACATCAAAAATCTCAGCGACACGGAGGATCTCGTCACCCTCATGTGGGCAAACGAGATCTTTGATCCGAATCATCCGGATACGTATTTTGAAACAGTTCAGTAGTGCGGCCCGTTTTGCGTAAGGGACGAGATCAACGACGCCGGAGGGGATGCCCCGTCCGGCGCCGTTTTCTTTTTGGTCACAGATAATACGTTTTATACCACTCCGCAAATCTGCGAAGCCCCTCCCGAATCCCGATCGCGGGACGGAAGCCGTAGTCGGCTTCGAGAGCGGCGCTGTCGGCAAAGGTGATGGGGACGTCGCCGGGCTGCATGGGAACGAGCTCCCGATGAGCGGTAAAATCGTAATTCTGAGGAAGGACGCCGGCGCGGACCAGTTCCTCCTGCAACGCGGAAGTAAAATCCAAAAGGTTCTCCGGTGTGCCGCCGCCGATGTTGTAGACCGCGTAGGGGGGGAGGGGCAGCCCGTCTTCGCCGGCGGCTCTTTCCGGCGCGCCCTGCATGACCCGGATGACGCCTTCCACAATGTCGTCCACATAGGTGAAGTCCCGCCGGCAGTTGCCGTAGTTGAAGATCTGAATCTTCTCGCCGGCGGCCAGTTTTTGCGTTGCCGAGAAGTAGAACATATCCGGACGTCCTGCGGGGCCGTAGACCGTGAAGAAGCGCAGCCCGGTAGAGGGAATGCTGTAGAGCTTTGAGTAGCTGTGAGCAAGCAGCTCGTTCGACTTTTTCGTGGCAGCGTAGAGGGACACGGGGGCGTCTGCTTTGTCGTCCGTAGAGAACGGCACCTTTCTGCTGCCGCCGTAGACCGAAGAGGAGGAGGCGTAGACCAGATGCTTCACGCCGGGTGCGCCGTTGTCATAGCTGTGCCGGCAGGCTTCGAGAATGTTGTAAAATCCGATCAGATTTGATTCAATGTACACGTCCGGATGGTCGATCGAACAGCGGACGCCCGCCTGCGCGGCAAGGTTCACGACGATTGCGGGCTTGTATTCCGCAAAAACGTGGTCGACCAGCGTTTTATCGGCAATAGAGCCCCTGATAAAGACGTGCCTGGCGAAAGATCCCTTAGCCGCTTCTTCGATCAGATTGAGACGGTATTCCTTCAGCGCAGGATCATAGTAGTCGTTCATATTGTCGAACGAAATGACCGTGCCGCCGGAGAGCTCCTTCAGCAGCCGGAGCACCAGATTCGCGCCGATAAAGCCGGGCGAGCCGGTGACGAGGATCGTTTTCTGATTGAGGTCGATATGCACCTTGCCCATCGTCAATCCCTCCGAAACAGGTCGCGGGAATACACTTTGCCCTTCACGTCATCCAAAATGGGATCATAGCGATTGGCAATGATGCAGCCGCACATCTTCTTGAATTTTTTGAGGTCGTTGACGACCGGGCTTCCGAAAAACGTACTGCCGTTTTCCAGCGCCGGCTCGTAGATGACGACCGTCGCGCCCTTCGCCTTGATGCGCTTCATGACGCCCTGAATGGAGCTTTGGCGAAAGTTGTCGGAGTTCGCTTTCATGGTCAGACGAAAGACGCCGACGATGATCTCCCGCTGTCTGCTTTCCCTGGCTGCAGAGAAGGATTCGCTGTTTCCATAGGTGCCTGCGATTTCCAGCACGCGATCGGCGATAAAATCCTTGCGGGTGCGATTGCTCTCCACTATGGCATGGATCAGATTCTCCGGCACATCCCGATAGTTGGCCAGGAGTTGCTTCGTGTCCTTCGGCAGACAGTAGCCGCCGTATCCGAAGGACGGATTGTTGTAGTAGTCGCCGACGCGGGGATCAAGGCAGACGCCCCGAATGATCGGCGCGGTCTGCAGGCCCTTGACTTCGGCGTAGGTGTCCAGCTCGTTGAAGAAGGACACGCGCAGCGCAAGATAGGTATTGACAAAGAGCTTGGTCGCCTCGGCTTCCGTACAGCCCATGAACAGCGTTTCGATCGGGTCCTTGACAGCTCCCTGCTGCAGCAGCGCCGCAAATGTATGGGCGGCGGCTTCCGTGTTCGGATCGCAGCCGACGATGATGCGGGAGGGATAGAGGTTATCATAGAGCGCTTTGCTTTCACGCAGAAACTCCGGACTGAAAATGATGTTGTCCGCCCCGAATTGCTTCCTGACATGCTCGGTATAGCCGACAGGGATGGTGGACTTGATGACGATCATCGGCTTGATTTCTCGCTCTTCTGTACTGGCCAGAATCAGCCGGATCACCGCTTCCACCGCCGTGCAGTCGAAGAAATTTTGCTTGGGATCGTAGTTGGTCGGCGTGGCGACGATGACATAGTCCGCGTCGCGGTACGCGCTTGCGCCGTCTGTGGTGGCAGTAAGATGCAGCTCTCTTGTCCCTGCCCGCGACTCGGCAAGGAATTTTTCAATGTACTCATCTTGGATCGGCGAAACAAAGCGATTCAGCTTTTCGACTTTTTCGGGTATGATGTCCACCGCCGTGACGTCGTTGTGCTGCGCAAGCAGGACGGCAAGGGACAGCCCCACGTATCCGGTGCCCGCAACCGCAATTTTGTACGAGCGATCCGTGGTGATCTTCTTTGCTTCCGTTTTTTTCCAAACGTCATTGACGTCGAATTGAAGGACGTCGGACAACGCCAACAGTTGATCTATGGATGGGGTATACGCCTTGCTCTCCATGCGAGACAGCAATGCGCGATTGATCCCGGTCATGTCGGACAGCTGCAGCTGCGTCAACGCCAGCGCTTTGCGGCGAGATTTTACCATATCAGCCAAACGATCAAGAGACAGTTGTTTCATGTTTTTCTCCAATCGGATCAAGAATCAGTGCGGTTGCTTGTTATGGTCAACCGGATATCACACGTATTATATAGGTAATCACAAAAGAAAACAATATGATATTTACTGTTTTATACAAAAATGATACGAATAACGCGTTTATAACGGGAGAATTGTTTGCAATAATAACATAATGCGTCCGCTGAGGAAAAACGATCCATGCCGCAGGGGGCTGCTTCTCCTGGAAGGATGTTTCCGGGAGTTCAGATCCAACAAAACGGCCCCTGGATACGCTCGCGGTGTGCCGCCGCGTCCTCTGTTGAGGAAACAGAGCATAGCAGGATAATGGAAAACGAGTCCTCATACAGCCCTTCCATACGATACCTTACATCTGAAAAAGCCCTCCGACCATATGACGGAGGGCTCATCCATACGCACAAGAAGGAGAAAGGAGCAGATGACTGTCGCCTCAACCAAAAGCCACGAGGACTTCGTTGATGTCCGGGTCCTTGTACCATTGGGGGGCGATGACCCAGGAGATATCCTGGTATCGGATGGTATTGGCCAGGGCGTTGACTGTGGCCTTGACCCTGGCTTGAAGCTGGGTGATGTTCTCCTGGATCTCCAGCTCCAAGGCGGTGATCTCCTTGTCTTTGTCCACATTTTCGCTCGTCCAAAGGCTGCGGTTGGGATTCTTTTTTTCGCGCCAGGGAGTGGCGGCGTAGTGGGCGGAAAGGACGTCGGTGGCTTGGTCGAAGCCGTCTTTCAGAGCCGTGTAGGCCAGATAACACTCGCTGTATTGAATGATCTGCGCATTGTTGAAGGTCACGCCGGCGTCTTTCATGATCTGGACGCGGGTGAGGACCTTCTCTGCCTGGCGCATATATTTCATGGCGGAGAAGCCCACGGTATGGAGCCAGCGTTCGTACTGCCGGGTGCAGGTGCCCACCGGCTCAGCTTCGATGCCGAACACCTCTCGGATAAGATCGATCCGATTTTGCTGATCCACATATACATACCGCCAGTCGTATTCGGTGGTGCTGATCTCACCGAACATGGATCGGGTTCGGATGTCGTTCCCGTTCAGCTTGGATGCATAGTTGACCAGGGCGGTGGTTTGGCTCAGGGTGGTGTTGGTGTAGATACCGCTGTTGGCGGCGGAGATCAGGGAGGGGATCTGAGAGAGCTTCCCTTCGTTTTTCAGCTTTTTGAAGATGGCCACCATCATGCGCCGCTGCCGGGCCGTGCGGGAACTGTCCAGACCGTCAGCCGCCCGACGGATGCGCAGATACCCTAACACCGCGTCTCCATTCAGATGCTGCATGCCCCTTTGGTAGTAGTGCTTGCCGCTGTGAGAGTGAAACGGCTGGTCCACGTCGTAGTCGATGCCGCCGATGGCGTTCACGATGTCGATGACCGCTTGAAAATCCAAGCCGTAGTAATAGGGAATGGAGATGCCGCCCAGCCATTCTTCCGCTGCCCGACAGGTCAGCAAAAAGCCGTCCGCCAACTCGTCGACTTTGCCCACGGGTCGCTTCCAACCGCCCAGGCCCACGTTGAACACGCCGTTGAGTTTATAGTAGCCGTAATACCCGGGAGCCGTGGTCATGGTGTCTCGAGGCAAGGTGATGAGATCCACCACGTTTTCGTCAAAATTGATGGCGATGACCATCATCACGTCCGTATGGGGCATGGTGCCGCTGGTGGTCCCTCCGTTTTCGAAGGCGTCGATGCCCATGAGCATGATGTTCAGACGGTTGGCGCCCGTAGGCGTCGGCGAAGGCAGCACGGTTGGCGCAGCGGTTTCTCCGGCGGTCTCAACGGCGGTGGGGGCCGCCTTCGGAATGTCGGCAGAGGCCGTCCCCTCCGTGGGAGTGAGGGACGGCGCCGATGTGGCGGCCGGGACGGTGGGCGTCGCCGTGATCAGGGGAAAAGCCGGGGCCAGGATCGTGGGTTCCGCGATCGGCGTGGGGGCAGCTTCCGTGAACAGGGACGCCGGCTTCGTCAGGATCCGGTGCGCATGATATGCGCCCAGGGCCAGAGCGACCAGCAGGAGCAGGAGTACGGTCCAGAGCACGATTCGCTTTCTGTTTTGTTTTGAGCCAGGAGAGCCTTCC
>JAEEGL015436031.1_pt1 | contig 14053 bp, 16 predicted proteins | sample 9134231 | NCBI WGS metagenome assembly JAEEGL01 (sample SAMN16246548, study PRJNA631951) | gut metagenome | biome: gut microbiome; feature: rumen; material: fiber-attached | host: Bos | place: Iran: Karaj | collected 2018-10
CTGGATTCCCTCTTCCCTAAGCCGCATCACAGGGCACCGGAGTTCGAGATCTGCAAAGTCGTTGCTGCCGAGTTGTAGAATCTTCATGGGTACCTCCTTACAATCGTGATCACAGTCAATATGAATTATCATTTATACATGCCGTATTTATCAGTGATAATTATTTATTATATCGTAATTCTTAAGATTCCTTCAAAAAATCTTAAGGAAATCTTCAAGATTAATCTCTCTTACTTTGTTATCATGTATTCCGGTTCACATCTGAACCAATTTCAACTGACATATCGTCAGATCATCCCCATGTACGTCATGGCTTATGACTCAAAAAGAAAGAAGGAAATTATTTAATGGCAACAACAAATCAGTCATATGAAACAGCCACTGGTGTGATCGAATACACACTTACCAGCGACCTGATGTTTCATTATGTCATGCAGAAATCAAAAGCTGCATTGACCAATCTTGTATGTGCCCTAAAGGGCATCAATCCAGAAGATGTAAAGGAACTCATCGTTAAAAATCCTATAGACCTAAATAGCAATGCAAAAGAGACAATAATGGATCTTAAACTGATCCTTAATAGCAACGAGATTATTAATATTGAGCTCATGCTATATATGGATATACATTGGGTCAAGCGTTCCATCCTATATCTGTGCCGCGCATACGACAGCATAGGTGAAGGCGATGATTACTCACTTTTAAAACCCACAATTCACATTTGCATAACAGACCAAAATCTCATAAGCGGCAGCAAAGAATTCTATTCTCATAATCTTCTTATGAACGTCAAGACACATAAACCATACTCTACTGATTTTGGCATAAACGTGCTACAATTAAACCACATAGAAAATGCAACAGAGGAAGATATCAGCAATAATCTTGTCTACTGGGCCAAGCTATTCATGGCAAGAACCTGGGAAGAATTCAAAGCCCTCGCTGATAACGATGAGGTCATTAAGGAGGTGGGGAACTTGATTTTCGAACTCAACTATGATGATCAGGCAAAAGAACTAATGGAAGGCCGCAGAAGGTATCGAGAACAGCTGGCCACATCATATGCCGACGGAAAGCTTGATGCCTCCAAAGAATATGAAGCAATCATTGCCGAGAAAGATGCAACCATTGCTGCACTTCAAGCCAAAATTGATAAATTAGAATCACAGAACTAGTAATCAACAAAACAGCCTGCCACCGGCAGGCTGTTTCTTTAACATATTCTCAATTGTCCCCTGAAATACTCAATTGTACGTCTAAGGCTTTCTTCAAGATCAATTGTAGGTCTCCATCCCAACTCTTTCTCCGCCAGATCTATCATGGGTCTGCGCTGCATCGGATCATCCTGCGGAAGTTCTTTATATACAATCTTTGAACTTGAACCTGCAAGTTTGATAACAAACTGCGCAAGCTCAAGCATAGTAAATTCACCCGGATTACCTATATTTACTGGTCCGGTAAATCCCTCCCTGCTATTCATCATCTTGATCATTCCATCAATAAGGTGTGTTAAAACTCAGGTGGTAGGCCATCATTCGTGGTCATTTCAGAGCTTTTAAAAATTCCACCAGTGCCTTGTTATACTCTGGGATATCCGGTGGTCTGCGGGCTGATATTATGTTGCCATCAACAACCACTGCCTCATCAAGCCAGTTAGCACCTGCGTTTTCCATATCATCTTTGATTCCCGGAGTACTGGTGACTTTCCGGCCATCAAGGATCCCAGCAGATATCAGAACCCAGCCTGCATGACAGATCTCGCCAATGAGCTTGCCATCATCATTCATGCTCTTTACAATCTTCAGCACCTTGGGAAAACGACGCAGCTTATCCGGAGCCCATCCACCAGGAACCAGCACACCATCGTAGTCCTTAGGGTCCACCTCATCAAAGGTCATAGTTGCCTCGCAGTGTACGCCGTATTTTCCGGTATATTCGCCCTTTTTCTCTGCCACCAGGTCTACCTGGATGCCCTCTTCTCTAAGGCGCATTACAGGACACCACAGTTCGAGATCTTCGAAGTCGTTACTGACGAATTGTAGAATTTTCATGGGGACCTCCTATTTTTATTCATTAATTCTCCCTAGAATATCATTGATTCCCAAATACATATCAGTTCTTGACTTGCAAAACTCCTACACATCCATTCCATAACCTTTGAATTGTCAGGCTCAAATTCCCTGTGGATAACATTTACATCCCTGTTAATATCTAGGAAGAACAAATTAATGATATATATTAGTACTTTTAATATTTAGCGATAATCCTTATGGGACATTTAACATCCGTCCCAACTCTAAATCATACTTCTTATCATTAAACGACATAAGCCCTGAACATGGATGTAATGTCAACTCCGAAAAATAAACTTTGTTATTAATTTCATATAGATCAACACGGACAAATCGAAATTCTTTTGCAAGAACATTACATACATCAATCATTTCATCAAAATGTTTTGGTTTTTCTGGCAAGATATCGAATTGTTTGTAATCGGTCCTGTAAAATGGCATCTTTTTCCATTCTAATGACACAAAGCTTATTGAAGCAGTATCGTGGTTTTCTAGTCCCGTTGAAACATAAAGGAAACGTGGCTTTCCATCAAAACAATAAAACTTATAGTCTATTAATGATTGCTGTTTATGATAGCTATTATCTAAATCGTTTTCCATATATTGTTCCACAAGTATCCGTGGTGGAACATTTCTATATGGCCATTCTCTACCTGAATAAAAATAATTAGTCTTTAATGCTCTCTCTATTTTCTTCTTCGCTGTCTTCATATCAAAGACACTCTTATCTCTGACAATAACATTCCCACATGAGTCATGTGAGCACTTTATTACAAACTGTTTGGGGAGACTTTCAAAATCTATATCATCAAAGCTATTCCATACTCCTAACGTAGGAATAATATATTGCTTTCCCAATCTGTCTTCTATGACATGTTTCACTTCTACTTTATCGACTATTTTGGTATAAAAATCATCTCTATCATAAAGCTTTAACCACTGTATTTTTGCATTAAAACCTAATGGCTCTTTCAGATTCAATTTCTCATGAAAAAAGCTCCAATAAATCAATTTTAGATATTCTTCATCAGGAACCCAGTTTAACAAACCCATATTTCCCATTTTGGGAAAAACAAGAAACGGATTGCGTATATACTTGATTAGTTTATGCATTGCCATTTCACACCTTTTCGCTTCTATTTCCGCTCACAATTCCCCAATAGAGCAAAACACATTCTATTCCTATCATTAGGACTATTCTTAATCCAAGACTGCTATATGTAAAAATGCCCCCGACAGCAGAAAAAAACATAACAACCATAAGCATCACTATATTACCATTTGCATATACCATCTTTGTAGTTTTATTAATCTGCTTATAAATATGTGTAGCAACACATGCTTCAATCATAGCAAACAAAATATAAGCAATAAGAGTAGTGTATGCAGCAACCTCATAACCATACACAGGTATAAACACATAATTCCCAGCAAGATTGATAATCGCAGCCGTGATAGAAGCAATCATGATGTACATACTCTTCTTGTAATAAACCAAAACATTAGAGTACATATTTGCAGTTGCAACCATCGATACCCCTAGCGCTATTGGAGGCATAATATATATTTCAGCATAATATTCTTTAGTGAGAAAAATACGCACAATCTCAGGGGCCAAATAAACAATGAATACAACTATCATGTAATAGATCACAAGAAGCTGAAAAGAACTCTTCCTTATGTCCTGTTTTTTATATTCGTTTCCAATGTTCTTATATAGATATGGTATATATGAAGTATTAATTGCATTCCATATTATGGTAGTCAGTGCACATAAAGAATATAGGGTACTATAAATTCCAACTTCCCTATTACCCACCATCTTACTTATCATTTGCCTATCAGATAAATCCAGCACCTGTTTTGCTAAAACATGAGCCATCAGAGGAATACTGATACTTAATGAATAACTCCAATATGCTTTATGAAATATTGTTTTTCCTTTGACAAGGATAGAAACCCAAAATAATAATGCAACTCCATAAACTACTATATTATTTGAGAACAACCGTCCTACAGCAGTGGATGAATTTCCTATACTATTTAAATATAAAACTACTAATACACTTAAGCCCGTAGCACAAAACGCAGTGAATATTGAAACGAAAAATGGCACTTTATACTTGTACTCGAATCTTTGTCTAGACATCCATATCTCATATGCAGGATTTACTAGTAGCCCAAATAGCATTAGAAAAACAAGCGAATTTGGGATATTTATCATAGGATTAATCACGTCTCTTAATCCCAAATAAATAAAGAAAAAGATAATAGGCATAATTGAGGATAATGCCAAAACCGAAGAATCATACTGATCTTTTTCCTCTGAGAATGCCAAAAGAGCTCGTTGATACCCGCCTGATGTCAACGACAAAGATGTAACCGTTCCTATTATCATGAACCAGGAATTATATATACTCACTACCCCTATCTGTTCAGAAGACATAATACGGACAAATATAGGTATCGTCAAAAAAAGTAATCCTTTGGTAATAATGCTAGATACCGCAAAAGCCACCCCAGATCTTGCGGCCTCTGATATTGTTTTGATCTTTATTTTCTCTATTATTGTATTAAAACATCCGCTTGTCATATCTATCACACTATACTAAAAAGTCTGATTACGGCTCACAGCAAACCCATCATCAATAAATCTGATAAACTCAAGAGGCGAAATGGCCTCAATGTAATCTCTTAACCTACATACTTCATATGGTTGAATTGCATCTTTTACTGAACCCAAATCGTCTATAATCTTAATATCATCAGGATTGTAAAAATCCGCATTCTTCAAATACTCATTATTTGATACAATTCGCTTGTTAAAGCAGATAGCCTCACAAAATCTTATTGTGTAACCAGTTCCCCCTTTCTGCATTATTTCAAGTAGATATTTAGTCATTTTAACATGCCTCAAATTTTCAATATATGAGAAAGCGTTACAGTGCTTGATTCCTTTTCTTTTTTTTATTTCAGATATCTCTTTTTTATCATCTGTTATCAAAATGAAATCACATTTATATCCTTCGGAGCTCAGTTCATCATAAACATCTAATATTTTTTTCATCCTATTCTTGGTGGCTCCACAAAAATACACATCAGACATTTGCACTTCTTCGCCATCGCAAATACTTATATCAGAATAAACAAGAGGGTGATAAACTAATCCATATCTTTTACAGTCCTCATAATCAAAAGATATGACCATATCCATCTCAGCTTTAAACTTCTCAAGACTAATATCCCTATTATTTTCACCGATTAGGTCTTGATAAAAAACAACATATCTTGATTTTGGATACTTACTTTTAAGATAGTCAATGAATCCATAATTAATATGACTTGTGAATCTTCCTGCAGAGAAAAAGACAAAACAAATAGGCTTCTCATCATTAAATGGGTTGGTAAACAAATGCTTATTCCAAATGCTCTTTAACGGCAATTTGAAATGTTTGTTGATTTTGGGGGACATGTGAATCCTTCTAAGCAACATCATAATGCTTCCAAATAAGCCAGAGAATCTAGGATCATCATAATAAATTGCCGAACAAATATCTCTATTGTTCAGCTGACTATAAGCTAATTTATAGTATTCATTGTCATTTCCAAAAACAACATAATTAAATATCATGATTCAAGAATCTCATTAGTTATTCGTTTTAACAGTATCAATAGTTACTTGATTACAACTCAATACAGAATATGAGGCTATGATGGCTAGCAAAAAATAAAATTCGGTCCTAAACTCATATCGTTCAGTAGTACCCATTAGAAGAAAACAGCATATTCCAGCGAGCAATATCGCGCCTTCACCTTTAATTACTTTTGAAACCACAAAGGGCCTCTTTACCACATTACAAAGTAGTACGTAATAGCTTATAAAAAGAAGTATTCCTCCCTGTGTAAGAATATCAAGACTGGTATTATGTGCCCACATTATGTTACCTACTGAATACTTTCCAGCTACTGTGTAAAAATAGAAACCATCTTTTCCATTCCCCTTGCCAAATAAAAAGTTGTGGCTAATCATTTCATGAGCTGCATTCCATAGCATCATTCTACTATCAGCTATACTTTTCTTCATAATAACATTGGTTAGATATGTAATGATCCGTATATCATTGTGATAAGTAAACACTATCTGAAAAATTGCAAGTGCGACCATTAAAAAAATCCATGTAGAATTCCTTTTAATAATCTGTGTTTCATACAACGCAATAATCAAAAGCATAAATAAAAGGCCGAATGTTGTAGTCATAGAATGAGCAACTATCGGCGGAAATAATGCCATCACTACGGCAAATAACAGAGTCCTCTTTTTTATCAAACCTCTATAATAACTCAAAAAGCCCAAAATAATTTCTGGCAAAGAAAAAGTTGTAAAATTGTTCTTTGTTGCTAAAATGTAACTAGCATTTCTTCCCAAGCCATTCATGTAAAAGAACATTCCATTAGGTGTAAAGATCATTTCAACATTATTAACAAACAAGATCACAGTAAAAAAGACGAAGCAATATGAAATGAAATCATCGTAGCTTTTTTCTATCATTTCGGTCGTTATAATAAACACACCTAAAACTTTAAAACTGTTTCTGACAAAAATAGATACTGAGAATTCTCCTAAAAGAGAAGATAACAAAAGAGACGCAAACATTACAATAATCAATATAGATGTTTTATGTATAATCAGCATACCTTTGCCTTTAGCAGTTCTAAGCGTAACAAGTAATATGACTACAGCCACATAGCCATATTTAAAAGGCAGGTATATATAATAAAACTTTGGATTATTTACAAGAATGCTAGGCGGAAAAAAACATATCAACGAAAATAATAGTAATAATTTTTCTCCAAAAGAATACTTTGTTTGTTCATTCATGATTTATGCTCTCTTCTGATAAAGAAAGGGTTCATATTAACCGATGCACCATAATTCGCCACATCTGAATAAACATAACCCAATTTGTACAAGACGAATGTAAAATACAATTGATCCCGTTTTATTCCTTTGCGAAACAGATTCCACCACTGTTCCATTATGTCAATGCATTCCTGTCTGTTGTGATTTCTTGCAATAACATTACATTCGTACATACCATAATTTCTAGGCATCTTATTTCTTTTTAAGAATCTGACAATCTGAAAATACTGCTTCCATGATATTTTTTTCCAATACCTTGCACCATATGCTTCTTGGTAAACACAGAAATCTCTGGGATGTCTATGCATAGCAATTCCCGTCTTATTTTCATTTATTTCTTTAAGCAACAAATAAGACGCATGTCCAACAATCTGAAGATTGCCATCAATATAAAGCGAATAATTAGTATTAAACAACTTATGGGGATGCATTTTTACATATCTGTTCTTTAATACTGGTGTATCACAATAAAGCGGAATTTGTGATTCATCTCCTTTTTTCCAAACAGTATCTTCTGGTATGTCTTTGTCAGTAAACAGCACATATTCACAATCAGGTTCTATCACCAATGGATTCAATATCTCGTCATATTCCCCATATATTGATGTATAAATAGTGATTTTACCATCATTAACCTTTTTTTCTTTGTTGAAGTCAATGATTCTCTGATTTTTCCTTTTTGGAATACCACCAATATCATGAAACAGAGAATCTATTATTTCTAGAAATCTGCCTCTTTTCAGATATTTGGCATATTTAACCAGTTTTTTCCCAAAAATATACTCTCTGCTATTTCTGATACTATTTATTTCATTTCCTAAATATTCAATTGCAGCTTCATATTCCTCGAGATTCATACTTTCCAAAATATCCTCTTTTGTAATCAATCCACGCAAGTTTACGCATCCTCAGATATTCTTGTTTCTGGTCAAAGAATAGGTGTACCTTCAGGCTTTTGTATACCAAAAGGATTAAACTTCGTAAGCATAAATGATCCAAAAGCAGGTAAAATGCCACTCTAAATTGATAATAATACCTTTGAGGAGCATCCTTCCCATATTTAAACACAAACAATCCCAGAATTTTGCTTTGATTGGTAGTTGCTGGATTATGATTAATTACTGCTTCCATACATTGAAATATCTTAAATCCATTTCGTCTAACTCTAAGACAATATTCTTCCTCCAATCCATAGAAATATGTTTTTTCATCAAAGAAACCCATTTTTTTTAAAACAGCAGCATTATACAAACTCCCCGACATATCTCCATAAACTGCTTTTTTATATCCTGAAGAAGCCTTTCTTGGATGCCTATCGTAATTGTATTGAGGAATCAGAACTGCAACTGTTTGCTTAGCAGCTTTATGTGTAGAAATAAAACTTCTATAAACAGACAACGCATCAGTTTCAAATGTCCCATCCGGATTCATTACCAAGATCCATTCTGCTTCATGCTTAATTGCTATTTTAAATCCTTTATTCACTGAAGCAGTTAATCCTATATTCTTTCCATTCCAATAATAATAGACTTTTCCTTCATTTTCCTTTAATAACATATCAAACATGCTGGAATTATCATTTTCTGAGTCATCCATTATTACGCATCCGTCAAGATCATCCAGATAACTTGTCACATTATCAATTTCATCACGTTTAGGATGAAAAAAAGGAATTACTGCAATTATTTTTTCTCGTTTCATGTTTCTCCCGCTATATCATTATCTAATATTTCTTTTATTTTTTTGTCATCACCCCAAACAGCCTTGGAATCATATGGTCTGTCTGGAAAAGCGCCATAATCAAGTCTGATATTATAATTGTTTTCTTTAATAAATCGTTCAACCCTATCGGCTAATCGTTCAGGGTATCCAGAACAAGCATTTATTACCCCATATATTTTATCCTGACAAACAATTGCCGACACTTGCCTGCAAAATTCATCATAGTCAAGAAAATCCCACTGATTCTTGCCCAAAGTAAATGGGAATGTTTCTTCTCCTTGTTCTGCAGCTCTAGCAATTTTAGAAAAAACCGACGAGCCATACCCAGTGTTTCCAACAATATAATATCCTCGAATCCACTGACAAATCACATCATATTTCCCAGCCTCTAAAAAAGTCATTTTCCTCAATGCATCTTTTGCTATGCCATATAAACTCAATGGATTGGTTGGCGTATCATCATGAATGGCGCCCTCAAAAAAACCCACTTCATGCATAGTCCCCATGACAGCTATTCTTTTAAGCCCTTTTTCCATCATTTTATGAACAAACATGAAATGTTTTGGTAAATCTTCGATATGACTAAATGCGTCATGCCGAAATCCATCTCTCCATGCTAGATGCAAAAGAACATCCGGCTTTCCAAAAGCCTCATAGGGATTTTCCATTTCAAAAACATTACCAACGTGAACTATAGCCCTACTATCGCATATACATTCATAAAGATCGTTTGCTACCACTTCATGCCCACGATCAATCAATGCTTTAACTATTCCTCGTCCCAAAAAACCATTTGCACCTGTGACCATTATCCGCATTTTTGTCCTCCAAAACTTAATGCATAATAATATTCAAGACTTTAGTTTCTTATCAATCACTTATTACCCAATGCTTTAATAACCAAATACCTGCCACCCATATTTTTTTCTTCATGGCACTTTGCACATTACAGATAGACCAACAATTAAGCTTACATTTTCGGCAAAGATTATTAACCTGAGCAGCAGTAGGACTCTGCATAATAACGTCCCATTCATGCAGCTTTATATTCCCCATAACCCATTCGGTTGGCGTCATGTTGCACGGAAGAACATTTCCATTGCATTCTATGGTAAAGGAACTTATACCAGCATCGCATCTAACTGGCATTGGCTTTCCATCAATGTAGTTAATGCTCATGTCATTAAAATAGGCTCGCGCCCAATCTTTTTTTCTTTTTGATTTAAGCTGGAGGGTTACTAATTTTTTTAGTTCCGACTTTAAACTTTCTTTATTCTTTATGTCATTATCATCCTTGCTGAAATAGAATGAATTATGAACGACTCCAACGCCAAAATCAATGCCCTTTCCCACCGCATATTGATACATATCTATAAGTTCATCTACATTGCATTCTTGCAATGTGAAACTAATTCCCAAATCGGAAACGCCCAATTGTTTTAAAGCATTAATACTTGCTTCTGCCCTATCGTATATATCTATCCTTCTTATTGAATTATGAGTAGCTCTCTTTCCATCAATAGAAATCCTTATGGCAAGATTGGGATATTTTTTGCAAAGTGTAACAAGTTCATCTGTAAAATAGCCATTTGTATTTATCATCAAACGTTTAGCTTTTTTAGAAAGAATCGCTACAATTTCTTCCAAATCCGTTCTCATAAATGGCTCTCCACCAGTAATTTGAATAAAATTTGATGGCGGAATTTTTTTGATATCTTCAATAGATAATTCATCCTGTACACATGAAGGATGTTCGTGTGAACTGCACATGATACATTTAGCATTGCATCTATGTGTGACTACTACAGTTATATCGTAATCCTTATATTTCTCACCCATATATTCTCCCATAATTCTCACACATTTTCCTCAAAGTATATTGATCTTGTATTTTTTGCATTGCCTTATATCCAAGATCTTCATCTTTCATAATTAAACTACATGCCTGTTCAATCGTCTTAAACAACCATCCGTTTTCCCCATGCACCACCAATTCATTATTACCTTCTACATCAGAAACCACACACTTTTTCCCCATGTACATTGCTTCCATAAGTGCTATAGGGAGCCCTTCCCATAAACTTGTAGATAAATAACAATCATAGTTGATTGCTCTTCTTATGACATCTTCTCTGTTCAATAATCCTGTTACAGTTATATTAGGGCTAGTAAGAATCTTTTTATCATCGCCATCTCCAATCCAAACAAACTTATAGTCTGGCATTCTAAATGCAATTTCATTGAATAGTTCTGGATTCTTTTGTGGTCCTATTCTTCCTGCAGTATAAACAACACAACAGTGATCATCCTTCTTTCCGTTCTTAATTACTCCATCCAGGAACTTTGTATCCACACCGTTTTCAACTAAAAAGACTTTTGATGTCAATTTCTTGGCTTCTTTGGCTTCGTACTGCCCACAAGCAATTATTCCATCACACAATTTGGCCAATACATATTCCATCCCCAACATGACGGTATGCTTTAATATGTTTTGATCCTTTCTTAAAAAGCAAAAGCCATGCGGAGTATAGTACTTCCTGGTTTTTGTCCACAGCAACCCTAATCTAGCTACTATTCCGGCCTTAGTGGAATGAATATGAATCACATCTGGCTTCTCTGTCTTAACGATCTTTCTAATATCCTTTACCGCTTTTAAGTCTCTATGCAAAGACATTTCTAGCTTTAATGAATCTACCGGAATAAGATTAACTCTTGAATCAAAAATCTCAGATAAATTCTTAGGAGTATCAAATCTTACTCCATATATCACAACAAATTTATATTTGTCACATAATCCATTACAAATTCCAGATATTACCGGAAGCACACCTCCCGACAAAACTTCCGTCACATGTACAATAGTTTTCATTCATACCCTCATGAAACCGAGCTCATGCATCAGTCTTTCCTATATTCTCTCTCCACTCATCTATCTGAGAACGATTTTTAATCTGTATTGCTGGAGGAATAGGAATATAGCTATCTGTTCCTTCATCGCAATAATTACATGCCAAAAAACCTTTTCGTTGGTTCAATTTAAATATCTGCTTTCTTAGCTCATCCCTAGGTTGAATGATTGTAAAATCCACATAATCTCTATGCGGATTTGGAATTCCTAATAGTGTACCAAAAGATGCTCTCGGGCAGAAATATAATCTACCATTCTGAAAGCTCCGGCATATTCCTCCACATCTCTTTAGTTGTTCCTGTATTTCTTTTGCTTTCTTTCCCCTAAAATGCAGGTCGCCTGATGAAAACCAATTTTTGTTCACCATGCTTCTAATGACACACTTTATTCTATTCTCTTTGCAGATTTCCTGTAACTCATTTTTCTTGTATGAAATATCTCCATAGTCACTAATTTGAACTGTCAACCTAGGATTTTTCATCACATCAAAAATTTTTTGCGATGGTATAAGTGTACCGTTTGTTACAATATCAACTGTCCTAACTTTTGAGCTCGCCAAAGCTTTCTTGATAATCATATCCAAATCTTTAAATACAAACGGTTCTCCTCCCAATATTCTGAATATCTGGATTGTATCCACACACTCAAACAACCTATCCATATGTTCTAGCAATTCATTGACATCATAATCATGTGGATGTTCAAAATAGGGCATCATAAAGCTACAATCTTTGCATTTAAGTGTGCATCTTTGGGTAACAGGCATTTCAACATGATATAGATAAATATGGCCAAAAAGCTTATATTCAGCATAGCAAAAAGCCCTATATATCGGGAACAAACATGATTTTAGTTTTTCTCTGTTTATTCCGATAGTCTTTCCCTTTTCTGCTATAAAAAACAGTGCATCTTGAAATATCGTCTTCATCTCTCCAAACCATCCAACTCCGGCACCATTATAAAAATGTACAACTATTCTATTATATTATAATCTATATCTAGTATTTTGTCATAGAAAAAAGCGTAGATTTTGTGGTAATCTACGCTTTCCTATTACTTCAGTATACAGCAATATAATTCTCCATAATGCATTAGTGTTTCGCATAATTGAGTTTACCAAAAAAGTCATGTAACACAGCCACATAGCCCATATACACTCTTAAACCAGCTCAATCCTAAGCTGCTTGCCAAGGCCTTTTGCTAGCTCTTTCAATGTATTCAACGTCGGAGTACAAGCCCCTTTTTCTATTCTACTGATATTTGATTGTCTCACTCCTGATTTCTCAGCAAGCTCTTTTTGCGTCATCTTCTGTTCTATTCGGGCAGCAATCAGCATTCGCTTGATCTGGTATTCAAGCTCAGTATCTTCCCAGGCTTTGGCAAACTCTTCGTCCTTTAATTGAGTTTCTAAAAGTTCATCTATATCACTCATTTTGAAATCTCCTTTCATAGTCTGTCCTATACTCCTTAGCTTTTTCTAAGGCCTCTCTTGGTGTCTTCTGAGTCTTTTTCACAAAACCATTCGTTACAATAGCCTTATCTCCAACCGTAAAAAAATATAAACATCTGGCAATATCATTTCCTTGAATGCATCTAAGCTCAAAAATACCATCTTCAAGATGTTTAGAATCAGGCATCCCCAATTCATACCCAAACTCTTCAAGCAACCGAACAGTTCGTATCATCTTTGCACGCAGCTTAACATCTTCAATAGAGTTAATAAACTGTCCTGCCGGTTTTACTCCCTCAACCGTTTTATAAAACTCAACTTCCATTATTCCTTTCTAGGAATATTTTAATTCCCAAAACTCCTTTCTGTCAATCTTTGACCATTCATTGATCACACTTGAAAATCATTACCAAATCAGATAGCAATCTGGTAATCGTTCCGAACGGAACAATTTCGAAATTGAAAATACAATGACGAATCTAACAGATACCACTTTTTCTGTAAATAGCATTCCTACAATCTTAAGAATATCTACCGTTAATCTTAAGAAAGCCTTAAGAATTCTATGCCCAATCGTTGAACCATGGGGCAAAATCACGTACAAAAAGAGCCGTGCAGTTATAAACTGCACAGCCCTTACTCATCAAAATACTGCAGATCAGGATTTCCAGGGAGTATATTCCTTTCCCTCCAAAATATCAGCTATTCGCTCGCAGGCATGGCCATCACCATAAGGATTTGTGGCGTTTGCCATCTTTTTATATTCATCCTCATCCTCAATGAGCATCTTAAAGGTGCGATAGATATGCTCTCCATCTGTACCCACCCGTCTCAAGGTTCCTGCAGCCTCTCCCACTGGTCTCTCGGTGGTATCTCGCATAACGAGCACAGGAACGCCATATGAAGGGCATTCTTCCGGAATTCCGCCGCTGTCTGTAAGGCACAGGAAAGATCTGGCCTCAAAGTTGTGGCAGTCATAC
>JAEEGL016841235.1_pt1 | contig 14053 bp, 12 predicted proteins | sample 9134231 | NCBI WGS metagenome assembly JAEEGL01 (sample SAMN16246548, study PRJNA631951) | gut metagenome | biome: gut microbiome; feature: rumen; material: fiber-attached | host: Bos | place: Iran: Karaj | collected 2018-10
AACTCCCCTTATAAATCGACCAAAGTTCCGTAATTCTGATCAAAAGAAACGCCGCCTGTTGCCGACGCGGGACGTTGAACCTGCTTGGCGCATGCGCCAAGCTAACCGTTTCTGCGGCAAAGCCGCCGAAACGGACATCGAGTTTAAGTCAAGACGCCGCCTGTATAACCAACAAGCAGCCCGGATGGGCTGCTTGTTGGTTCTGCCGGCGGCGGGACTTGAACCCGCACGATGTTGCCATCAACAGATTTTGAGTCTGCCTCGTCTGCCAATTCCGACACGCCGGCGCACGCTTATGAGTGTATCACATTCTCTATCTGCCAGTCAATAGGAGCCAATCCGTTGGCATCGAGGAACTCATTGCACTTGCTGAAGTGCTTACATCCGAAAAATCCTCTGTATGCTGACAGTGGAGACGGATGAACCGACTTAAGGATAAGATGCTTCGGATTGGTGAGCATGGGTATCTTGGTCTGTGCCGGAGAACCCCATAACATATACACTACAGGGGTGTCCTTGGCATTTACAGCCTGTATGATCGCATCAGTGAACTGCTCCCAGCCCCTGCCCTTGTGAGAATTGGCCTGATGAGCGCGAACAGTCAGAACGGTATTGAGCATAAGAACACCCTGACTTGCCCATTTGACCAGATTGCCGTTATCGGGTATATAGCACCCCAGGTCATCATGCAGTTCCTTATATATATTCTGCAATGACGGCGGGATCTGCTTCTGATCTACAGGCACCGAGAATGACAGCCCGTGAGCCTGATTCGGCTCATGATAGGGGTCCTGTCCCAGTATCAATACCTTCACATCCTTAAGGGGAGTCAGATGAAATGCGGTAAATATCTCATCACTGGGAGGATACACCACAGTAGTCGCATATTCCTCCTTCACAAACTTATATAATTCCTTATAATAAGGCTTCCTACACTCCGCCTCGACTGTAGGAAGCCAGTCATTTACTATCTGCATATAACTCCTGTAACCCTGTAATACCTTCTACATCCTCACTTCGATGCCCTGACTGCTCATATACTGCTTGACATCCTTGATCTCAAGTTCCTTGAAATGGAAAAGCGAAGCCGCAAGTACCGCATCGGCATGACCCTCTGTCACCGCCGAAGCGAAATGCTCAACACTTCCCGCACCGCCGGATGCTATTACAGGGATATTTACGCTGTCAGCAATGGCTCTCGTAAGCTCCAGGTCAAAGCCGGACTTGGTCCCATCCTTATCCATGCTCGTAAGCAGTATCTCGCCTGCTCCGAGGCTCTCTGCTCTCTTTGCCCACTCAATGGCATCGATCCCGGTATCTACTCTTCCGCCGTTCAGATATATGGTCCAGCCTCCGCCTGTAGCAACAGCACGCGGCGTATCATTATCAGGGACTATTTCCTCTGCAGGTCCCTTATAGTCCGCCTCACACCTTCTGGCATCTATGGCTACGACAACACACTGATTGCCGAATTTTTCAGCTGCCTCGCTTATAAGAGCGGGATTCCTTATGGCCGCCGAATTCACTGCGACCTTATCCGCTCCCTCACGCAGGATATTCCTGAAATCATCAACCGTACGGATGCCGCCACCCACGGTAAACGGGATAAAAAGCTTGGCCGCAACCGCTCTGGCAAGTTCCACTGCAGTCTTACGCCCGTCGCTGCTGGCCGTAATATCCAGGAACACGACTTCATCAGCTCCGGCCACATCATACGCCGCAGCTATCTCAACCGGATCACCGGCATCTATGAGATTTACAAAATTAACTCCCTTTACAACCCTTCCGTTATCAACATCCAGGCAGGGGATCACTCTGATAGTATGCATATCAGTTCTCTCTTATCTACAGATTAACGAAATTATTAAGGATCTTCATGCCGATACTCGAACTTTTCTCGGGATGGAACTGGCAGCCGAAGATGTTGCCGTGCTCAATCGCCACATCTGCGATATCGCCATATTCAGCTCTGGCAATCACGTCCGACCTGTTGTCAGCCTTGGCATAATATGAATGAACGAAGTACACATATGATCCGGTATATACATCCTTAAGGAGCCTGCATTTCTGCACATCCACAAGGGAGTTCCAGCCGATCTGCGGGATCTTGAGTCCGTTATCGGGATTGAACCTGACCACGTGTCCCGGTATCAGATCAAGCCCCTCCACTCCGGGAGACTCCTCACTGTCCTTAAAGATCACCTGCATGCCCAGGCATATTCCCAGAAAAGGTGTGCCCTTCTCCACTACTCTGTGGATCACATCCGTAAGCCTGTATTCATTAAGCTTGTTCATGGCATCACCGAATGCACCCACTCCGGGAAGGATGACCTTGTCAGCCGCAAGGATCTCAGAAGGATCTCTTGTCAGCTTGCTCTGCACAACCAGTGAATCAAGCGCCTTCTCAACGCTCCTTATATTGCCCGCATCATAGTCGATAATCGCGATCATACGTCACCCTCATCCCCAACAATCTCAGGCATTTCACCCTCATCCGAAGGAGCCTGGGGCTCATCATCCGAGAAGATACTGTTCGGATCATCCGGCAGGAAATCCGTCTCTTCCGGGAGTATATCATCTACTTCAGGACCGTTGCCTTCATCCGCCGAAGGCTGCTCACCTCCGAGGCCTGCGGCACGGTCTTCTGCTGCTATATCATCATCATATGTAAAAGGTGTTCCATGCACAATGGAATCGATCCTCTTAGTATACTTGACCTTGCTGTCATATGCGGCGATCTCCTTGGCATCATCCTCGCTTAGACCGTATCCTGCAAGCGCATCCAGCAACTGCGAATAAGTGTACTCAACCTGCGGAACCACGCCGTAACTCTCTGCCTGGATAAGGAGATCCGGATACATGCTGACACCCTCTATCAAAGCATCAACAGCCTTATCCTCCATGCCGAGCTTCTTGTAATTCTGGTAAGACCTTAACTTACGATCCAGCATCAGCATGATCTGGGACTTGACAAATATGTCCGCATCGTCGCCCTTAAGCTCTAAGCCATAGAGATCCTCATATGTGGTCTGGTAGTCCTGATTCTCATATGCATCCCTTGCCTCCTGAAGATTATGAACCTTCGTGAATACAAGAGTTATTATCACAATACCCGCAAGGATAGACAGGCACAGTATGAACGTCGCTCTTACGCGCTTCTTGGGAAGCTTCTTCTCGGGCTTTGTCGGAACTTCTTCGGCCTTTGGAGCTTTTTCCTTCTTCTTGCGCTCCTTCTTTTTCTTCTTCTTGCCGCCTTCTTCGCCCTCTTCGCCTTCTTCGCCGCCTTCTTCGCCTTCGCCCTCGGCGTCCTTGCCTTTTTTCTTCTTCTTCTTTTCTTTCTTGCCCTTCTTCTTGCCCTGTTCCTTATCGAGCTCTTCCATTATCTCCTTGTTTTCATCAGAGATATTGGCCACTTCAGAGGATTCGCCGCCTTCTTCGCCTTCAGCTCCGGCTTCTCCGGCACCCTTGGTCTCCTCTTCTTCATCATCAACAGTCTCGGTCAGCATACCGAACAGTCTTGCAAAAAAGCCCTGCTTGGGTTCTGCGCCCTCTGAGCCTTCCGCACCCTCGGTGCCACCACTCTTGGCCGCCTTCTTGGCTGCCTTGGCTGCTTTTTTATCTTCCTTGGCCTTTAACTTAGCGGCCTTCTTCTCTTCCTTGGCTCTTGCCGCTGCCTCTTCCGGAGTATCCAGAACACCGGCTGCAACATCATCTACAGTGGTTGCTGCAAGAAGGGCAGATTCATCAACTGCCTCACCGTTTTCATCAGAATCCAGAAGATTCTGGATATCGCCCAGATCTTCATCACCTGCACTTGCAAGTAATGCCATAAGATCATCCGTATCCTCAGCTCCGACAGAATCACCGGCATCCGGTTCACTTCCTGCACTCTGTGCAGCCTCAAGCATTGCATCTATCTCATCTGCAGATAACGCCTGTTCTTCTTCCTCCTCGGGTGCTGAATCTTCACCGTCAGCATCAAGAAGGTCACTGAGTGACGGTCCCTCACCCATGAGGTTATCCATTATGGCATCATCATCCGCAAGATCTATCTCCACGGGTTCTTCCACAGAAGGTTCATCATCTGAGCTCTCATCCAAAAGACTCTCTAAGGAGATGTCGGCTCCTTCTTCGGTATCAGCCTCAACCGAACCCAGCAGGTCTGCCAGTTCAGGGGAATCCATCTCTATCTCCACGGGTTCTTCCACAGGGGCACTCGCCGGTGCCTCTGCAGATTCAGCCGCATTGAACATGGCTGCGATCTCCTCAGCACTCAAAAGCTTGTTACCGTCCTCTGGATCAACATCAAGGATGGAAGCAGGCGAATCAGCCGCAGGCTCTGCTGCTGCAGGAGCCTCCGGTTCAGGTGCAGCTTCTTCCACCGCAGGTTCGGGCTCCGGTGCAGCTTCTTCCGCTGCCGGTTCCGGCTCGGGTTCTGCCACAGGCTCGGGCTCCGGCTCGGGATCATCCTCTAAAACCTCTGCCACGTCGCTGTCAAGCTCCTCTTCAGGCATATCGGGAATAGCTTCTGCCGCTTCCGAATCATCCGCTTCTTCTTCAGCGGGTCCCGTGATGGGCTCTATTGATTTGAGTAATTCATCAAGATACTTCTCGTCAAAATCCATAGATCATATCCATCCGACATCAGATAAGTGCTCTGATATCGTCAACTTTCAGTAATATCCATAAACAAAAAGAAAAGCCGAGATTACTCCCGGCTATCTTTTGATATTTTAATCAAGTAATAATCCGTCAACCAATCTTACAAGATTACCTATCTCCGGCTTAGATAACTGAGCATCCGCTCCAAGGGATTCGCCCTTCTTACGCATCTCCTCGTTAACAAGTGATGAGAAAATGATAATAGGTATATGCTTGGTCTCATCATCCGACTTGATAAGCTTGGTAAGCCTGTGACCATCCATCATGGGCATCTCGATATCTGTGATGATACACTGGATATCTTCCTTAAGTGTACCCTTTCTCTTGCAGTCCTGAACCACGTCATATGCTTCCTGACCGTTAGACGTATGTATGAGCTGTACATATCCGGCCTTCTTAAGAGATTCAACGATCATCTTGTTAAGAAGAAGTGAATCCTCTGCTATGAGGATAGACTTCTCATTACGCTTAGAGTTCTTCTCAATGAGATCAACCTCTTCTACCTTAAGTCCGGTCTCGGGATTGATATCACTTAAGATCTTCTCGAAATCAAGAATGATGACAAGCTTGTTGTCGATCTTGATGATACCTGTAGAGATGCTCTCATCTACAGTGTTAACTGTCTCGTTGGGCTTGGTGATCTCGGTCCATGAAACCCTGTGTATACCAAGGACAGTATCTACATGGAATGCAATGTCGAGGTTGTTGAAATTCGTAACTATAAATAATCCGCCGGGCTCTGATGTGCCGCGCTGAAGACAATTACGAAGATCTATGGCGGTGATCATTATATCTCTCGGCATGAATATTCCTTCTATGCTGGGATGTGAGTTGGGAACCGGAGTAACCGTCTGGTAAGGTATAATCTCCTTGATCTTCGCTACATTGATACCGTATGAATTGCCACTTACATTGAATTCAAGCACTTCAAGCTCATTAGTGCCGCTTTCCATAAGAATCTTACTGTCCATATATTAGTACCTCTCTTGCGTAGTGTTTACCACACTCTGTGGCGTGGTAGAAATATCCTATGCTATTATAGCATAAATTTCAGAAAAAAAACACGCAATTTATATATTTTTCAAACAATGTGATGTAATTGTCAATTAATGACTGTATCAAGGGAAAGGCCAACATCGGGGGACGATGTCGGCCTTGTAAAGGGGAGTATATAATATTTTTGTACCCTAGCCGGGTACCAGCAAATAAAAATGAAAAAGAAAAAGGGGAGTTTCTTTATCTGCAACCATAGTACCATAGGTACTGTAATAAAACTGTAAGTGAAAACAAGAGATTTGTTAAAAGTTTTTGATTGAGGAATTGAATTATTTGGACTAAATGTGCAAATGTCCTTGGATTCGGATTCATGGGACTTGAACCAGGTTGGCGCAAGCGCAACCCCTAGTGTTCGCTCCTCCCGGGACTTGAACCAGGTTGGCGCAAGCGCCAACCCTACATTTGCGCAACGGGGTTGCGCAAATGTCCTTGAGTTCGCATCTTTATATCTTCCGCACAAAAAAGGTCGATCCTGAGATCGACCTTTTTCATGCGGAAGATGGGACTTGAACCCACACGGTATTGCTACCACAGGCACCTGAAGCCTGCGCGTCTGCCATTCCACCACTTCCGCTTACCATATAACGGACATATCCTTTCAGAAAACGTCCGATTGATATTCTATATTCTTTACCTGCATATGTCAAGGATGAATATACCGCTGTCCTGAGCGCATCTCATCAACTTAAGCCTATGCATTGGGATATCGCAGTCCCTTGGGATAATGATTCTTGAGCATACCGCCCGATGCCTTGCCCCAGCCGAGGGGATAGCCGTTCACGCAAACCACCGCATATCCCTTAAAGGTCTCATCACAGGCGATCGATTCGCCTCTTAAGTACTTAAGCACTCTGTCATCTCCGGGCGCAAGTTCCTGCGCGCGAATGCACATCCCGGAAGACAACGCCATCGCCAGACTGTGCGAAGGCTCAAGCCGTCCCTTCTTAAGTTCCCCTATATGCAGTCCCGCTCTCTCTATCCTTAAGGTTCTGCTCTTATCAGCCCCCTTCACATACTGCGCCAGTTCTTCGGGCACTACATATATATTGTCTCCATATGTAAAAACATGACCGCCTAAGATACTTCTTCCTCCATCTGTAAGATTATCCCCGGCGAACTGTTCAAGAAGCTTAACCGCCTCTTTTGGTAATCCCCGATCATAGGTAAGCTCAGGGACTGAAACGGTCTCAGTCGCTTCTGTTTTTCCATGATCGGCATCAGATATATCAGGTTCATCCCCCGACTTAAGCACAGCAGCGAAATGCCCCTCACCCTTTACTCTGTGGGGCCATATCCTGTAGGTCCCGTCAGATGAAGGTGCCAGTCCCGCGACGGGAATGGTCACGACCTGATACCGGCTGTGCTCACCGATAAACCACTTGACCGCATCCTCGTTTTCCGCGGGCTCGTATGTGCAGGTCGAATAGACTATATAACCGTCATGGGCAAGACATCTGTGAGCAGCCTCCAGGATCTCTCTGCCCCTGCTGACGCAAAGATCAACATTTTCGGGAGACCATTCCTCTATGGCTGTCTCGTCCTTGCGGAACATACCCTCACCGGAACATGGTGCATCGACTATCACAAGATCAAAGAAGCCGGGGAAGACGTTTGCAAGCTTATCCGGCATCTCGCATACAGTTACAGCATTTTTGATACCCATTCTTTCAATGTTCTGTGAAAGGATCCTGGCTCTGCCGGGAACAGGCTCATTAGCGATGAGGATCCCCTTATCACCGATGTGTCCGGCCGCCTGGGTCGCTTTGCCACCCGGAGCCGCGCACATATCAAGGACTCTTATATGGCCCTTGCGCTCAATGATATCATCAATGATGTCACAGGCCAGACGTCCCGGGAGCATGGCGCTCGGTTCCTGGATATAGTAGAGACCTGCTGCATGATATGGATGTATACCGGGGCGCGAATCATCGCCAAAGTAGAAGCCTTCATCGCACCAGGGCACCTGCTCAGGCGGATTCTCTGTTCCACAGGCTTCTTTCATTATCTCTTCATACTTATCAGGTGTGACCTTAAGAGGATTGAACCTGAGGCCCCGATAAGATGGGGCGTTATATGATCCTATGAAATTGTCATATTCATCCCCAAGGAGCGGACGCATCCGGGCAATGAACTCCTCCGGGAGTTTGATCTCTGTGTTCATCTCATTCTCTCTGTCCGGTATATCTTGCCGATACAACCTTTCTAATCATAATACAAACCACGGAAAAATGAAACTTAAAAGCCCTGAATCCCGTGTTCGGTACAGGCTGTCACAAGCAGTGGAAATGCGGACGTTTTCAGTTATTACACATTTTAAAAAATCCTGTTGACATGGCTGTATGATTAGTGGTAATATAGCAAGGCAGTCAAATGACTGTGGTTCGCGGAAGTGTCGGAATTGGCAGACGAGCAAGACTAAGGATCTTGTGGCAGCAATGTCGTGTGAGTTCAAGTCTCATCTTCCGCACTCAGAAAAGGCAAGCAAAAAGCTTGCCTTTTTTGTGTGCGGAAGATATATGTACGAGAAGCCAAGGACATTTGCGCAACTCCGTTGCGCAAATGTAGGGTTGGCGCTTGCGCCAACCTAGTTCAAGTCCCGAGATGAGCTAACACTAGGGTTTGCGCAAAGCACCAAACCTAGTTCAATGTCTCATCTTTCGCAGCCGCAGATGCGAACTCCCCGGCAGTATGATAGAATATCAATGATATGCGTAAAAAGAACAATATCCTGACAATCACATTACTTGTTCTGGTCCTCCTGTCGGCATGCGGACAGACCATGCCTGCGGATGAAGGGACAGAGGGTGTTACATCAGATACGGAAACAGCTGAAGAGATCACCGTTCCGACTCCTACGCCCTTACCGGAGATCCCGTATATCCAGTATTCGGATGATCTCTTCGCTCCCACCATCGAAGCGCCGGATGATATAGTCACGGAACTGCCCGATGCTTCCAATGACGAGGATCTCATTCTGTATAACGGTGTATATTTCCATAAGTCTCTTCCAAAAAGCACGATCAATACATTCTTTAAGTACTTCGAGATGGAGCCAATTGAAGTGCGTCAGGCCATGGATGCCTACAACGTAGTGATCATCGTAGACAGGAACGGGCTCTATACGGGAGGACATGCCGGACTCTACTATGCCGAGGAGAAGATCCTTGCGATCAACGGCTCCGATCCTTCCAAGATTGCCATGTCTGTGAATCACGAGATCGGTCACTGTGTCGACTCGATGATAGGCGAACTTGTAGACATCCCGATAGATGAAGAGATCTACTGGCTCGGGATCTCCAACAGTGATGAGTTTGTAAGTATTTATGAAGAGGAAGTTGCAGACAGCGGATATCCTTCATGGAACTCCAACGGAAGCTTTGAATTCTTCGCAGAAACCTACAGATATGTTATAGAGGACAATACCTACATGCTGGAACGGGCACCCGATGCCGCGGAGTATGTCCGTAAGATCTTAAGACAATATTACAGAGTCGACGATGAAGTATCGCCGACTCCGTAGTTTTCTGACTTTCTCACATTTTTTAACAGTTAAACCGATGCAATTATGCCTTGTCGTTTATAAGATTGCCGACAGCGGTTGCATCTGATGCATACTTGGCTGACTTATTGTATCCCTTGAGGTTATTGGCTGCACTGCTTGCGGTGGTACCTATCTGACTTACCTTACTCTCTATCTGGCCAAGCATTGAATCACTTCCGCTAAATGCTCTCTTAAGCGCATTCACATCAGTCTTCTTAACCTTATCCGCATCGATAGACAGCGAACCGTCCTCACCGAACTTAACACCGACAGCGCTTAACTGCTTATAATACTTGTTCATCTGGGATACCAGATTCTCTGCTCTCCTTGCCACGTTCTTGTTCGTTGACTTGGTCGCCTTGCTCATGAAGTCATTATAACTCTTGGCCATATCCTTGAGCGCGCTCACGATGGAATCCATGTCGTACTCTTCCTTCGTCACCTCTACTCCGTTCTCATCCGTAGAAGTAACGCTCTTAAGCTCGAACAGATCCGAACCGCCTAAGAGCTTGCCTGCTGTCTTCTCGAACTTATCGGCAAGCGCAGAGATCTCTGAATATTCTACGCCCTTAGTCTGATTCTCTTTCTTAACATCCTCAGCAGTCTTGCCGTCAGACTTCTGCTCCTTATAATAAGCCTTCATAAGCTTACCGTAAGAGCCGTTCTTTATTGATGCATAATCATTGAGGGAAAAACCCGAATTGTCATTAGAACTGTTACTTCCTCCGAAAAGGAAAGAATAGTCGCTACCTGTAGATAAACTCATATGTGCACCTCCTTGCCACCAAACGCCATCCTTGGCTAACAAGCATAAACATACCTATGCTTTTATATTATCATTATCGGACAAAAAAGCAATATTCTTTATATCTGGATCTTAAATTCTTTCATGGCAGACTTAAATCTGTCCCAGGTCTCATCCGGCACGTTTAGTGCGGCGCGAAGCATATTGCGGGGTGCCTTTCTGCTCCTTGTGAGTTCTATGGTCGTCTCGGCGTTGGAAGCCTCTAAGATATCATAGACTGTACCAAAGATCACCTCACGTTTATCGGGATCGGTCTGGTCCATCCATGTAGTGATCGAATCCCTGAACACTCTCGATGCAGTGCTGACATTGTCAAGATAATCAAATCTTCCTTCATATACAAGCCACGTATAGGGGTTGTGCTGGAAGCCGCCGCGTGCAGTCGAAGCCACGGTCTTATAATTGTCATCCCTCTCAAGGATGACTCCGACTATCGAAGACTCAGGCACGACCTTGAAGATCTTACCTGCGATCGAAGCATAGTCATTCTCTTCCATTATCTCCCTGTTAAATCCGGGTCCGTCGAAATTGTACATGCAAACGGCTCTGTCCTTGATATCCTTAGGTGCCGTAAGAACAGAATATACCGCGAGATTGCCACCCTTGGAATGGCCCGCCGTCATGAACTCGCCCGGCAGCCTGAGAGCAACCTGCCTTATATAAGTGGCTGAATGAGTCTGACCGGGAACCGGTGCCCTGTAAGCCATATTAAAGTCTTCCTTCCATCCGAGCAGCGTTTCATCCGTTCCTCTGAAAACTATGACCGGCATGGAATCGGGGAAGAACACGGTAAATGCAAAAAACTGAGTCTCCGTCTCTTTATCCGTCTCATCATAGAGATAGTTGCAGCTGATCTTCCCGAACCTCTTGCTTGCAAGCATCGCATCATTGAGAGCCCTGTTGTCTGCCTCATATCTGTCGTCCATGAACACTTCGCCCTCAAGCTGCGAAGCTTTCATGACTTCGTTCATCCGCTTAATGCTCATATTTTTCGCATTATCCGAAAGACGGGGCACGATATGCTCCCACTTGAGATAAATAAACTGAGAGAGCACAAGGGCATCCTCTTCATTAAAAGGATGCTCCTTCATACTCTTATCGCCGTATTCTCTTACATAATCGATGATATTACCCATATCTGTCCTCTGACTGCTCCACAGGTGTCAATTTATAAAGCCGCCCCGGTTGTCCTGCCCGAAAGTCCGCGCCTTATGCCTTCTTAAGTCCGGCAATACCGTAACCTTCGTTTTCCGCCGGCGTAACCCATCTGCAATTCTCATCCTCGCCTGTCTCGTATCCGTCTCCGGCCTTCCAGATGGCTCTCTTCCCGGCATATCCCTTCTTATCGTTTACATACGTAAAAACGCCCTTCTTGGCAGTTCCGTACCAGTCGATCGAAGAATCACCGGTATTGGTCATTATATACATATCTCCGTTGTAGAAGCCGTCCTTAAACCCGCCGATGGCATTCTGCACTGCAAAGGTCTCATAATTTATATCAGAGCCCTCTGTCTCGTACTGTATATTCTCCTGGCCCTCGCCGTTCGGATGATCTGCAGCCCAGGCTCCCGCATACTGATGCCATGTCACTCCGGCTATACCGTTTACCACGCCGGGCTTATCCGGGAAAACTCTGACCCACATGCCGTTTCCCTCTCTGACTCCGTGCGAATAATCTCCGAAGTAATAGGTGTTATCGGCATACACGGCAAGTCCCTTGCCGTCCGGATTGCCTTCATCATCCTTATCCCCATAATAATAGTAATCGTTGCTTCCTGCAAGCGAATCCGTGATCTTACGCACCCTGTCAAGCCTTATCAGATCCGACACCGCATCCAGCTCATACTTATCCCAGCAGGAATAGATCTCCGGCAGCTGGTAGTTATCCTCCGTCCACTCTCTGGGCTCTCCGGCCGTGTAAGTCTGCGGAAGCTCACCTGTTGCCTTGGTCTTTTGTTTCTGCTCCACCTCAGCCAGGTCTATCCCGGACTTGCCGGTCTTCTCAGTCGCCTCAGTTTTTCCCGTATCGGCTTCTACAGACTGCTCTTGCACAGACAGTGACAGTTCCTCCACCGCCTCTTCGGAAAAATCGCCCGCGCCTGACTTGGGATTGCTCCCGCGCACTATAAGCCACACGGCGAACACAATGAGCGTTATGAGCACGATGAGTCCTGTTACGGCTTCTATCAAAAATGTTTTGTTCTTGTCCATACCAACGTACCTTTCTTAAGTCAATCGTACGCTTATATATTATTATAATGCCGGCGCACAAACAAGGAATGATAACGGCATATTATCTTAAGATATTATTAACATGCTGACATCAGTGTCAAGTTGTGCCGCTGCGCAAAAGAAAAGAGCCATCACCTTCTCGGATGGCTCTTAGCATATACATCTCTTAAATGATTGTGATTGATCCCCACATAAACCTGTGTGGTTGATATATCCGAATGTCCGAGCATCTCCTGTACACTCTTAAGATCCGCTCCGTTCTCAACCAGGTGAGCTGCAAATGAATGTCTGAGTGTGTGCGGAGTGATGTCGGCCTCGATTCCCGCCTTCTTGGTGTAGTACTTGATGAGCTTCCAGAATCCCTGCCTGCTCATCTCAACTCCCGAGCAATTGACGAAAAGCGTCTCGACCTTGCCTTCACCGATGAGCTTGTCCCTGCTCTCGTTTAAGTATCTCACGATAGCCGTCTTGGCAGTTGCGCTGAAGGGAACAACTCTCTCCTTGTGCGCATCCCTGCAGGTGATCATACAGCTCTGGAGATTAAGATCGTTAAGCCTTAATCCGATAAGCTCCGAAACTCTTATGCCTGTCGCATACAGGAGTTCAAGCATCGCCTTGTCTCTGATCTCCTTGGGCGAATCTCCCTTAGGCTGATCGAGAAGCGAATTAACTTCCGTAAGCGTCATTATCTCAGGTATCTTCTTCTCTATCTTGGGTGCCTTGAGGGCAAACGAGATATCCTTGGTTATCATATTATTGCTGGCCATGTAATGGAACCATGCCTTGATAGAAGCAATGTTCCTTGAAATGGTCGCAGGCTTAAAACCTTCCGCTGCCATATCGCGCACATAATCCTGCAAAGCCTCTTCCGTTATATCCGTGGCATTCCTGATTCCCTTGCCTTCAAGATAAACGCGAAGCTTCTTGAGATCTCTCTGATATGACAATTCGGTGTTGGAAGAAGTCTTCTTAACGTTATGTAAATAAGAAATGAAAGAATCTATTTCTTTCTGCATCGACTATAAAACCCCTATCTGCCCCTCATAATCGGGGAAATTGTACCGTCTCATTATACCTAGGGGATGATTAAAATGCAATGGTGTTTTTTGTCGCAAATGTGCTTATTTACTGGGTTTGTCGGCATTTTCCACAACATCTCGTTGACATATGTAGTTATGTACACTAGATATTGTAAAAAAATATTTTTAAAAAATTATGTAAAATGATTATTCAAAAAGAGAGCCTTTTGCAGGCTCTCTTTTATGGTTAACATAATTTTCTTACAGAAGATGTTCCGCTGTTACAAGCTTCACGCAGAGTACAAAGATCTCAGCCGCCTTCTCCATCTCATCAACCGTGGGGAATGAGGGCGCGATCCTTATGTTGGAATCCTCGGGATCCTTACCGTACGGATAGGTCGCCCCGGCTCCCGTAAGAGTCACTCCTGCTTCCTTACACTTAGTCACGATCTCTTTTGCGGTGCCCGGCATCGCGTTGAATGAGATAAAGTAACCGCCCTTGGGTCTTGTATAGCTCACAACATCCTTAAGATCCTTAAGCTCATCGTCAAAGCACTTAAGGACTGTCTCAAACTTCGGACGCATGATGTCGGCATGCTTACGCATATGCGACTTGATACCGTTTATATCCTTAAAGTACAGAACATGTCTGTACTGGTTCATCTTGTCGTATCCGATGGTCTGAACCGACATCGTGGACTTTACCCATTCAAGGTTAGCCTTCGATGCAGCCATTGC
>JAEEGL010462198.1_pt1 | contig 14052 bp, 1 predicted proteins | sample 9134231 | NCBI WGS metagenome assembly JAEEGL01 (sample SAMN16246548, study PRJNA631951) | gut metagenome | biome: gut microbiome; feature: rumen; material: fiber-attached | host: Bos | place: Iran: Karaj | collected 2018-10
AAATACAGGTAAAATTATTGGAGGTACAGAATGGAAGCCCGAAATAACTCCTGTAGAAGATATTGATATGAATAAAGTTTATGCTTTAGCTTCTCAATATATTAGACCTAAAAGAAGCAATTGGGATTCTACAACTTTTGTTGATGAAAATGGTAATATTTCTAAAACTTATAAACCTGGTTATTTTGTTTTAAATGAAATTACCGGTAAAAAAGAAGAAGTTACAAGAGAAATGGTAGATAATGCTATTAATATGGCAATTAATGCTAATCCTGGAATTGAAGCTTCTATAAAACAATCGTTTGAAGTTGCTAAATGGAAATATTCTAAAGGTGATACTGAAAATAATTTAGCATATGATTCTACAGGTAAAGTTAAATCTTACAATCAATATCGTAATGATTTAATTGACCCTTATATTAATCAAATGATTTATTCTGAAACTCAATCTTCTACTAAATGGAATAATAGTGGATTAGAGTTAATGTATAAACAACAAGCTAAAGAAAAACTTACTCAACAAACTAATGGTGTTGGAATAACAGCTGAAGATGCAGTTCGTAATGCATCAAGTGTTATGGGTAATCCTATAGAATTAGATAAAGATATTTATGGTAGTAGTCTTGGTAAAATTAACCAAGGTAAAGCTCAACTATCTAATCTTACTGGAATACCTATGGCTAATATTCCTGATACTTATGAGGATTTTGTAAATACTGTACAATCTACTAATGGTATGATAAATGATGTTCAAAGAAAAGCAGCAAAAGATTTTTATGACATTTATGGTACTCAAATACAAAATAATAATAATCGTAAAAATTCTAATTCTGAATTAGATGCTGCTACTATTATTGAGCAATATTTACAACAAAACATACCTTTAAATCAAATAGATGGTACTAATCCTCATTTGAAAAAATATATTGATGAATATAATAGTTTTATTAATAATTTATTTGGTAATTCTGAAACAATTTCTTTTAAACCTAAAGATATAAATAAAGTTCTTACTTCTAAAGAAGAAAGACAAAGACTTGAAGATTTAGGTATTAAAATTGAAAATAATTCTTTAATACTTGATAAAGACCATGATAATGCTGCTTATACTTTTGTAAATTTGATGAATGGACAAAAAGGAGATTTTTATAGAGGAGATAATAAATTAACTTATGGCTTTCTTGGTTTGTTAGAAAATGCTTCTGCGGTTCCTGTAAATACACAACAACAATTTGATAAAAAAATTAATTGGCCTTCTGATATAGTTAGGCGAGCAAACAATCTTACAAATATGATAAATGCAGCATATCAAGATGCTGATGTTAAAAAAGTAGAAAATAATGATAATAAAATTGTAGTTGGTACAGGTAGTTTAAGTACATTTACTATTGGTGATACTATTGCACAACAATATCTTGAAGAACTTGGTGAAGCTAAAGTTAAATCTATGAAAGATGCTGCTAAAGCTCGTGTTATTAATGGATTTAGAACTCAAGATTTTGTAAATAGTGAAATATATAAAGCAATTCCTGTTAAAGATAAAAGTGGTAATATTATAAGTTATAACTATAAAGAACTAAATAGAGCTGAAAAACTTAATATAGCTAATGAATTAGCTGGAATAAATAATAATGATATTACAGGTAATTTATCATATATACAAGGATATGAATTTAAACAAGGTTTTACTTATCCTCGCAAAGTATATGATAGTGATGGAAAAGATACTCATACTACTGAAGAAGTAAAACTTATATTTGGTACTAATCAAAATGACCCTGCACTTGAAGTATTAAATAATATGGATTTTATTCGTGCAGGTAAAGAACTTATGGGTTCTTATATAAACGAAGAACCTGTTAATATTGGTAAATATGGAAATGATTATATAACGGTTAAAGGTATTCAAGATCCTACTAGTATAAAATTTTCTGATACTTTTGAAATTGATTTAGGTGGAGATCCTATTGGTGTTTGTGATATGACTACAGCTATGAGCTTATTACAATCTTATAGAACTTTAATTTATGATAGAAAAGATTTTAATCCTGGTTCAGATGTTGATGAAAGTATTTCAGATTATGTAAAAGAAAATCCTAATATTTGGATTAATTATGTCAATTTATTTGGCGAAAGACAAGCATTTGATATTATTTCAAATATATTACTTAATTATTAAATTATGCCAGATTTTGATAAATTCATAAAAGCATTAAATTCTAATACGAAAAGTAATGAAGGTGCTTTAGATGAAAAAGGACAACTGAAGGAACGCCATATTATTAATGGCGTTCCTAATGTTGTTTCTAAGACTTTTGAACAGTCTTATACAACTTCACCTGATACACTCGAAAGTCTTGGAAGTAAAGGAATTCAATATAATATTAATAAAACAGATATTGAAGATTTAGAAGAAACCGAAAATATACACAAAGCTCTTCAACAAGGAGCATTATCTAAAATTGGTAATTCTCTTGAACAACTTGTTGTTGGCGAAGTATTACTTGGTTCTTTAAGAGGGTTTACTGATATTTATGATGCTTTTGTAGGTCATTTTTTTGATAAAGGTGGAAATGATTATACTTCTGCTGCAAGTGGATTTTTTGAGAATCTTCAAGAAAAAAATAAAGAAGCTTTTGCTATTTATAGGAAAAATCCTTATAAAGCTTTTGATATATCTGATGTTGGTTGGTGGGCTGATAATTTTGTTTCTGTTGGTTCTACATTATCTTTATTAATTCCTTCTAAAGGTATTACAGGAGCTATTGGTAAACTTGGAAAATTTGCTAAAGCTGAAGGTTGGGCAGCAAAAGGTATTTCTGATTTAGCAAAAACAAATAAAGGTATAAAAGCTATTGAAAATGGTGATAAGATTGGAAGAATACTTTCTCATAGTAATTATTATGGTAAAAAAGTTAATGAATTTGCTGATTTGGCAGGTACTGCTTTAATGAGTCGTGTTGCTGAAAACTATCAAGAAGCTCGTGGTATTTATAAATCTGGTTATGATAAAATAAACAATACTTTAGAAAAAATGTCTGAAGAAGATAAACAAGAATTCTTTAGACGAAATCCTCAATTTACAGGTAAAAAAGATTCTGAAATTGCTGAACAATTAGCCTCTGATGCAGCAAATGATACTTTCTGGGCTGATATGCCTTTAATTTTAATGGATTTTATTCAATACAAAGGTGTTGAATCTGCACTTAAAGGTGGTGCTAAACAAATAACATCTGCATCACTTGAAAGAGCACAAAGAAAGCTTTTAGCTAAACTTGCTGGAAACAAAGCTCTTGAAGAATCTATTGAAGCTCAAACTAAAGGTTTCTTTAAGAAAATAGGTAGTGGTATTTCTGATTTTTCTAAAAATATACTTAAACATCCTACAAGGACTATGGGAGCACTTCAACTTAGTGAAGGTTTTGAAGAAGGTTGGCAAGGTACTGTTGAAGCTTATAATATGGATGATATAGACTCGATTATAGATTTAAGACATAATGATAAAAGTTTAAGTTCTTATATTACCGATGGCCATATCTGGGAACAAGCTGTTTGGGGAGCTTTAGGTGGTATAGTTTTTCAAAGTGCAGCCAAAGGTCTTGGTAAACTTAAAAGAACATATGATGCTAAACAATTACTTAAAAAAGGTGAAATAACTAAAGAACAATATTCTGAATTTGTTCGTTCTAATGCAAAAATTAGAGAAGAAGAAATAAACAATAGAGTAACTAAAATTGATAAATTAATTGAAGATTTAAATTTAATTGAAGCTGGACAAAATCCTTATGCTACTAAAGATGAAGAAAGACGATTAGATACTGTTGAAGCTAAAGAACGCGTTAAAAATGAAGTTCTTAATAATTGGGTTACTGATTTTACTATGGATGCTGTTGATACAGGTAATATGGAATTACTTGCAGAATTTATTAAATCTCCTGAATTTAATAAATATATGGAAACAGCTTCTGCTAATTTTGATATTCTTAATAAAAAATCTTTAGCATCTCGTGTTGATGATGTTTATGAACTTTATCTTAAAAATACAGATGCTGTAATAGAAAATACTTCTGCAAAAGATTATGATAGTATTAGAAAAGCAGCAAGGTGGTTAACAAGAAATGAATTAGATATTGCTTCTGGTGATGATCAAATTGCTGAAATGAGAAGAAGTCTTTCTCAATTAACTGATTATGTTCCTGGTACAGACCTTGAAAGATTTAGAAAATTCGATATACTTTATAATCAATTACAAAGATTTAATGAAACTAAAAAAGAATTAAATGATTCTTATAAAAAACATACTATATCTAAATCTGCATTAAATGTTGAATTAGAAAGAACTAATAAAATTTTAGATTTAATTACTAAACAAATTATTGGTTTAAATTTGTCTCCTGAAATAGAACAATTCATTAAAGATGAAAATTATAATGGTATAGAAAGTATTGTAAAAGACCTTAGAAATAATAGTAACTTTGCTAAAGAATTTGCAGAAACTACCAAACAAATTAAATCTGGTATTGATAATATAATTCAAGCTGAAATTGAACAACAAATAAAAATATATAATCATCCTACTACACAACAAGAATTTGAAGATTTATATAATAGTATAAATCTTGATTCTGTAAAATATTTTAATGCTCGTGTAAATAAAGCTATTACCAGAATTAAAGATTACTTAATAAATTCTGATAATTTAGATGCTGCTGTTGCTTCTGCTATGGAACAAACATTTGATGATGTTTCTAATCCAATTAAAAGAAAACAACTTCAAGAAGCAATGGATATACTTAAGATTGGTTCTCATTCTCGTCCAGAACTTACAGATATGTTTAATGAAGAAGTTGCAAATATTAGAACAGAACGAGAAGGAAATAAAGCTAAAGAAAATACTGCGGTTGAACAAGGAAAAGAGGTTAAAACTGATTTTGTACCTACTAATCCAGAACCTACTAAGAAACAAGATGACAATGATTCTTCTAAAGGGGAAGAGCAACAATCTACAACTACTGCTACAACAGAAACTAAAGATAATAGCAAAACCCCTGTAGAAGAGTATGATGGGCCTGAAAAAATAGAAGAAGCTCCTGAACTTGATGCTCTTGCTGCTCAAGAAAAGAAAGAGTTTGATAAAGAAAATGAAGGTGATGATACAAGTGCAAAAGCTAATTTAGCTGGAGATATTGCAAGATTTAATGATGCTAATGAGGAAACTATTAAAAAAGAACTTACAAGTGTATTTATAAACCTTGGAAGAGTTAATCCTGAATTAGTTGAACGAATGATTAAAGATGGTATTGGTTCTGATACTTATAATAAATTTATTAAGCTTGCTGTAGATTGGTTAACAAATAGTGGAATTTATGCTCGTTTTGAAGTTGAAAAACTTGTAGATTATCAACTTAAACTTTATCTTCATAGACTTATTGCTGAAAATAAAGTTCCTAAATCACAAAAAGAAGGAATATTTAAACTCATTAATGATATTGATTCTATATTATCTAAACAACAAATTGATGAAAAGTTTAGTGCTGTTAGTGATATTTCTGATGAACAATTTAATGCAAATATGGAAAAGTTTCTTAAAGATTATTTTGGACTTGGAGATAAAGTTGCATTTGAAACAAGAAATGGTGTTAAAATTATAAATCTCGATTCTTTATTTGAAAGTTTAGTAAAACTTAGTGAAGAAGGTGTTTATAATTTTGAAGAACTTGCAGAAATTATAAACAATATATTTAATTATGCTAATTCATATAAAGGTACTGAATTTAAATTTATATCTGAAGATTTATTTGATACTGTTGGTAGATATGGTGATATATTAGAAGAAAGTGCTTTTGATAAATCTAATAGTACACAAGCTAAACTCAATAATTTATCCACATTTATTAACAAATTATATACAAGACAAACAATGCCAGATAGTGTTGTTGATGATAATATGCATTTTAATATTTCAAGTACTATTAGACAAAAAGATTTAACTTATCTTAAAAATAAACAATTAAAAATAAAATATAAAGAAGTTGGTGGTGTTAATACAATAAGTTTATATTATATTGATGAAAAAGGAGACCATGAAGTTGGATTTTTAACTCCTGTTGAACAAGGAGATAAAGATAATAAAACCTTAAGACTTTCAAAACAAAACGGTTTAATTACTTCTGTTACTAAAGAAAATAATGAATACCATATTACAAATAGAAGAGTTGAAGAAATTCTTTATGGTATTATAAATGCTATTAATTCTCCTAATCAAACTGGTGAATATAAAGAATTGGCAAATATGCTTTATAGTCTTTTTGCATTTAAAAAGACAGGAGAAGCTGTATTTGAACAAAAAGATATTGCTGAAAAATTATTTAAAAATCCTATTTTTAAAGAACTTATTGATTTAACTAATTTACATTTACCTATTGGTAATGAATATACAAGAGAAGATGGAAGTAAAGGAAAAGCGAATGTTAAAGTTACTTCTAAAGATTTAGATTCTATTCCTAATAAAGAAGCAAATGCTATAAAACTTTTAAATAGTATTAATAATATTTTATTTTTTGATTATAATTTAAAAAATACAGTAGAAGTTTCTTCTGATTTACTTCGTGATGGTTTACAAAGATATATTGAAAAACTTTATAAAAATTATTCTGAAACATTAAATTATCAACACGCTTTAGATAATAATGTTGCTGGAGATATTAAATTAGAATTTGTTGCTGCTGATAATTCTTATCTTAATTATGATTCTAATATTAAAAGAGATATAAATACAATTGGTATTAAAACTTCAATTAGAAATCATCCTTTTATTTATGTAAATAAAGATAATGTTTTACAAGCTGAAGGTGTAAATACATCTTTTCCTAATAAAGCAAAATTTGATTTAGGTGCTACTGGTATTTTACTTGATGTAAGAAATGGAAATCCTATGATTGCATTACTTACTAATGCTAAAAAAGTTAATACTCAAAAGCAATTATATTCTGCAATTAATAAAGAATACAATAGACTACTTAATGAATATTTTAGTTCAAGTGGCACTCGTGTTCTTGATACATATAATGATTTATTAGATTTCTTTAATAATCTTTTTGGTAATAGTTATTCTTTATTTGATGGACTTGGTATAAGAGAAGTTTCAGGTGGATTTTATATATTTAAAAAAGGTACTAATAATGAAACAATTCCAATTATTACTTTTTATAAATATGCTGCCACTTATGATAAAGCTTCTAATTCATTTATTATAGATGGACAAAAAGTTTCAAATGAAGAACTAAGTAAACATTATAGACCAACAATTAATGTTTATTCTGGTAAAGATATTTATAGAATTTCTAATATTGGAAATGAAGATAATAATAAAATGCTTCAAAAATCATTTACTGATATATTTGATAATATTTATTTTTCAAGAAACGCTATTACCATTGACCCTAAACGAAGTAATAAATTTATTACAAAAGATGGTAATACTGATTTTACATTAAAGATTGGTAATTATGAACAAAAATATAAGAATTATGCTGATTATATAGTTAAGAATAATGCTTTTAGTACAACACATCTTGGTAACAGAAATACAAATACTATGAAAGCTAGTGCTCCAACAGCTCAAGCTATTTTTGTTAAATATACTGGTCAAAGAGAATATATTTCTCAAGATGAAAAAATTGCTCAACAAGGTTTTGCTGCCAATTTAAAACAACAAGATGTTAAAGAAGGAGATACTTTATCTTCAAATGAAGTATTAACTTATGCTGGATATACTCAAGAAGATATAGATAAATTTAATAAAGTATTTGATTTATTTGGTAAAAAAGAAGTTACTATTAGTTTTGAGAAAAAACTTGTTAACAACGAAGAAGTATTTGCTGGATATAAAGATGGTAAAATAGTTTTATATAATAGAGCTATTTTTGCTATTAGTTCAGATAAGCGTCATGCTTCTCGTTTATTAATTCACGAAAATATACATGATACTATTGAACAAAAAGGTTTCTTTACTTCTAATAAATATGGTAATTATAGAACTACTGCAATAATTGATACTTGGAATCAATTTTATGAAAAATCAAAAAATAATCCTCAATTAACTCCATTTATTGAAGATTTCCTTAATAAATATGGTAATTTAAAAACTTCTGATAAATTTGAAGATAGAGCTTTATTTGCTAATGAATGGGTTGCTGAAGTTATGTCAAGTCCTGCTTTAATGGAATGGCTTAATGAACTTGAATATGAAGGAACTATTAAATTAGAAAGACAAGGTAAGAATCGCACTATTCTTCAAAAAATTCTTGATGTCCTTAAAGAACTTTTTACTTCTCTTGGACAAATAAATAGTGGTACTATACTTGACCAATTTTATAATGCTATTGGTAATTCTACAATTATAGAAACTATAGACAATATTGATAATGGTGGTCAACAAGAAGAAATTATTGAACAATCAAATATTCCTATTGATGAACAATCCAATACCCCTTTAGAAGGAACACAAGAAGGTATTGGTGAACTTGATGAAGCTACTCTTGCTAAACAAAGAGAAGCTGCAAGTTGGTCTGATTTTGCTGATGATACTGATAATTCTTCTAATGATGGAAGTTTATTTAGTGCTATTGATGGTTTACCTGAAGAAATTCGTATTGATAGTTATCTTAAAGATACTACTAATAATCCTTATGGTATGGAACTCGCACCTGATATGGATAGCTGGCTGCAATCAAAACCCGCCCACGAAAGGGCAGCAATAAGGGCTAATTTGGCAAATGGGGCATTTGAATATATTTGTCGATAAATCCCTCGTCTTTTATATAAAAGTGGCTTAAAATGCCTCAAATTAAGCCACTTTTTTCAAAAATTATATTTTTTAAATGTTTAAGTTAATAGCGAAAAGCATAACATAAAAACAGATATGGGACAATGTGCAATAGGTAGAGCAAGAATAATTCTTGACTCTGATAACACAATTAATGAAAAATATAGTAATTGGGTTCATCAAAATACATCTAATAAAAGTGTAGGAAATATAGTTGTAGAAGCTATTAATTCTGGAAAGTTTACTGAACATTTTAAAGATAATCCTAAATTTCAAGAAGCTATTAAAAATGGATTACTTAAAATGAATGGTAATACTTTTAAAGGTTTTGTTAGAGAATATGAACGCCAAGTAATTCCAAGTGTTAAAGCAACAGCTACTAAAACACAAGGAGAAATAAAAGGACAATTTAGTTCTGAAGAAGCAAAAAAGACTGCATTAAATTATACTGCTGATATAACAATTGATATTTATAATAAATTATTATATAAAGTTGGTGCTAAAAAACTTAATACTAATAATGGTAGAGAGTTTGCTAAAACAAGTGTTAGAAATAGAATATTAGATTCTCTTTATAATAGAGGACTTGCTTATGTAGCATTAACTAAAAATAAATCTGCTGAAAATAACTTAATTGAATATTATAAGCAATTTAATCAAGCAAATTCTGCAATAAATAATTTAGCTAGAAAAATAGCTTTATCTAAAACAAAACAAGAAATTAATAAACTTGATAATTTTAGAAATCAAGCTATTGAAGCAAAACAAGTTGCTATTGAACAAATTCTTGCAATTAGTTCTAATTTATATAAAAATGATTTAAATGCTGTTGAAAATCAAAATTATACAGTTCTTGCTACTGAAGTTTTAACTGATACTTGGTTTGATGAAGTAAGAAAACTTCCTAAAATATTTGATATACAAGATATACTTAAAGAAAATACTGAAGCCAATAAAGTCAATGCTCAACCTAAATATGATGATTATAATATAGAAAGTATTCTTTCAGAAGAAGATATTGCAAGTATTGATTCTTCTACTGCAAATTGGAATGATGCTTTATATAATGATTTTATTCAACATTTTGATGGAAGAATTAGATTATATTTAAATAATCTTTATAAATTAAAAAGTACTAATAAATCTGATACAGGTCAATATGTTTATTATACAGATAATGAACTTGGTGTTCCTGAAACTATGGGGGCTGGTTATATAATTGCTCAAATTAGTACTTTTGGTAATTTTAATTCAGTTAATGATTTTATTACTTCTATAGTCAATATTGCTAATAATATTCCTGGTCTTGAAGGATTAATAAAATTAGCTGATGATATGCAAAATGATAGAGTTTTTGCTAATATGGTTGCATCTAATTTAGCAAAACCTGCTATTATTAAAAATATGATAATTTATGATGGTGAGGCATTCAATGTTATTCATTCTAATCCTAATGCTTACGCATCTACTCAAATATTTAATAGACTTAAGTCTGTTGGTAAAATAAATATTGGACAAGAATACGATGAATCTATTAATGAGAAAGTTAAAAATTATATTTCTTTAATTAATAATATTAAAAATCCAGAAAATTTTATTGAAAGTAGAAGTGAAATTGGTAAATTTATTTTAGATTATTTTAATAAATATTTTACAGGAATTAATTCAAACATTATTTCTGATTATTATTATACTTCTAGTAATCTTTATAAACTTTCAAGAACAAAAGAGCTTTTAAATATTATTAAAGAATATAATGAAAGAGTTGTTGATATTAAACAACAAATAAATAAAGAAAGTTCTCGTGTATATAATGTTAATAAAGCACTTAAACAACAAATAGCAAATACATTAGGTGTAGCTGAATATAAAGATATTCCTTTATCTTCTAAACAACGAGAAGTTTTTAATCCTGATAATGTTAATTATGATAAAATAGATTTACCTATTGCAAAACTTGCTAATATTCTTGCTGAACATATGCCTTCCAGTGTTGACCTTAATTCAGGTAATGCTGAAAATAATATGTCAAGTGATATTATTAAAAATAGCTATTTAACAAATTTCTTAAAACAACTTAATGATATTCTTAATGTAGTTGATGGTACTCAAGATGAAAGAGGTTTAAAACTTCTTAAAGAATTTTATGGCAAAAGTTCATATTTTGACCATTCTCCTATTTTATATGGTATTAAAGTAGGAAATACTTATATTAGAGAAGGTCTTTTTAGAAAAAATCCTAATGGAGAAATAACAATAAGTCCTAATGCTCGTAATCTTATAAATATTATATTATTTAATGGTATTAAAAATACTAATGTAAGAACTGGACAACTTTATCAAAATATGAGTAGTAGTGATTATCTTACAAGTATAATTGCTTCATATTTTAATCCTTTAAATTATAATTATAAATATACTGAAGGTGTTAAAGATTATTGTCAAGTTCTTCTTCGTATTCCTTCTGATGCATCTAATCAATATGCTGTTCAAATGCCTAAATATAAATTTGATGATTTTTATAAATATGATGAAAATGCTACTAAAAACTTCATTTATGATAAGTTGGTTACACCATACATTTCTTTAAAGGGGATAGAAGAAGAATTTACTAAAAAAGTTTCTGATGCTATCAATAATGATGGCAAACTTGAAGTTCTCTTTGATAAACATAAAGCTAACTTTATTGATACTCAAGAAGCTGCTGAAATATTATATAAAGGTGGTATAAATGGTGTTTTAAGTTTATATCCTTATAAAAAACTTCGTGGAGGTAAAACACTTCCTTTAGTTGTTAAAGATTCTAAAAATAATAATTCTTTTATTATATATTTAACTTCTTCTGATGCAAATTATAAATCTGGTAAAGATTTTAAAGTTGCTTCTGTTGTATCTTTAAATACAATTAAACAAGAAGTTTATAATCCTACTTATCAAATGAATCTTGAAGAATATGTTAAAAAAGATATTAATCAAGTTTTAACAAATTACTTCAATGATAATATAAATGATATAAATGGATTAGCTTTTAAATATAAAGGTACTATTAGAAATTATAATAAAAATTCTGCTATTTATTTAGGTTTTAAACAACATATCGCTGCTGATATAAATAGAATGTTTAATGCTATTAATGATGTTTTTGAAGAAATAAAAGATGAAAACGGCATTATACATTATGTAACGAAAACTAATACTGATAATTTATTTGATAATTATCATTATAAAGGAAGTATTGTTGATTCTGAAACTGGTAAACTTACAGGTCAAGTATTTATTATTAATAAATTGTTTAATATAAATAATTACAATGTTCAAGATATTATAGAAAAAGCAATACCCCTTTATGGAAATGATGGATTGTTTGTTCTTCGTAAAGATGGTAGACTCGAAGTTAATTTAAATCGTACTGATTTAATTAATGAAGATTTAACTCCTAATTATGATAATATTCTTTCCAAATTTGATAGTATTCTTCAAAATTGGTTAAATGAATATAGTAATTATATAAATGAAGAAATAAGTAAATATTCTTTAGTTAATCAATATTATAGTGAAAATCAAGTTCATGAAGCAATATTTAATCAAACTCTTGCTTATATGGATTTTGATGATTTATTTGAAGGTAGTAGTAAGTTTTATAAAGATGCTCAAACTTTCTTAAAACGAGATAAAGAAATTCAAGCTGGTGGTTCTGCATATATGGGTGGTGTAGATATTTCTGATTCTATAGGAACTCCTATTCATGATATGCGAGGTAGTGATGGTTCTATTCTTCAAATCCAAATATTAAAACAAGATAAAACTAAATCTACCATACCAGTTCATAATTATAATGGTGATGGTGTTTTAACTGCTCGAAATGGTTTTAGAGCTGTTACAATTAAAAACACTGTAACTACTTTTGATGTAGCTAAAGATATTTATACTAAAATTAAAGAAAAACTTAGTCAAGAAGGTCAATCTGAAGAAATTGCAAAACAAATAGCAAAAAGTATTGCTGATGGTTATGGTTTTTCTGGAAAGGAAACTAAAGTTAATGATGCTCAATCATATATAACTATTGAAGAATTTATTCGTCGTAAATGGATGGATGGGACTCTTACTGATTATGGTGATTTACTTGATAAATTACTTGATGAAAATTATAAATTAACTCCTCAAGATTATGCTAATATATCGAGTAAAATTCAAGTTCAGAAAAACTTTTATTATGATATAGCTTATGATAATAATTCTGGTATTTATTATCCTCGTCAAATTAAAAATGCTGAATTTGTTTTAATTCCTCGTTTTATTAAAGGAAGCGAATTAGAACAACTTTATAATATAATGAAAGAAAATGATATTAATCAAATCAATACTGTTGAAACTTCTAAAGCTGCTAATGTAAATACTCTTGAATTTTGGAATAATAAAGGAATCGCAAATGATGATAAATTTAAACAACAATTAAAAGATATTCCTGATGCTATTCAAACTTATTATTATCGATATCTTTATAAACAACAAGATGTTGTTGACCATATAGAAAATGAAGAAAATAAGGCTGGTATTCAAATTTTAAAGAAAATTCAAGATAATGTAATTCCTGGTACTAAAGCAGCAGAAGCTGCTAACACTATACAAAACCTTCTTGTAGAAAACATTAAAGAAGATTATAATAAATTATTAGAAGAATGTGGTTGGACTACTGATGATCATGGAAATATAGTAAATAAAAATGGTGGAGATGATTTAAATTTTGATGAATTTTATAGAAAAGCAAGAAGAGAAGCTGCTCACTTAGGTATGGATGAAAACTTCTTAGATTATATTACTCCAGCAAGTAATGGTCGTCCTTCTATGCCTACATTTATGAACAATGTTTCTAATAAATTAGAAAGTATTGCTCAAGCAGTATTTAACACTTCTATTATTCGTCAAACGCTTCCTGGTTTCCACGCAGTTCAAGTTACTAATGTTGGCTATTCAAGAAAACTTAATTATACAGTTACCGATGAAGGAATTACTGCTGAAATAATGGTAGCTCCTTGGAATGATGAAATTAAAGAAATTATTCGTAAATATGGTAAAGATGAAGCTCGTAAACAACTTGAAACGATTTATGCTGATGAATTTATTGGTTATCGTATTCCTACTGAAGGTAAACAATCTATTGTTAAAATGAAAGTTGTAGATTTTCTTGATGATACTCAAGGTTCTACAATTATTGTTCCTAATGA
>JAEEGL011601184.1_pt1 | contig 14052 bp, 14 predicted proteins | sample 9134231 | NCBI WGS metagenome assembly JAEEGL01 (sample SAMN16246548, study PRJNA631951) | gut metagenome | biome: gut microbiome; feature: rumen; material: fiber-attached | host: Bos | place: Iran: Karaj | collected 2018-10
GAAGCTATTCGTCAGACCGGCGAATATGACGAAATTATTAATCATGGAAATCTTATCCCAGACGATGATGTCATTAAAATTATGGATAAGCAAATCGCTAAAATTGAATCCGAAGGATTTGATATTATTCTCGACGGCTATCCACGCAATGCCTATCAGGCTGAGTATATTATGCAGACCATGGCGGACAAAATTGATGGCGCTATTGTTCTTGAAGTTCCAAAAGAAGAGCTATATAACCGTTTAGCTCTCCGTGGCCGCGCCGATGATTTAGAGAGAGAAAGCATCGATAGGCGTTTTGAGATAATCGAACAAAACATTGACCAGATTCTATCGCTTCTTCAGACCAAGAATATTCCCGTCGAGCGAGTGAGTGGGCTTGGTAAGATAGAAGAGGTAACGGCGCGTTTAGTTCAGGTAGTTAAGACCATGAACCCCAATGCCATCGAACAACGAAACGATGTGAATGGTGGAGAAATTGAGAAAAGTTATGGAGAATAATCAAATCAATGTCGAGACCGCAGATGAAAAGACTCTACGGGCTAAAATTTCCGCCATGCGCGAGGGTGGTAAGATTCTAGGGAACCTCTTAAAGGACCTCAAAGAATACGTCAAACCCGGTATGACAGGGAAGCAAGTCGACGCTTGGGTCAGACAGGAAATCGTCAGAAGAGGAGCCAAGGTAGCCTACGACATGCTAGAGGAAAAGTTTCCGGGCGCTATCTGCATATCCGTTAACGACGCCCTAGTTCATGGCGCACCCACAGATGACCCATTCGAAGAGGGCGACAAAGTCTCCTTCGATCTAGATATCTACTACAAAGGGTACTTTACCGACTCTGCCTTTACTATGGTTGTCGGGCAAAAAACCAACCCCGCCGTTAAGAAAATGATCGAAATCACCGAATCTTCTATGTGGGAAGGTATCGAACAAGTAAGGCCGGGCGCTCATATTGGCGACATAGGTCACGCCGTCGAAAAAGTCTTACGAAAAGGGCACCTCGGCGTAATCGAAAACTACATCGGCCACGGCATCGGTAAGACTATGCATGAGTTGCCGGAAGTACCAAATTACGGCAAGCGTGGACATGGCTATAAGCTAATAGAGGGCGACACTATCTGCATAGAACCAATGTCCTGTCTAGGTAGGCCAGCAAATTACGTCGATAAAGACAGTAACTGGACGGTTCGTATGAAAGATGGCTCTATTGGTTGTCACTGTGAGCATACTATACTGGTGACCGCTACTGGCTACGAAGTTTTGACATTAGCGGATTAAGTGTGTATAATCTAACTCATGGATGACAATAAGCATTTTGTCACTGGTTTAGACGTGGGCACAGAGAATGTGCGCGCCGTCATTGCTACGGTTGGCAAAAACCACGAGGTTGCCGTTGTTGGCTACAATGAGGGCAAATCTACCGGTATGCGAAAAGGTATCCCGGCCAATTTGGCTGGCCCAGCCAGTGCTATCGATAAGATGCTTGGTGATGCGGAGCGTATGGGCGGATATGATGTCAGAAACGCTTATGTTTCTATTAATGGCTCCACCGTTATCTCAACTCATACAGAGGGAATGATCGCGGTAGGTACTGCGGAGCACGAGATAAACGACGACGATCTAGATAGAGTAGAAGATGTCGCCGTAAGTGGCCGCATTCCGGCTAATCGAGACGTGCTCGACGTGATTGCTTTGGAATATGCCCTAGATGGTCAGGGTGGCATCAAAGACCCACTTGGTATGTCTGGAGCCCGTCTTGAGATGCGCGCCTGTGTTATTTCCGCACTCACTCCCAATTGTGAGAATCTAAGGAAAGCTACTCAGACCGCGGACGTCAATGCGGACAGGCTTATTCCGGCCGTCGTGGCCGCAGCAAAAGCCGTCCTCTCTGAACGCCAAAAAGAAAACGGCGTGGCAGTTGTTGATTTAGGTGCAGCTACCACGTCAATTGCAATTTATGAAGAAGGTGACCTTCAATATGTCGGCATTATCCCGATTGGCTCGAATAATATTACGAATGACCTAGCTATCGTTCTCGCGATTAATCCGGAGCTCGCCGAGGAGATTAAAACTCGGTTCATTACTGGCAATTTTGCCTCAGATAAATCACCTGTCATTAAGATAGGGAAGAATAACGAGCGTGCATTTGACCGTAAAGAAGTTGAAGCGGTCGTTAAAGCTCGTCTAGACGAGATTTTTGCCGAGGTACGCAAAAAACTCAAATCTGCTCACTATGACCAGCGTCTCCCGGAGGGTATTGTCCTCACTGGCGGAGGCGCAAAAATGCGCGACATAGAGATCTACGCCAAAGAATGTCTCGAGGCCGCCGTAGAAATCGGCATTCCGAAGGGTCTCAGTGGCGTGGCCGAATCAATCGAAAAACCAGAGTTTGCGACCGCTATCGGTCTAGCTATGTATGCCGCAGAGAACAGCGAAGCTTCACCAGTGTTAGGCAAAAAACCTAAAAAATCTAGCAAGTTATCTCTTGGCTCTAAGCCAGGTGGCTTCTTCAAGAAGCTCTTCGCTAAGTTCTAGAGGGTCTTAAGGAGAGCGAGCGGGTGGCGGGCCTGGAGGGGGACCCCCGCTAAAGCGTAAGCGAAGTGGGGGAGGAGAAGGCCCGACAGGACCCGCTCGCTATTATTTAAACCTTAGACTAAAGACTCTTGCCACATCTTGATTTTGCGCCACTTTAGGTGTATACTGGACTTAAATTAAAGTGAGGTATTTATGCCAGAAGTTAAACCAACAGAGGTGGAAAGTAAAGCAAGCATCAAGGTAGTAGGTGTAGGTGGCGCCGGTGGCTCAGCAGTTGAGAGAATGAAAGAGGTGGGTCTCGCTGGTGTAGAATTTGTCGCAATTAATACAGATGCACAGGCCCTCCATCATTCACCCGCAGATGTCAAGGTTCATATCGGTAAAGGTCTAGGTGCTGGTGGCGACCCAGAAAAAGGCCGTGAAGCAGCAGAAGAGAGTAGGGAAGCAATCGACAAAGCTCTCGATGGTGCCGACATGGTCTTTATTACGCTAGGTGCTGGTGGCGGTACTGGCTCAGGCGCTGGCCCAGTCGTAGCCGAAGAGGCTCGCAAGAAAGATATCCTGACCGTAGGCGTTGCTACTAAGCCGTTTACATTTGAGGGCGCGCGCCGCCGTGCTAATGCGGAGGTAGCGATTGATAAACTTGCTCATCAGGTTGATGCGTTAATTACAATCCCAAATGATAGGCTTCTGCAGACTATCGATCCTCGTACCCCGCTTCTGGAGACCTTTAAGATTGCCGATGACGTTCTGCGCCAAGGCGTTCAAGGTATTTCCGAGCTAATTACCGAACATTCCCTTATTAACCTCGATTTTGCCGATGTTAAGTCGATCATGAAGAACGCTGGCTCGGCCCTTATGGGCATCGGTCGAGCTTCCGGCGAAAACCGTGCCGTTTTGGCTGCCCAGCAAGCTGTAGAATCTCCTTTAATCGAGGTAAAGATCGAAGGGGCTCGTGGTGTACTATTTAGTGTCGCTGGTGGTTACGATATGTCGATGAGTGAAGTCCAGGAAGCCGCCGAAGTTATCACCGGCGCAGTGTCTCCAGATGCTAATATCATCTTCGGAGCATCCATAAGACCAGAGCTCGAAGACGAAATAATTGTCACTGTTGTAGCTACTGGCTTTGATTCCGACTACTACAATAACATACCAGAAACAAAGCCAGAGTCAACTAACACTAGTGAAGAAATGCCTTCAGTTGAGGCAAAGGATTTCGCCGTTGAAAATAAGGCAAACATGTGGGATTCTATCAAAAAAGAACCAATACCAGAGCCCGAGGTAGATGATGAGGAACTTGATATCCCACCTTCTTTACGTGAACGTCTCAAGGGCAAAAAACGAAAATAGCTAAAAGGAATGGTGTATGGATGGCAAAATACGTATCGGAGATAGTAAAGTCCTAGAAAGCCGTGAAACTATCGACGGCACGATGATACGCCGCCGCCGTGAGTCTAGTGATGGACGCAGGTTTACTACCTATGAGCGTATCGAGATGCCTCAGCTAACCGTCACCAAGCGTAGCGGGAATAAAGAAATCTTCGATCGCGATAAATTACTCCTTGCCGTAAAGCGAAGTGTTGGAAAATTCTTTAACTCGGAGCTAGAGATCGAAGACGTCGTCAACCGAGCATCGAATATGCTATACTCTTACGGTACAGATCAAATTACTAGTAAACAAATCGGCGAAGCAGTGCTGGATGTGCTGGCCGAAGTTAATGAAGTCGCCTACGTTCGTTTCGCTTCTGTTTTTCGCGATTTCAAGACCCTCGAAGACTTCGAAGCTATCCTTAAAGAACAGAAAGCCAAAAGAGATAGGATCGCATCATGAGGGTGGTATGCGTATTCAAAGATGATCAAGATTATTCTAGGGCTGTCAACGAGTGGCTCACGAACGTCTATCGTCAGACCGGGAAGGAAATCGAAACTATAGATCCAGACAGAGACCCTAGCTTCTGTGAAGCCTACGACATCGTTGAATACCCCACCATTCTAGCACTCGGAGAACAGGGCGACGTCAAGGCGTCTTGGCGCGGCCGGGAGTTACCACTAATTAATGACGTTTCTTATTATATGGTATAAATATGGAATCATTTGAAAAGCTTATCAATAATATTTGGATACAAAGAATCATTTGGTCAATCATCGTAATTCTGGTTAGTCTACTTTTTTATACTCTTTTTTCTCGTTTTGTTTCAAATCGGGAGAAAAAAGATGCTAAACTCTTTGGCAATAAAAAGAATCGTACTCTACTAAAGATGCTACGCAGCGTGGTTCGTTATTGTCTAATTGTTTTAGCAGTTTTATTTATCTTACAGATTTTCGGGGTTAATGTTTCTTCGATGTTAGCCGGCGTCGGGATTGTTGGTATTACGATTGGCTTTGCCATTCAGGATGCTCTAAAGGATATCATTCGTGGTCTAGACATCGTTTCGGACAATTATTATAGCGTTGGCGACGTCGTGAAATACGGCGACATTGTAGGCAAAGTTCTTTTAGTCGGTATTAAGACCACCAAAATTCAGGATCTATCATCGATGAACACGGTGTCCATAGCCAATCGCAATATCGATCAAGTTGAACTCGTTTCAAATGCTATCTATATTGACATCCCGCTTCCTTATGAGCTTAAAATCGCCAAGGCAGAGACCATTATTAATCAGATGCTTAGCGATATCAAAAAGCTACCAGACGTAACCAACGCATCTTATCTCGGTCTCAATAACTTTAGCTCATCGTCGCTAGACTATCTTATCGAGATCGATTGCGATCCTGCCTTGAAGCGCCCCGTCCGACGTGCTTCGCTCGGGCTAATTGTTAAAACCATGGAGTCACACGGCATTACCGTCCCATATCAACAAATCGATCTCCACAATAAAAAGTAGCCTACGGTTGCAGACTACTTCTCTTGGTGGGGGTGTTGCATTTCTTCACATTGTAATATAGCGGCATCGATAGCCTCATCTATGCGTCTAGTTAGGATAGCCAGTATTTTCTTAGACAACTTCCGGCAATTAGCCGTTGCAAGTTGCTTGTTTATAAATCGTCCCAGGCTATCCTTATCCAGCTTGTCGGGCAACGGATAGTCTATAACTAGTTCTACTCCATAAACTGGCGCCAATACGCATGTCAGACATTTTAGTATTATGCGCACGCTGCGTATTAGTTCGGTACTATCTGGATACTTCTCCTCTGCCCTTATTGCAGCCGGGATTAATAGCTGGTCGGTTTCTATGAGGTTCTTTATTATCGCCTCCATCGAAAGGTTCCCGGGCGCATCGAGCAGATTGTCTATTCGATCGAACAGCTTAGTGACGATAGACTCCAGGCTTTTGTCGATGTCGGTGAAGTAATCTTTTTTTCTCTTTACCTTTTGTTTCGGCGTTTCATTATGAGCAGGCAGAGTTGTCAAAAGTATGACGCTTTTGAGGATGTCCGGTTTAGTTGGCAGGCCTTGCGCCACCATATTTACGTAATCTACCCTATCTAGACGAATCCCTGAGCTATCCCCATTCAGTCTATCCTTTTGGTAGGTCTCCTCGATGACATCATGAAGCAGTATCGTAGCAATCATATCGTCTGTAATACCAGGAAACATCAGCGCGAGCAGCGCCATTCTTATTGGATGCCAAATATAGGGCTCCCCACCTTTACGAAACTGGTCAAGATGATATTTGCGCGCAAGCAATAATGCTATACATGATTGCTCGAAACCACGCTTTTTAAATTCCTGCAGCAACATTTCCACTGCCGTCTCTAGCCCGGAAAGATCGTGCGTAAGTACAGGCACTACGTATGATTGCCTTCCGAATACCCGCAGTAGCATTTCCGCTACCATCAGTCTAAAAGAAGTTTTCTCTCGCAAACAACCACCTCCTTTTTTAAGATTCTCCCACCTATCTTGATTATATCATGGCTGATATATATTTATTCGCATTTTGATTGCAAAACCGTTCTTAAACTTGCCTTTAAGAACAAAAAATAGTCGAATATATGGTATAATAGTTAAAAGCATCCGAGCAGCTATCACCTGCGAGCTGATGGAAGAACAGAGTAACGCTCTTATTAGACCCATTCGTGAATCCGCGTAAGAGATTAATTAAGCGCCGGCCTTAGTCGGAAATTGGATGGTACCGCTCTCGATATCAAGATAGAGTTCCAATGCATAAGCATTGGGATTTTTTAATGAAAGGAGTCAAATGAAATACCAAGCAGGCCAAAGGCGAAAAGCTCTAGAATACGAAAAAGCTCTCGTCGACTGGTGGAAGAAAAACCAAACTTTCGAAAAATCGGTCGAAAACCGCCCGATAGATAAGTCTTACGTATTCTATGATGGGCCTCCTTTTATTACTGGTAATCCTCATCACGGTACCCTTTTAAGTTCTATCGTAAAAGACGCCGTTCCGCGCTACTGGACCATGAATGGTTATCGCGTGGAGAGAAGATGGGGCTGGGATTGTCACGGTCTTCCCGCGGAAAACTTCGTCGAGAAACAGCTCGGCATCACTGATCGTCGTGATATTGGCACTAAGTGGTCTCTAGAAGACTACATCATCAAAGCCCGCGAATCCATGGTAGCAAATTCCGAGACTTGGCGCTCCACCATCGACCGCGTCGGCCGCTGGGTGGACTTCGATAATTGCTATCGCACCATGAACAAGGACTTCATGGAGTCCGTCTGGTGGGCATTCAAGAAGCTCTACGATGCCGGCAAGATTTACGAAGGCCGTAAGACCCTGATGTATGACACGAAATTCGCCACTCCAGTGTCGAAGGCCGAAGTTACTATGGATAACGATGCCTATCAGACCGTCACCGACCCTAGTGTTTATGTTAGATTTAAGATTATACCTGGTCAAAAATGTCATCACGGCGAATGGACGGTTGCCGATAATACGTATTTTATGGCTTGGACCACAACCCCTTGGACGCTCCCAGCAAACCTTGCTCTCGCTGTAGGCCCAGATATCGATTACGCCGAAGTTAGAGTTGGGGAGGATATTTATATTGCCGCCAAGTCAAGCATCGAAAAAATCTTCACCGATACTAATTACGAAATTATTTACGACGACATTAAGGGCGCAGACTTAGTCGGACTGAAATACGAGCCACTTATGCCGACAATTTCCGAGCAGGATAAAAAATCAGAGACCTTCACAGTCCTAGCGGGTGATTTTGTTACCACAGAGGAAGGCACTGGTATCGTACATGAAGCTCCGGCTTACGGTGAGGTAGACTACGAGCTCTGTATTGCCCGCGAAGTGGATTTTCTTGATGTATTAGACGAGAATGGCTATTATCTGCCAGAATACGCCGCCAAACTTCACGACCTCGGTGTCAGAGACACCGACGAGCACGGTATTCAAATCTGGGCTGCTAACAAGATTATTGCCAAAGTCCTCGAAGAAAAAGGTATCGTCTACAAGATCGAATACATCCAACACGAATACCCTTTCAACCCACGCAGCAAAGAGCGTATTATGTATCGCGCTTTCCCATCTTGGTTCTTCGATATCGACGGTCAGAAACAAATGATGCTCGAAGAAAACGAGAATATTAACTGGTTCCCGAGCTACCTAAAACACGGTCGCTTCGCCAAGAATATCGAAGCCGCCCCGGACTGGAACCTAAGCCGTGACCGTTTCTGGGCCACCGCTATGCCAGTCTGGAAATCCGAGGAGGGAACTGTGCTCGTAATCGGCTCATACGATGAGCTGAAACAATATTCTGGCAAGGAACTTGACGATTATCACCGCCCTTGGGTCGATGAAATCGAGTTCGACGCCTACGTCAAAGACGGGCGAGTAGTTGCCGCACTCGACCACGACCTACCAGATGGTGCCCATCTCGAGCATTTCAAACGCATCGAAAAAGTCCTCGACTGTTGGTTCGAATCCGGCTCTATGCCTTTTGCCCAGCTCCACTATCCGTTTGAAAACAAAGAGAAATTTGAGCGCAATTACCCTGCTGACTTCATCGTAGAATACGTCGGCCAAGTCCGCGCTTGGTTCTATTATGTCCACGCGGTAAATACTGCACTAGCGTCAATCGGCGCCTTCGGCGAAAAGGCCAAAACAGGCCACAAAAACGCCTATAAGAACGTTATTACTACCGGCACACTCGCCGGCAACGACGGCCGTAAGATGAGTAAATCCCTTGGCAACTATACCGACCCAAATGTCCTCATGGACCAGTACTCCGCCGATGCCCTTCGTTTCTTGCTTCTAAGCTCCCCGGTTCTCTCCGGCGAAGATTTTGCCCTCCTGGATAAAGACGTCTCCGACGTCAACCGCAAGCTCGGTATGCTCTGGAATGTATACGATTTCTTCACTACCTACGCCGAAGTAGAAGATTGGGATTCGGAGAACTCTTGGCAACCAGACTCAAACGACATCAGTTCTCTCAAAAACCCGCTAGACATCTGGGTTCTCTCCAGATTACACCAAGTCAAAGCCGAAATAATAGCCGGGATGGCAGAATATAATATTCCAAAAGCGCTCGCTGGAGTTCTACCGTTTATCGACGACTTTTCGAACTGGTTCGTTCGTCGTTCCCGTCGTCGCTTCAGTAAGAATGATGATATACAAGATAAAGATGAAGCCTTCTGGACCCTTTATACCGTGCTCGTCAAGACCGCCCAGGTTCTTGCGCCATTTACACCATTTCTCTCCGAAGAACTCTATCAGAAAATGACAGGAAAGAACGAGTCTGTTCATCTCTTAAATTATCCTAGAAATACCCAAACCGTACCGGAGGTTCTGGATAACATGGCCCGCACTCGCCAGATTATCACCGACGCCCTCGCTCTTCGCATGCAGAAGTCGGAAACCGAAGATCAGATTAAGATTCGTCAGCCACTCGCTAAACTTACCTATGGTGGTGAGAAGCTAGACGACTTCTATGAGCAAATCATTGCCGACGAGGTCAACGTCAAAAAGGTCGAGCATGCCGACAATCTCACTCTCGACAAGACTTTGACCCCGGAGCTCTTGGAAGAGGGAAGAGCTCGCGAGATTATCCGCGCCGTCCAGTCCGCCAGGAAGCACGCCGGCCTTCGCCAGGACGATCAAATCAAACTCTCACTCACTTGTGATTTGCCAAAGACCTACGAGGCTCTAATCAAATCCGAGACCGGGGCTACTAGTGTCACTAAGAATCAGAACTACTCTCACGACGAAATCGCCAAAGTCTCCGGCGAAAATGTCACTATCTCCCTCGAGAGAATTTGACAAGTAATCAGAAAGATGCTACTATGTTATAGTTACACGTTGGGCTAAAGGACATTTACAGAAGATAGGAGGATTATGGTGAAAATAAAAGTGGAATTGAAACGAGGTTACATCGATAGCAAGGTACGGAGACAACTCCTTCAAGAGATTTTTAGTGGAGAGAAAAACGAGACTCTCTATGAAATCCCTGCGCAATTATTAATTAGTACAGAGGAAGACGGCTATTGTGGGGCGACCGTACAGTTAACTCTCCGGTTAACACCTGACCAAGCCCTTGAGGCGGAGAACGGGGTTTTCGGGAGGATTAATGGCCAGCTGTTCTTCGTTATAGAAAAGGAGACTATTTCGAGCACTGTAAGCGGGTTACTCATCAGTAATTCGAGTGGGTATGGTAAATGTGATTTTCCTAACATTAAGCTGGGAATTCGGAGAACACGTGAAAAAACTGAAGAGCGCTTCGATTGCAACGTAACGGGTCTTACATTCAATGGAGGCTACTCTTTCTGCGGCGACCCGGTAGCTATCTTTACTACGAATGACAAAAGTGGGGGCACTGGAAAGCTGGGGATTTGCTTCTTGGTATCCAGCGACCCGAAAAAATGCGCATTTTACCTTGATACGACTACTGATCAGGGGGACGGAACTCCATATATCTACTTTTGCGGCGAGGATTCTAAGTCCCTGACCTTACAGTAGTTTTCTAAGAAAGGAGACGGAATATGGACGATTTGGTTTTCTATGGAGTTATAAGTTTGTTTATTGTGAGTTTTTATTTCATTATTCTCGGCATAAGATTATCCCCCTCTCGAAGGTTCGAATGGGACGGCGACTCTAATATTTATGTATATGTAGAGAAACGCCCATTCTTCTACAGAGGGAGACCGCTCAAATGGTTCCCAGCGAGAGCTAAGGCAAGTTATGGCACACCGCTACTTGATCCGATAACAATACAATGCATCCTGTTGGCCGATGAAGACACTAATTATGCGCATAATCTTGTAGAGGTTTACAATGCGACTGACGCTTTGCTCTGCGACATTGCTCAAGAGATTTGTCGCGCTATGCGTCAAAAAAACTACCCAGAAGTAGAACAGGGAAAACAATCTTGGATTGAGGTGTCCAAAAAAAGGTACTTTAAATTATATTCTAATCTCGAAGCCCAAAATATCAAACTCGAAAAGTTTGTCATCAGGAACCGCTTCGGGAAAGCAATTGATAAGTACACCATTATCGAGTAGAAATTAGCCCAACGCACCTGCAAAAACCCAGCACTGCTGGGTTTTTTTAATGTAAATTACTATGCATCAATAGAGTAGTGGACTTTAGGGAGCCAGGCCTTGTACGTGAATCTCCGAAAGGATTACCCCCCAATATCACTCACTTAAAAAGGCAGCTCCCCTGAAGCATCGCAGCAAGGGAGGTGTTTCGCCCCTACAATTTGACAAACACTAAAATTATTACCATAAACACTATTGACAAAAACGCTTATGTGTGCTACAATGAAAATAAGTTAGAAAACAAAACAAACATTCTAACAAATAACAAAATAAACAAGGAAACAAACATGAAACAAGCCCAAAGATTAATAATGATAGATGAGTCAGAAGACCCAGGGTCAGAAGAAAACCTCGATTATGAACCATTTAAGAGCGAAAAAAGCTACATATCTCCAGACGAAGTCGGGGAAGAAATAATCGATAGAATTAGGGAATTACCCCTTAGGCTCGCTACCGTAGAAATAACTTACTAGCCTCAAGTGATTTGTAAAACAAATAACCTTACCGATCATAAAAGAAAGGACCACCAATGTAAAACATAAAAACAAAATAAAAAACATAAAAATAATAGGAAATTCGCCTATAAGTTAGACTACCATAAATTACATTAAAAACCCGAACATCGCGTTCGGGTTTTTAGAAATGTTAAAGACTTGGTTAGATATGAACTATCAGGTGTCTTTAGCGTAATGTGTCTATGCTATGTGTAAGACTCTATTACATAAAAATCCCCGGCTAGTAAAAGTCGGGGTGTACTGGAACAGGATTTATTGCTTGTCAAGCTCTCATTTTGTAGAAAAGTCATAGAAAAGTGCTCTTGGTAAGCTAAACGTCTTGTCGTACTTTTTCATTTCGGTTAGTAAACCAGGAAAAATCTTAAGAATTAGACTCTTGTTCTGCTCCTGTGTTCCACCGACAACTCCAATCCCAAAATATGTATAAGGCCTCGAAGACGGGACAAAACGGCCTCCCAGTGTGCGTTCAATTTTCACGATGGGGAAACAGATCTCAGTACCAACCTTTTCTTCGGACAGATCTCCGAAGAATTCCTCAGGATCTTCTTTATAAAAAATATCTGTTCCTTTGTCGGCGAGTCTCTCTTTCACATGTTTCTTTATGAATGCTGCAAGAGCGGACTTTAGTCCTTCAATCGCTGCTCTCTCAGGTTTTTTGTCGCAGATGGGCGAGGAGACCTTGCAAGTGAATTCAGCTGACCTTGGTATCTTATAGCAGAGCATAATGCTCTCAAGTTCGATCCCGTCAGTTCTCGCCTGAAGTTGAATTCCTATATCTACCAACCCGGCGAATAATTGAAGAATCTCTTGTTGTGTGAATTCCATTTCATACCCCCCATGATAAACTTCATACTGTAGTGTCCAGTAACGCATTAATTATAATATTTCCTCCTCAAAATGTCAAGAGCTAACCTTGACGTCGTGGCGACTACGTGTTATAATACATATATCGCTACAGGGGGAGAAAAGCCCAACGCGAAATATTATTCCTAGGAGGGTTTAGGATGAACCTTATTGAAGAAATCACAAGAGTAACTCTAGAAAGTGCTCGCGAGAAATCGGCTGAAATCGGTATCTCGCAGAGGGCCGTCACTATCACGTGTTGGCCTGAATGTGAGGAAGCACGAAAAGAAGCTGGCTCCATCTTCGGGGAAAGCGTTTCGCATACGTTTTCACTCATAGATGGAGGAGATACCGTCTATCGCGCCGAAGGCAAGAAAGAGGGGGATTGTGCCGGGGTGGCAGCAATGAAAATCGTGTCTGCAAGAGGAGCATTCATTCACTTTAACAAAACGGCTGCCTACTTCCCGGAATCCATAGCAGAGTATACCTCCAGCTCGCTACCCGAAGAGCTGGAGGGTAATGGTCGCACGAGATGGAAAGGAGGTATTTATTTCCCGCTCATCATTGTCGGTCATTGTGGCTGTCATTGTGGCTGCAGGAGAATTGACGACTACGCCTATATCGGTATCGGATTCTCTGGCGGCACACAGGACGAAGACGAGAGGGTTATTCTCGAGGCTATTATCCCCGCTATTCGCGAGGCAATCAAAAAACGTTACAACATCAGCCTCCCAAGACCTTTCTATTCGTATGATGAGGCCCAGTAAAAGGCGAGAAACAGCATCATTTGGACCCCGACCAATTAGGTCGGGGTTTTTCATTGCCTTTCAGGCCCCGCACCACTATTTCTTCACTCTAAACACCTCCTCTGCATCTTCTCATTGCCGGCTTTGTTCCTCAAGTTATCGCCACCAGCTCAAACTCTTAGCATCAAACTCTGGGCCCACCTCTTCCCAATTCTCCCATCTTATGATATAATTAGACAGATTAATAAAGGAATAATATGAAGAAAGCAGTCATATTGGTAGGCGGGAAGCAATATCTCGTCGCCGAAAAAGAGACCCTACGGGTGGACCTCCTCCCGGCAGGCACCAAAGAGCTCGAACTTGACGCTTTACTCGTAATTGATGGTGACAAGACCACGGTCGGCACCCCTACGGTAAAGGGCGTAAAAGTTTCAGCAAAGGTCAAAACGCCCGAAGTAAAGGGCGATAAGGTTCGCGTTATTCGCTACAAGGCAAAGAAGCGCGTCCACAAAGAAACTGGCCACCGTCAGAAATACACCGAAATTGAAATCACTAAGATCGGTTAAATAAAAAGTAGAAAGTCTTTCTGACGACATAATGAGATTTAGACCAGATTTCTAAATCGTAAATTCTACTACTCGACAATGAAAAAATGCCCCCTAGCCCTAAGGGCGAATAAGGGCATTTTTTCTTGCCTCGCGTAGCAGGTCTTACAATTTAGAATCCCGAGTCGTCAGAAAGACTTTCTTTCAGAAAGACTTTCTACTGTCAATAACTTTTAATTATGTCACCTTTTTTGGGCGAAATTATTTTATGAAAATGTCACCTTCTGGCTCCTTTCTTTTATGACGATATAAGTAATGGGCTGTGCTGTTTGGCATCATATTCCATGAGTACTGAAACAAA
>JAEEGL012077237.1_pt1 | contig 14052 bp, 11 predicted proteins | sample 9134231 | NCBI WGS metagenome assembly JAEEGL01 (sample SAMN16246548, study PRJNA631951) | gut metagenome | biome: gut microbiome; feature: rumen; material: fiber-attached | host: Bos | place: Iran: Karaj | collected 2018-10
AAAACTGCTAACGGGGCAGGGAAAAACGGGCGGCGGGGAGAAGCCGGCGACACGGACGGAAAGACTCAGGGCACAGGGTGCGGGTTTACGAATAGCAAATCATAAAATCATTATTCGCAATGCTCAGTCACGAATTACACTTAATTGCCATCCTGGGAACCGATAAAATGAAGTTGTAATGATTTTATGCGTTAAAGCGAAGGAGGAGAGAGAATGGCAGAAATGATGAAAGCCGCGGTCAAACTGGATCAGAGCAAGCATTTCTATTACATGGATGTGCCGGTTCCCGAACTTGGGGACAACGACGTGCTGGTGAAAGTCGATACGATCGGACTGTGCGGAACGGACGTTTCGATCCGGGCCAACAAGTTCATGGGACGCCACGGCACCGTCAAGACGCCGCTGATCCCCGGCCACGAGTTCTGCGGATACGTGGCGGCGGTCGGCAAGAACGTATCCAAGTTCAAGGTGGGTGACAAGGTCTTCGAGCGCCGTTCTCTCTACTGCGGAGTCTGCAGGGAGTGCCTGGCGGGCAGGAAATGCACCCACTGGGTCCACTGGGGCATCGACCGGAACGGCGGATTCGCCGAGTATGCGGCGATCCATGAACAGTCTCTCTGGCCGCTGCTGGACGCCATGCCCATGAAGTACGCGCCTTTGACCGAGAACGCGGCACTGGCCGTGCGGATCGCCACGCAGAACAACATCGGCGCCTGCAGCACGATCGCGGTGTTCGGACCGGGTTCCTGCGGACAGCTGGCCGTTCAGACCCTGAACATGACGGATCCTTACAAACTGATCGTCGTAGGCAGGACCGATGACGGCGAACGGCTGGAGACGGCGAAGAAGCTGGGAGCGACCCATACCGTCATGTCCGACGATGAGAGCGCCGTGGAGCAGATCATGGACATCACGGACGGCAGGGGCGTCGACTATGCCATCGAACTGACGGGCAGTTCCCTGGCGGTGGAGAATGCGATCCATTCCCTGGCCGTCAGCGGCACCTGCATCATGGCGGGAAGCGGCTTCGAGGGAAAGAACGTCAATTTCCGCCCGTGGAACTTCGTGCGGAACGAGAACGTCATCAAGACGATCCAGGGCTACAACGGACCTGCGTACGTGACCATGCTGGACATGCTGGAATCCGGAAAACTGGATCTGGATTCCGTCATCTCCTGCTACATGCCGCTGGCCGAGGTAAACGAGGCATGCGATCTGATCGAAGCCAAGAAGGCCGTGAAGATCATGATGAAACCGTAAAAGCATTGAAATACATCTGACATTTAGGGGGGAAAAGACATGGAAGGAACTATGAAAGCGATCGTCAAGGAAAGCGATGAGAAGAGGTATGTCGTAAAGCAGGTGCCCATCCCCAAGCTGGGACCCAACGACGTGCTGATGAAGGTCGACACGATCGGTATCTGCGGTACCGACGTCGCGATCCGCAACAATACCTTTATGGGAAGACACGGAAAGGTAAAGCCTCCGCTCATTCCCGGCCACGAGTTCTGCGGCATCGTCGTGGAAGTGGGAAGCCAGGTCTCGAAGTTCAAGGTGGGCGACCGGATCCGCGAGACCCATTCGCTGTACTGCGGCGTCTGCCGGGAATGCCTCGCCGGAAGGAAATGCACCCACTGGATCCATTGGGGCATCGACCGCGACGGAGGGTTCGCGGAGTACGCGGCCATCCATCAGGATTCCCTGGGATTCGTCCCGGATTTCATGCCCTTCAAGCACGTGCCGCTGATCGAGAACGCCGCACTGGCGGTGACTGCGGTGAACGATACCAACGTACCGCCCGCCAGCGTGATCGCCATCTACGGCCCCGGCTCCGTCGGCCAGCTGCTGGTGCAGACCGCCAAGCTCACTTCCCCGAGGAAACTGATCGTCGTCGGCCTGCACGACGATGTGGAACGGCTGGAGGCGGCCAAACGCCTCGGCGCCACCGACGTCATCATGGGTGACGTGGAAGATGCGCCGGCCAAGATCTTCGAACTGACCGACGGACACGGCGCCGATTTCGCCATCGAGGCGACGGGCAAGTCCAAGGGCGTGGAAGACGCCATCCACAGCCTGGCCGTCAGCGGGACCTGCATCATCGCCGGCAGCGGCTTCGAGGGCAAGACCGTCAGCTTCCGTCCCTGGAACTTCGTGCGCAACGAGAACGTCATCAAGACGATCCAGGGCTACTCCCAACCGGCCTACGTCGCCATGCTGGATCTCTATGAGAACCACATGATCGACTTCGACTGCGTCATCTCGGATTACATCCCGCTGGACGACGTCAACGAGGCCTGCGACCTGATCGAACAGAAGAAGGTCCTGAAGGTGATGATGCAGCCTGCTCTCTCCAAATAAGAGACGGAGCATCGGACGAAGGAAGGGGGAAACGGAGGGATTTGCCATGCAGGGAATGATGAAGGCGATCGTCAAGGAAGACGATCAGAAGAGATTCGTCGTGAAACAGGTCCCGATCCCGCAGCTGGGGCCCAACGACGTCCTGATGAAGGTCGATACGATCGGCATCTGCGGGACGGACGCGGCGATCCGGAACAATACGTTCATGGGCCGCCACGGGAAGGTGAAGCCCCCGCTGATCCCCGGCCACGAATTCTGCGGGACCGTGGTGGAAATCGGGAGCCAGGTGTCCAAGTTCAAGGTCGGCGACCGGATCCGTGAGACGGGGTCGCTGTTCTGCGGCGTCTGCCGGGAGTGCCTTGCCGGCAGGATGTGTACCAACTGGGTCCACTGGGGCATCGACCGGGACGGCGGTTTCGCGGAGTACGCGGCCATCCACCAGAACTCCCTGGGTTTCGTCCCGGATTTCATGCCCTTCAAGCACGTGCCGCTGATCGAGAACGCGGCGCTGGCGGCGACGGCGGTGAACGACACCAACATCCCCCCGGCGAGCGTGGTGGCGATCTTCGGACCCGGCGCCGTCGGGCAGCTGCTGGTCCAGACGACGAAGCTCAAGTCGCCCCGGAAACTGATCGTGGTCGGGCTGCACGACGATACGGAACGTCTGGAAGCGGCGAAGCGGCTGGGAGCCACCGACATCATCGTCGGAGACGTGGAGGATGCTCCGGCCAGGATCTTCGAACTGACCGACGGACACGGCGCCGATTTCGCCATCGAAGCGACGGGGAAGGCGAAGGGGGTGGAGGACGCCATCCACAGCCTGGCCGTCAGCGGGACCTGCATCATCGCCGGCAGCGGCTTTGAGGGCAAGACCGTCAGTTTCCGCCCCTGGAACTTCGTGCGGAACGAGAACGTGATCAAGACGATCCAGGGCTATTCCGACGCCGGATACGTCGTGATGCTGGACCTGTACGAGAAGAAGATGATCGATTTCGACTGCGTCATCTCGAAGTACATCCCGCTGGACGACGTCAACGAGGCCTGTGACGAGATGGAGCAGAAAAAAGTGCTCAAGGTCATGATGCAGCCCGCGCTGTCGTGCGGGTAAGGCTGAGGCTGAAGCTGCAGCTGCAGCGGCAAAACGAAGAAACGGAGGAGCTGTCCAGAGAGCATCACCGATGAATTGAGAAGCGTGATCCTGCGCCGGAGAGTCGACGAAGTGGGATTTGGCAGATCCGGATGCTGAAAAAGGACGAGGTTGTTTCAGCAGGAGGAAAGACATGAGGCTGAACAAGAAAAAGTTCGTGGGTTTCAAGGAGCGGCTATCAGAGCGCTTTGAGATCGCCTACCTGAACGGCCAGCAGGAAGAGAACATGGGGCTGCACCGGCACGACTACTGCGAGCTGGTGATGGTCGTGAGCGGCAAGGTCGCGTATAAGCTGGCGGACAGGGTGTACTATCCGAAACCCGGCAACATCATCCTGATCGACGAACACGTCAGGCATTCGCCCCAGCTGATCAGCAGCGATACGCCTTACGAACGCATCACGCTGGCGCTTCAGAAGGAGGTCTTCTCCCAGCTGTCCCGGCCCGACATGGATTTCACGGTGTTCTTCAGGAACTCCGATTTTGACATCCTGCAGCTGCCGTATTACACCCAGGCGCAGGTCCGGATGATCCTGGGGAAACTGCTGACGCTGAAGGAGGAGAAGACCTTCGGTCTCTCCGTTCTCTGCGATGTCTACCTGACCGAGCTCTTCGTCAAGATCGCGGAGCATTATTATGGCGCGGAAGAACCGGTGGGAAGCGGGGATCTGCATTCGTCCCAGCTGGTCAGCATGGTGGACCAGTACATCATCGAGAACATCGACTCGCAGATCACGATCGACGAGATCGCTTTCTTCGTATGCAAGAACAAATACAGCCTGATGCGCTCCTTCAAGGAGATCTCAGGCTGTACGCTGTATCAGTACATTCTCAACAAGAGGCTGGAGATCGCGGAGAACCTGATTCTGGAGGGGGATTCCTTCAGCAAGGCGGCGGAGAAGAGCGGCTTCAGCGATTACTCCTGTTTCTACCGAAGCTTCAAGAAAAAGAACGGGGTCTCGCCCCAGGCCTACTTCGAACAGGCCCACGGGGAGTGAATCCCTTGCACGTCCGTTTCATTCAAACCATGTCATACACATCGATGAAGAGGAGAACTGCATGAAAAAACTAGGAATCGGCATTGTCGGGGCAGGCTTTGTCTCGAACCTCCATGTGGATGCCTATGAACGGGTCACCGGGATCACCTGCAAGGTGGTCGGCGTCTATGCCGCGGACGATCCCACGGCGTGGGCAGGGAAACACGGCGTGAGGAAGGTCTACGCTTCCTTCGAGGAGATGCTGGACGACCCGGAGGTCGACGTGGTCGACGTCTGCGTCCCCAACGCGTTCCATGCCCAGTACGTCATCATGGCTGCCAACGCGGGGAAGCACGTGATCTGCGAGAAACCGCTGACCGGAGCGTTCGGAGAGGATGAGTCGGTCGCCGGTCCCGCCGGCCTTCAGTCCAAGGAGAAGATGTACCGGGAAGCCATGGCGAACGCCAACGCCATGGTGGAAGCCGCTGAACGGAACCACGTGCGGATCGGATACGCGGAGGACTTCGTTTACTCCCCGATCGTGACGAAGGCGAAACGGCTCATCGATCAGTCGAACAGCGCGATCATCGAGATCCGGACGGAGGAGAGCCACAGCGGTTCCCATGCCGGATACGCCCGCCACTGGCGGCTGGCCGGCGGCGGCTCCATGCTGCGGATGGGCTCCCACCCCATCGGCCTGGCGATGTATCTGAAACGGTATGAGGGTATGGTAAAATATGGAAAGCCGACCGAAGTGAAGTCCGTTTACGCGGAGACGGCCAACCTGACCCATACGGAACACTTCAGGAAATACCGTCAGGAATGGATCGTCAACGAGTGGGCGGACGTCGAGGACTGGGCTCACGTGATCCTGACCTTCGAAGACGATACCAAGGCGGTCATCTCTTCGAACGACACTACGCTGGGAGGGATCGTCAATACCTTCGACATCTTCACGACCAATTCGGTGATGCACTGCGATATGGCGGCCAATACCGCCATGAAAGTCTATACCCCTTCTCCGCTGACCTTCGGCGACGAATACATCTCCGAGAAGATCGAGACGAAGGCCGGATGGACCTTCCCGTCCCCGGACGAGGACTGGATGCGCGGATATCCGCAGGAGATGCAGGACTTCGCCGAGAGCTTCATCGAAGACCGGGAGCCGATCTCCAACGGAGAACTGGGAAGACAGGTGGTGAAGGTGATCTACGCGGGCTATCTGAGCGCCGAATCCGGCAGGAAGATCCTGCTGTCTGAACTGGAAGATTGAGGAGGATAATGATGGAAGGAACGATGAAAGCGGCCGTAAAGGTCGATGACCGGGAGATCTACGAACTGAAACAGCTGCCGATCCCCACGCCGGGCCCCAAGGACTGCCTCCTGAAGGTCAGCGCCTGCGGCCTGTGCGGGACCGACGTGGCGATCCGGAACAACACGTTCATGGGAAGACACGGCAGGGTGAAGTACCCCATCGTGCCCGGCCATGAATTCGTCGGAACGGTCATTGAGGTGGGGAACCAGGTCAACCTGTTCAAGCCCGGCGACCGGGTCTTCACGACCTGCGCCGTGGGATGCGGCGTCTGCAAGAACTGCCGGACGGGGAAGTCCTGCCGCCACTGGATCCATTGGGGCATCGACGTGGACGGCGGGATGGCGGAATACGTCTCCGTGCACGAGGACGCGCTGCTGGAAGTCCCGGATTTCATCCCGGACGAGCACGCCGCGATCATGGAGATTGCCTCGGAAGCCACCAAGGCGATCAATGATTTCAACATTCCCGCGGGAAGCAACATCGTGATATTCGGGCCGGGTTCCTTCGGTCTCTTCCTGCTGCAGACCATGAAGATGACGTCCCCGATGAAACTGATCATGGTTGGCCTCAGCAGCGACCAGGACCGCCTGAAGAAGGCGAAGGAACTGGGCGCGGACGAGATTCTGGTCTCGGACGGCGATTATGACATCGTCGAGAAGATCTTCGAGCTGACGGAAGGAAGAGGCGCGGACTTCACCGTGGAGGCCGCCGGGACGCCGGAAGCCGTGACGCCGGCCATCCATGCGCTGGCAGGAAAGGGAAAGATGCTGATGTGCGGAAGCGGATACCGGGGCGAGAAGGTGCATTTCAGGCCCTGGAACTTCGTCCGGGATTCCCAGTCCATCTCCTCCGTGGAAGGTTTCTCGAATCTGGACTATCTCACGATGGTGGATCTGTACCGCAGCGGCATGCTGAAGTTCGAGCCCATCATCTCCAGGGTGATGACGCTGGACGAGATCAACGAAGCCTGCGATCTTGCCAAGGCAAAGAAGACGATCAAGATCGTCATCAAGTTCTGACAATTCCAAGGAAACGACGCATTGGTAAAGGAGTAATCCATGGATAATAAAACGATGAGAGCCGCGGTAAAGTTGGATGAGCGGAAGGAATTCTTCCTTCAGGATCTGCCGGTCCCGGCGCCGGGCCCCAACGACTGCCTTCTGAAAGTGAGCGCCAACGGGCTGTGCGGGACCGACGTGGCCATCCGGAACAACACGTTCATGGGGCGGCACGGAAGGGTCGTTCCCCCGGTCGTCCCCGGCCATGAGTTCGTCGGCATCGTGCAGGCGGTGGGCGAGCGCGTCACCAGATACAAGGTGGGGGACAGAGTCTTCACCAAGTGCGCGGTCGGATGCGGCAAGTGCCGGGAATGCCTGACCGGGAAATCCGCCTGCAGACACTGGATCCATTGGGGGATCGACGTGGACGGCGGTCTCGCGGAGTACGTGTCCGTCCATGAAAAGGCGCTGCTGGCGGTTCCGGAGGATATTCCGGACGAGCATGCCGCCATCTTCGAGATCGCGTCCGAAGCGACCAAGGCTGTCCGCACCAACCAGATCCCGGCGGGAAGCAACATCGCGGTCTTCGGGCCGGGTTCCTTCGGCCTGTTCCTCCTGCATACGATGAAGCTGACCTCCCCCTGCAAGCTGATCATGGTCGGACTGTCTTCGGACACGGAACGGCTCGAGGTGGCGAAGAGACTGGGCGCGGACGAGATCCTGATCGCGGACGGGGACTACGACGTCGTCGAGAGGATCTATGAGCTGACTGACGGGGACGGGGTGGACTTTGCCGTCGAAGCGACCGGGAATCCGGACGCGGTGACGCTGGCCATCGAATCCCTCGCGGGCCGCGGGACCTGCATCGTCTGCGGCAGCGGCTTCCGGGGCGAAGAGGTGTACTTCAAGCCCTGGAACTTCGTCCGGGATTCCCAGTCCATCACCACGGTACAGGGATTCGGTCCCGCGGACTACGCCCGGATGCTGGATCTATACCACGCGGGACTGCTGGATTTCGACCCCATCATTTCCGCGGTCATGCCGCTGGAGAAGATCAACGAAGCATGCGACCTTGCCGAACAGAAGAAGGTCAGCAAGATCGTGATCAAGCCTTGAGCATCCGGAAGAAGGGAAGGCAACTTCCCCCGCCGCACATCACCACAGTTCTTGGGAGTATTGCAATGAGAGAATTCATGGACGACGCTTTCGTCCTCGAAACGGAAACGGCCAGGGCAGTCTACGAAGGGATCGCCGGCCTTCCCATCATCGATTTCCACTGTCATCTGAATCCGGAGGAGATCGCCCGGGACAAAAAGTACCGTTCGATCACCGAGGTGATGCTGGGCGGCGACCATTACAAGTGGAGGGCGATGCGCTTTCACGGGATCGACGAGAGGCTGATCACCGGGGACGCCGACGACCGGGAGAAGTTCCGCGCATGGGCTGAGACCATGCCCAACCTGATCGGGAACCCGCTGTATCACTGGACCCACATGGAGTTGCGGAAGTATTTCGGCATCCGGGAGCCTCTGTCGCCGGCCAACGCGGACCGGGTGTTCGATCTCTGCAACGAACGGCTGGCCGCCGGCCTGACGGCCAGGAGATTCGTCCAGGACAGCAACGTCGAGGTGATCTGCACCACGGACGATCCTTCGGATTCCCTGGAATGGCACCGGATGATCCGGGAGGCCGGATTCTCCGCCCTCGTCGTGCCCTCCTTCCGTCCGGACAAGGCGGTCAACGTCGACCTTCCCGGCTTCCGCGCCTACGTGGAGAAACTGGCGGCGGCTGCCGGGGCGGAGATCCGCACTTTCGACGACCTGCTGAAAGCGCTCTCGGGCCGTCTGGAGTTCTTCTGCGCCAACGGGTGCCGCATCTCGGATCACGCCCTTGAAGAGACCGTATTCGACCCGGAATACCGGGCGCTGGCTCCCAAGGCCTTCGCGAAGGCGATGGAAGGGGAGACGGTCACCGCCCGGGAAGCGGAGGGGTACCGCACCGCGGTCCTGGTCCATCTGGCCGGGGAGTATGCCCGGCGGGGCGTGGCCATGCAGTTGCACATCGGATGCATCCGCAACATCAACAGCCCCATGTTCGGAAAACTGGGGCCCGATACCGGGTACGACGCCGTCTACCAGACGGGCAGCATGAAAAAGCTGAGCCTGTTCCTGGACGAGATCCATAAGAACGGAGGATTGCCGAGGACGATCCTGTACTCGCTGGACGAGAACAGCAACCGCGCGCTCCTGTCGGTATGCACTTCCTTCAGCGCCGGCGAGAGAGGGAAGGTCCAGCTCGGGCCTGCCTGGTGGTTCAACGATACCAAGCAGGGAATGGAGAAACAGTTGAGGGATTTTGCGGATCTCGCCTGTCTGGGCGACAGCATCGGCATGCTTACCGATTCCCGGTCCTTCCTCAGTTACACCCGGCATGATTATTACCGCAGGATCCTGGCCAATTTCCTCGGCGGACTGGCGGAGAAAGGGGAATGCCCCGGCGACGTGGACGGGCTGATCCGTCTGGCGTCCGGCGTCGCCTACCATAACGCCAGATCGTTCCTTGGCTTCATGTGAGACTTCACGATTCCACGTTTTAAAGCGTAAAAGACACGAATTGCATACCGCGCGACAGTTTTAACACTGTAGGATGCGTCCGCGCGGATGGTAGTATTGGATTGGGAAGACACCATTCGAAAGTCCTGGAAAACCTGCAACCAGCAGGAGGGATGCTTTCGGCGATGTGTATCCTGCAAATACTGCATTTTGACTAGGAGGGAAGTAATGAAAAAGATCGTAGCAATCCTGCTTGCTCTGTCTCTGTGTTTCATGCTCGCATCCTGCGGCAAGAAGGATCCCGAGCCTGATGATAAGGGCGCGCCCCTGAAGCTGGCCGTCCTTACCGCGCTGACCGGCAACAACAAGGAGACCGGTGACCGTACCAGACGTGCCGTCGAAATGGCTGTGGAAGAGATCAATGCCGCCGGCGGATGCCTTGGTCAGGATATCCAGGTCGAATTCTTCGACATCGGCAGCGACCAGCAGAGCTTCCTGAACGCGCTTCAGCTCGCGGTCAACACGGAAGGCGTAAGCTGCACCATCGGTTACGCGAACAGTTCCCTGACCGTAGCGGGCGCGGACATCATCGAAGAGTCCGAGATCCCGAACATCACGATGGGCAACTCTTCCGGCATCATCAAGCTGCAAAAGGAATACGTATGGCAGTGCCGTCTGCCCGACACCCAGTCGACGGCCATCCTCGCAAGGATCCATCACGAGGATTATCACGTGAACAATCCTGCGGTCCTCTACATGACCGAGTCTGCGGGCCAGAGCCAGCTGGAGACTTACGTCAAGTCCATGGAGGCCATGGGCGTATCGATCCCGGAGAGCATGATCTTCGGCTTCGACAGACAGAACACCTCTGACTTCACCCCGTACTTCACCCAGATCATGGCCAGCGGATGCGACGGCCTCGCCATCTTCTGCACCAACGGCCAGGACGGCGCGCTGATCGCCGAGACCGCGAAGAACGTGGGCTTCGACAAGCCCGTGGCCACTTCTTCCGGCAACATGGCTTATTCCTTCACCAAGGTCATCTCCGAAGGTGCCGCCAACGGCTGGTTCGGCGTCGGTGAGTTCAACCTGGATGCCCCCATCCCCGGTGTCGCGGAATATGTGGAGAAGATCTCCAAGAGGGGAGCCGCCGAGCTCGGCAAGCCCGCCTGGAACGAGACCGCCCACTATGACGCGGTGCACTACATCGCGATGATCGCGGACCTGGTCGGTTCTGCCGATCCCAAGGCGATCAACGAAGGAATGAAGCAGCTGAAGGATTATCAGGGCATCATGTCCTCCTACAGTTATCACGATGACCACACCCTTGCCAACTACGGCTGGCTGGCGTACATCGAAAACAACGCAGTCGTATTCGGCGATCAGGTCAACAGATAACGAGAGCTTTCAGTCAACAATTACAGGGACTCCATATTCTTTGGAGTCCCTGTAAACCAATGGAGCGATCATCATGGGAATGTTTTTATCTTTGACAGGAAGCGGACTGGCGATGGGAATGATCTACGCCATGCTTTCGGTCGGGCTTCTGTTGCTGATCCGGACGGTCGGCGTGACCAACCATGCGCAAGGTGACCTGCTCGCGCTGGGAGCTTACACGGCATGGTACAGCCTCAACAACCTGCACCTCTCCGGGATCCCGATGGTTGGGATGATGTTCATTCTGTTTGCCCTGTTCGGCGCCATCTTCATGTTCTCCTGCTACTATCCGCTGCGCAATTCCAAATGGAATCAGGCGGTCACGGTCACGACGATCGGCGCCAGCATGGTGATCCAGGAGATCTGCCTGCTCGTCTGCGGATCCATGGTCAAGCCGCTGGACGCCATCATCCCGGGAACGATCAAGATCGGCGACTTCGTGCTGCAGTGGCAGTATGTCATGGTCTTCATCCTGAGCATCGTCGTCATGCTGGGCGTCTGGCTGCTGTTCGACAAGATGTATGCCGGACGGGCAATGCTGGCGGCGGCGCAGAACAGTTACGCGGCGAACCTGATCGGGATCCCGTCGATCCTGACGACGCTGGGGACCTACATCATCGTCATGATGATCACGGGCTTCGCCGGCTACCTGGTCGCTCCGATCTTCCTGGTGCGCACCACGCTGAACACCCTGCAGTCGAAAGCTTTCGCGGCGATGGTCCTCGGCGGCTTCGGCAGCGTGCAGGGCGCCGTCGTTGGCGGCCTGCTGATCGGGCTGATCGAATCCTACAGCACCTACGTCACGACCGTCTATAAGGATCTGTTCGTGTTCGGCGTGCTTCTTCTGACGCTCCTGATCCGGCCGCAGGGCATCTTCGGACAGGTGCAGTTGGTCGAGAAGGCATGAGGAGGGGATACATGAAGAAGTTCGGTGAATTCCTTGAAGAGCATTCTCTGATACTCAAAATGGCCGGGCTGGCGCTCCTCGTCGTGCTGATCATCCTGGCACCTCAGGGGCTCAACAACTACTATCTGACCGTCATCAATTCCTCGCTCATCTACTTCATCTCCTGCATGGGATACACGATCATGATGGGGATGGGCGGCATGATGCCCATGGCGACGGTCACCTTCATGGGCTTTGCGGCCTTCTTCACCGCAAGGCTCTCCCGCGACATGGGTCTCAATACGATCCTTGCCGGTTTCCTCGGTTTCCTCGGCTCCACGCTGATCGCCTACATCCTCTCGCTGATGCTGGTACGGCTGGAAGGCAACTACTTCGTCATGGGAACCATCGGCCTGTGCAACATGATGGCCACTGTCTTCAACAACTATATCCCGCTCTCCAACGGCGCGGACGGAATCAGCGGCATCCCGAAACTGACGGTCTTCGGCTTCCAGTTCGTCAAGCTCAAGCACTGGTTCATCCTGCTGGCCTTCACCGCGCTGTTCATCGCCCTGGGCGTCGAGCGGATCCGCAGCAGTAACCTGGGAAGAAGCCTGATGTCGATCCGCGACAACCCAGTCGCGGCGCAGACGCTGGGCGTCGACATCCGCAAGACGAAGAGAGTGGCGGTCACGATCGGGGCCGCCCTGGCGGCTCTTGCCGGCGTCCTGGTAGGCTATCACAACCGCGTCGTCAGCGCGGGCCTGTTCACCTACAACGTGCAGCAGAACATGCTGATCATGGTCATGCTCGGCGGCATCAACAGCTCCGTGGGAGCGCTGGCCGGCGCCATGATGGTGGGCTTCATGCCTGAGTTCCTGCGGCCGATCCTGGAGTACATGCGGCTGGTCCAGGGCATCATCCTGATCCTGCTGATGGTCTTCATGCCCATGGGAATTGCAGGGATCTGCAACGATCTCTGGAAAAAGATGAAGACGGGGACCCTGTTCAAGAAAGAGGAGGGGGCAGCGGATGGAAAAGAATAAACCGGTTTTGACAGCGGACAACCTGACGATCCGGTTCGGCGGCCTGACGGCTGCGGACCACGTCTCCTTCGAAGTTGCCCCCGGCGAGATCATGGGCCTGATCGGCCCCAACGGCGCTGGGAAAACGACCCTTCTGAACCTGATCAGCGGCATTTACATGTGCGATGAGGGACGCGTGCTGCTGGACGGCGTGGACGTCACCAACGTCAAGCCGTTCAACCGGGCGCGGATGGGGCTTGGACGCACCTTCCAGACGCCCCGGTTCATGCAGCGCTCCTCCATCCGGGACAACGTCCTTCTGGGCTCGGATCTGGGAAGCGGGATCGGCTTCTTTCCCTCCTTCATCGGGAAAAAAGTCGCCTCCTTCGATGAGGAGTTCTCCGAACTGATGTCCTATGCCGGTTTCGACATCGACTGGAGCGCGGACATCAACTCGCTGCCCTTCGGGCAGAAAAAACGGCTGGAGATCGTTCGCTCCCTTCTGGGGCATCCCAAGGTCCTGCTGGTGGACGAACCGGCCGCCGGACTGAACACCAAGGAACTGTCCTACGTGGCCGGCATGCTCCGATATGCCGCAAGCAAAGGGATCGGCATCGTCCTCATCGAGCACCAGATGGATCTGGTGATGAACGTCTGCGACCGGATCATCGTCCTGAACTTCGGAAAACTGATCGCGCAGGGATCGCCGAAGGAAGTCGCGAACAACCCGGAAGTAATCGAGGCATACCTCGGAAGGAGGAACAATGCTTAGTATTACGGATCTTCATGCCTATTACGGCTCGGTGGAGGCGCTCAAGGGCATCGACCTGACCATCCAGGACGGGCAGATCTGCGCCATCATCGGCGCGAACGGCGCCGGGAAGACCACGCTTCTGAAATCGATCTCCGGCGTTGTTGACCGCAGAGGCACCATCGTATGGGACGGAGACGACATCTCCCGATGCAACAGCCTTCAGACGGTCCGGAAGGGGATCGTCCATGTTCCGGAGGGCAGGCTCGTGTTCCCGGGACTCTCGGTCAAGGAGAACCTGGAATTGGGTGCCATCAACTGGCATGGCTTCTTCGGGCACAAGCCCTACGATGTGGAGCTCCGGCAGGTGTACGACCTGTTTCCGCGGCTGGAGGAACGCAAGAACCAGAAGGCCTGGTCTCTTTCCGGCGGCGAACAGCAGATGCTGGCGATCGGGCGCGGCATGATGGCCCGCCCCAAGCTGCTGATGATGGACGAGCCCTCCATGGGTCTGGCGCCGATCATCGTGGACGAGGTGTTCAAGACGATCGTGCAGATCAACAAGACGCATAACGTTCCGATCCTGCTGATCGAACAGAACGCCAAC
>JAEEGL012122298.1_pt1 | contig 14052 bp, 11 predicted proteins | sample 9134231 | NCBI WGS metagenome assembly JAEEGL01 (sample SAMN16246548, study PRJNA631951) | gut metagenome | biome: gut microbiome; feature: rumen; material: fiber-attached | host: Bos | place: Iran: Karaj | collected 2018-10
TAGCTCTCCGGGAGACTCGCTAACGACAGTCCACTGGACTGTCGTTCCCCTGCGCATTGAAACGCTTCGCTGGCAACGCGCAGGGGCGCTCGCTAGGGGGTGCCCCCTCCTGCAAATCCATCTGTATCCTATGCGCTCAGTGCTTCGCTCACCGTTTGGATTTCTTTCAGTTTCGCGAGTGTTTTTCCTGAATCAATTGCATCAAGCGCCATGTCGTAGCCTTCTTTAAGGTTGGCGGCTTTTCCGCAAAGATAAAGCACTGCTCCCGCGTTAAGCCCGACTGCGTAGCGTATTGTGCGCCGTCCGCCGCCGTTAAGGACTTCAAGCGCAAGTTTAGCGTTGTCGCTTCCGTTTCCGCCGTAAAGCTCGTTTTCGTCCGCGTCCGTAATGCCAAAGTCCGCAGGATTTATTGAATACTGGTTTTCACTTCCGTTCTCATCGATTTGGTACACTCGCGTCAATGCACACGGGGAAATTTCGTCATAGCCGTCTTCGGAGTTGACGACCATAACGCGCTTTGCGCCCAATGATTTTGCAGCGTGAGCGTAATCTTTCAGAAGCTCTTTTGAGTAAACGCCAAGAACCTCGAACTCTGCGTTCGCAGGGTTCAAAAGCGGGCCGAGTACGTTGAAAATCGTTTTGATGCCCAATGCCTTCCTGATTGGCGCGGCGAATCGCATTGCAGAGTGATATACAGGAGCCATAAGGAAGCCGAAACCTGTTTTCTTTATAAGCTCAGCTGTCTTTTCTGGTTTTGCCATGATGTTTATTCCGAGAGCCTCAAAAAAATCGGCTGCTCCAGATTTGCTGGAGACTGCGCGGTTTCCGTGTTTTGCCATGACTTGTCCGCAGCTCGCCGCGACCAGTGCCGACATTGACGAAATGTTGAAAGAGCCTTTTCCGTCTCCGCCTGTTCCTACAATTTCAGCAAGACCTGTGTTCGAAAGAGGAAACTTAGTCTTTTTTACGAGCATAACCATTGCGGCTCCGCTCATTTCCTCGGCAGTCGGCAGTCCGCGGCTCGCCATTGCTGTAAGAACTGCTGACGCTATTTTTTCGTCCATTGTGCCGTCCGTAAGCTCGCTTATGAAACTCGCTGTCTGCTGGCGGCTTAATGGCTGTTTTTTGTCTATCAGCTGGTTAAGAATAAGGACGTGCGAGATATTTTCGCGGCTGTAGTTAAGGAACGCCTTGAAAAGAGAGTCGCCTTTTTCGCTCGCAATGCTTTCCGGGTGGAACTGAACGCCCTCAATCACAAGTGTTTTGTGGCGGATTCCCATTATGTCACCGTCTTTGGCGCGAGCAGAAACTTCAAAATCGCTTGGCAGCGATTTTTCTTCCACAACGAGCGAGTGGTAGCGCGTAAAGTTGCCTTTAAGCCCGATGTTTCTGAATATGCCTCGGCCGTCTGTTTTTATTTCTTCGACGATTCCGTGGCGGATATATTTCGCGCTGACGATGTTTGCACCGAAAGCCGCGCCTATAGCCTGGTGTCCAAGGCAGATTCCAAGAATCGGGAGTTTTCCGGCAAAGTGTTTAATCACTTCGATAGAAATGCCTGCTTCTGCAGGAGTTCCTGGGCCTGGACCGACTACGATGTGGCTTGGCGCGGCTGCTTGTATTTCTGCGATTGTGCTTTCTTCAGAGCGGAAAACGCACACTTTGTCACCGGAAACGCGTTCCAGTGATTGTACTATATTAAAAGTAAAACTGTCTTTGTTATCGATAAATGCGATCATTTGCTGCCTCCTTCAAAAACGCTCCGTAACGCGCCGAGCTTTTCGTTCGTTTCTTCCCATTCGCGGTCGGCGTTGCTGTCGTAAACGATGCCGCCACCGGCTTGCAGGCTCCACACTTTGTCCTGTTTGAGTGCGCAGCGAATTGCGATGCAAAAGTCAAGGTCGCCGTTTGACTGGATATAGCCGACCGCGCCGGCATAAAAGCGGCGTTTTGTTTTTTCAAGGCGGCTAAGAATCTGAATTGCGCTGATTTTTGGAGCGCCGCTTACAGTTCCTGCCGGGAACGCCGCGCGGAGCACCTGAATCGGTTTGTAACCCGCCGCGACTTTCCCCTGAACGTCACTCACAATATGCATTACGTGGCTGAAAAGCTCTACTTCCATCAGACGTGTCACTTCTACGCTGCCGTTGGCGCAAACTCTGCCAAGATCGTTGCGTGCCAAATCAACGAGCATAAGGTGTTCCGCGCGTTCTTTTGCATCGTTAAGAAGCTCTTCTTTCAGAACCTCGTCCTCCGCGCTGTTTTTTCCGCGGCGGCGCGTTCCTGCAATCGGACGGATTGACGCAACGCCTTCCCTTACGCGCACTAGGCTTTCCGGGCTGGAGCCGATAAGCTGCCTGTCGCCGAAATCTATGTAGAAAAGGTATGGGCTAGGGTTAATGGCGCGGAGCCTTCTGTATATTTCAAGCGCGGAGTTGTCGCATTCAAATTGCAAGCGGCGGCTTGGAACTGCCTGCAAAAGGTTTCCGGCGATTATTTCTTTTTTTATGGCTTCGACTTTCTCTTTGTATTCGCGCTCGCTTTGCTCTAAGTTCGTTATTGTGCGCACTTCGCAAGGCTCTTCCGGAGCAGAAAGATAGGAGAAATCCATATCGTCGAGCCGCTTTTTTAGGTTCGCGACGGCTTTGTCCAAATCAATCTGATGTTCGTTGTAGTTGAGCGCAAAAATATGGAGCTTTTCGGTGTAGTGGTCAAAAATAACGTAAATATGCCCTGTAACGAACTCGCTTTCCGGAATATGAAGCTCGTCGGTTTGCGCGTGCATCGTGATTGTGTCGCATCTGGCAGCAAACTCGTAGCTAAGGTAGCCTAATCCGCTTGCAGGAACCGGAATCGGGTTCGCGCTTTCTTTGCCGTTCTTGTCGCGGATGACGCTCATATCGTTCTGTTCCGCCACGTAAAGAAGCGCGTCAAGAATATCCGGCGTATGAAGAACCTTGCTACCGGGTGCAATAGTTTCGCCTGTTTCGTTCTTGCCTTTATATGGAAGACGGCGGCCATCAATCAAAAAGGCGACCCCCTCTTCGTCCTGAACTATATGAAATGCCGGTTCCATCAGAAGGATAGAATAACGTTCCCTTCCTCTTGCAAAACTCGCGCTCTCCAAAATTGCCGATGCACCTATTTTACGCGCCAAAGAAAGCGGCGTGTAACGGTCGCAGGGGTGCGTAAAATAAATTGAGTCTGTACGTGCCATAATTTTTTGCTCCTTGTGTTTCTGTTTGTAGAAACATCTGATATGAAGAATATATATTATTTAAATTGTTTCTGTCAATAGAAACGACAATTTTTTTATATTTTCTTTTAATAAAGATTTTGGAGTTATTTTAAATATTTCATAAAAAAAATAGATTTTTTTTATTATTTTTCTGTGAAAATAAAAAAAAATGTTTATAATTTATAATGAATAGAAACGTTCGGAGTTTTCGGACAAACAATTTTTTTCTTGCTACCTGTTGGTAGTATATTATAACTGTGTTGGTGTGAAAATTCTCATTTCAAGCAACGTCAACAAGTTCGGAAAGAGGAAACATGAAAAAGCAGAAGTCTGTCGCACGATTCTTAGAAATCGTTATTGCTGTTGGAATTATTGTTTATACAATAATACTTGATGTGATTATCTCGAATCGCCTTGATTCAGGGTTGAAATCGTATTTTACGAGTGAGATCAAGGAGCAGTCCGTTGCTTTTACGACTGAGTTCGATTTAGAGCTAGATATGTTGAGATCCTCTGTGAAAAGCTCAAAAGACGCCTTTATATTCGCTCAAAACAGTGTCATCAGTACGAAAGAATTTGCGGACGCTGTTTGTAATAGCCTGATGACGAACTTTGGGTTTGATAATGTTGCGTTTTTCGATAGTAATGGCGAGATGATGTCTTCTGCGCAATATGATGTGCTGGCTGAAAAAAATATGATTCAAGCTGCCTTGTCAGGGGAAAGCGGAGCAGATTTTATCCAAGAAAATGGTGGAGTGATGGCGGTTGTCGCTGAGCCTATTACTGATGGTTCAGCAATAGTCGGTGTCGTTGTAGCGAAAAAGAATATAGCACTTCAGTCTATGGTAGATAAAATTAAACTCGCTACATCCGCGGAAGCAACGATATTTGACGGTTACAAACGACATGTCACTACGATTGAGGGAATGCAGGGAACTATACTCGCGAACCCAGAGATTATTGACGGCCTGAAAAAAGATGGCAAACCGGTATCGATTATCAATAAAATCGGAACACAGAATTCAATTTCATGTTATTTCCCGTTATTCAACAAAAAGGGCGAATTCGTCACGACTTTATATATGGGAAAGCCGCTTACTGTTGTAGAGCTTGTTGCGTACACGATATTCCAGCCGCTCGTCATAGTGTCGATTATAAGTTTGGTTATAGCCCTTGTTTTGTTGATGATATTAATTACGCGAAAAATATCAAAGCCTCTTCAAGTTATAAACAAGGCAGTCATAAACCTTTCTTCTGGTAATGGCGACTTAACATACAGGCTTCCTGAGAACGGAAATGATGAGTTTACGCAGGTGACGCGCGGAGTTAATACTTTTATAGAGCTTTTGCAGTCAACGATTATAAAAGTGCAGAATATTGCGGATGAGGTGCTTAAAGGAAGTGCGCAGATAAGCAGTTCAAGCCAGTCTATATCCGCCGGCGCGTCTGAGCAGGCTGTTTCTACAGAGCAGATGTCCGCAACGATGGAAGAAATTGCTTCCAATATTAGCCAGACAGCGGATAACGCGGAGAAAACAAGAACTATTGCGGTTTCAACTTGCGCCGAAGGCAAGGAAGGTAGTGAAGCTGTTTCGTCCGCTGTCGATGCTGTCAAAAAAATTACTTCGAAAATTGCGGTTATTCAGGACATCACGAGCCAGACGAACCTTCTTGCGCTGAATGCCGCAATTGAGGCTGCGCGCGCCGGCGAGGCTGGTAAAGGATTCGCTGTTGTCGCGAATGAAGTTCGTAAGCTTGCGGAGAGGACGAAAGAAGCTGCCACCGATATCATTGAGCTTTCTAAACAAACTCTTGTCGCGGCAGACGGGGCCGGAAACAAGATACAGCATGTTATTCCTGAGATTGAGAAAACGACAGGGCTTATTGAAGAAATTTCAGTTGCCTGCCGCGAGCAGACGCTTGGTGCGTCGCAGATTAGCGAGGCAATTCAGCAGCTTGATTCTGTCGTCCAGCAGAATGCGTCTTCCTCCGAGGAGCTTGCGGCTATGGCAGAAGAACTTTCTGCAAGCGCGAACGAACTTGTTTCTACTGCCGGCATTTTCAAGGTTTCTGATGATACCGTGCCGTCACCAGCCAGAACAAGAAATGTTCCGCTCGCAATCGAGGCACGAAACTGATATTTCTAGTTGTGTAAACGCATGAAAAAGCTCCGTAGCATTGCTGCGGAGCTTTTTTTGCGCGAGGGGGTGTAGGGGTGCGCTGTAGCGCAAACACGCGTCAGCGTGGTCGTAGGCGGATGCCGTAGCCCCGGAACACCCGGTTCGGCGGCGTTTATGCCGACGGACGCGCCCGTATCTTATCTGAATTCCTCGTAGTAGTTGTGCTGTTTCTCCAGTATCTCCATTATCTTGTCAACAACGACCTGCTTTTTGTCGCCGTCGTAGTCGTCGCCCAAAGAATCAAGAATACCAGTCCGGAAAGATTTGCAGTCAATTACAGAACCGGCGGCGAAAATCACTTTATCCTTGCAAACCCTGTCGTGAATCATGTTTTTCGGGTCATCTTCGGAGATGCGGAGGCAGTTTCCGTTGATGGAAACTGGCAGGAAAATGTCTGTTAGACGGAGATATGAGTCTATTTCGCGTACTCCGCGTTTTGTATCTGGAATTCCTGGTCGGTAGCGAGTTCCTGATGGAAAAACCATAATTACCTGACCGCGGCGGCGGCACTGGTCAAGGAAGCGCATAGAAGCCATGTTGATTTTGCGGCTGCGGGCTTCTTCCTCGGCTCGTTTCGCGGGGTCTTTTATTGATGCAAGGCTCCTGCTCGGATAGATGATTATGCGCGAGAAAGCTTCTGCCCACGCGCTTATGAGCTTATTTTCCTCATTGAGCTTCATTCCTGCAATGGCTACAAGCTTGTCAGCGAGTATTTTTCCATCGTCTCCACCGAATTTGCGGAGCATAAAGTGAAGAAAAGGCAGGTCGAAGTTGCTGTAATGCTCGCACAGGATAAGTCCGTGTTTTCCCTGCTCTATCTGCGCAAGGAAATTCTTTATGTTGTCCAGTCCGAGCAGATTCGAGCCGGGGAGAAGGTTTTCCTCCAGCATGGAATCTACGAACGGCAAGATTTTTGGATTCGCTTCCTGATATATGTTCGTTTCGTCAATGACGTTTTCATTCCGGGCAGCGGCTAGAAGATCTTTGAAAATGTGAGCGTATTTGTCGCTAAGGCGTATTCCTTCGTCCATGATAACCTCCGAAAAGGGCTTTAGGGTCGCAGATGGCGGCGTAGAAGCCTTTTTATATGTTGTTTTCATAGTATAGCAGATTCCTTTCTGCATTCGCAAGACAAAACGCTTCTCGTGTGTTATATTTTTCTGTATGGAGATTAGTAGAGAAGATTTGGATGGCGGAAAAGCCTTTGACTGGGGCAGAACTTCCGCTGACTACGCAAAATACAGAGATATTTATCCGCCTGTTTTCTATGAGAAAATAGCGGCACGCGGGCTAGGCGTGAAAGGTCAGAATTGCCTTGATTTAGGAACTGGAACCGGGGTAATTCCTAGAAATATGTATAAATTCGGTGCGAAATGGACTGGAACGGATATTTCAGAGAATCAGATTCAGATGGCTCGCGTTCTTTCGGAAAAAGCCGGTATGGACATAAAATATGAAACCGTTCCGACGGAAAAAGTCTCGTATCCTGATGGCGCGTTCGATTTGATAACCGCATGCCAGTGTTTTGTTTACTTTGATAAGCCGAAAGCATTGCCGAACATAGCGCGTATGCTGAAGAAAGACGGTATTTTCCTTGTTTTGTTCATGTCGTGGCTGCCGGAGAAACACGAGCTTACGCGCCTTAGCAAAGAATCCGTGGAGAAGGCGAATCCGGAGTGGAACGGCGGCGAAGGCGTTTTTGACGAACCGATGAAGTTTGAGCCGTGCGTTTACGATGTTTTTGAGGAAGCTTTTCACGAGGAGTACTACGCCGATGTAGAGTTTACTCCGGAAAAATGGCATGGTAGGGTTAAGTCGTGCAGGGGAATAGGAGCGTCTTTGCCGCCGGAAGCGATCGCGGCGTGGGAAAAGGAGCATCTTGCGCTTCTGGCTCGGATTATGCCTGAGCCGACGCTGATACCGCATTTCATACAGTGTACGGGTCTCCGTGTCCGCCGCTAATTCTGTGTCCTTGGATTAACGCTCTGAATGGCGGTGAAACCATCCCGGAACAAGTATTGAAGTTCCGTTTCTGTTTATGGTATTATCGCTTCAACGTAGTTCGGGTATAAGCAATTCGTGTTGTGGAAAAAATCTCTGGTTCGTGTTTTTTCCGCGGTTTTGTGGCCGGCAGTTAATGTTTCTTATAGGTGTTAAATGAGCAGACGTGGTTTTAATCCTTTTTCGGGGTTGCTTTCATTTATTCTTCTTCTCTTTATTATTGCTGCAGGGCTTATTTACGGCGGTAAAAAACTATGCTTTGACTACGACGGTGCTTATGCTACTGAAAGAATCACGTACTCAGATGAATTCGGAATAACTCTTCTTGTTACATACCATACGAAATATCAGCGGTCAGATGCGAAAGGTTTCGCTTGTGTTCATATTCCGCCGGAGGTGTTGATTAAAGATAAATCACTTTGGGCAAAAAGAGATGGTTCTGACACATCAGATTCCGAAGACCAGCTGAAAACGTATCAGTCTGTATGGCTGCCGCTTTCTGCAAAATCAGCGGAGATACCGAACAAAGGCAAATACTTCATAATGGAGTATTCGGATTACGTAGGCAAAAACTGATTCGTGCCGGGTTGTAATCCGCTCCGGGCTAAAAGCATATCCGCACAACGCTTTCATCTCGCAACAAAAACTAATGGTTTCTGGCGAGTTACGCCACGAATGATTGAAACTACGCTATTAAGCCGCGTCGCTTTGAGATTTTCGATAAATAAATCACGAATTACCCGATTAAACATTTGTTTTTTTTACAATGTCGTATTATAATAATAAATAATGAAAAATATCGCAGTTTTAATATATGATTTGACGATTGAATATCAGATTACGGTGATAAACGGTATCGTCTCTTATTTTGAGGGCATGAAAGATGTCAGTCTTTTTATTGCGCCTGTTAATGTCCCTCATGCTATTACAGCTGAATTTGACTATCAGTATTGGACAACGACAGAGGTTCTGCGTTCGAAGATATTCGACGCGTATATCGTGATAGCTAATTCTTTTACTAGTTTTTATCCGCTCGAAAAACTGGAAGAAGAATTTAAGAAGTTTACAGGGCGGCCTATTATTTCTGTCGCGGTTCCGCTTTCTGTTCCGAACAACAGTTATACGTATAACGATTCCAAACAGGCATATATCCAGATAATAAATCATCTTAAAACCAAGCATAACAGAAAGAACATCGCCTTTTTTTCAGCAGAGCTGAACCGCTCTCCGGAGGCAACGGATCGACTTAAGGCTTTCCGGGCTGCCATGAAAGCAAATGATTTGGAATTCCGAGAAGAATGGGTTTTCCCTGGTGATTTCACGCCGCCAACTACTTTCCGTTATATAAAAGAGCAATATCACTGCCGTGAGGATGTGGATTTTGATGCTCTTATCTGTGCGAATGACTATATGGCGGCTTCTGCCACAGGTGCCCTTCTTGAACTCGGCGTAAATGTGCCTGAAGATGTCTGTGTCGTTGGCTACGATGATTCCGATATTGCGGTTAGTTGTACACCTACGCTTTCTACAGTGAATCAGCAGCTTGAGGTTTCAGGCAGAAAAGCTGCACAAATGGCGTATAAAGCGGCTTGCGGGGCAAAAGTTCCTCATCGCCAGTGTGTTTCATCGTCACCTGTTTACAGACAGTCTTGCGGATGTGTTCCTGTCGTGAATCATTCCGATTCTTACTACGATCAGAATGGAAAATACTTTGACAAGCCGAAGTCTAACTATAATGTGCTCAATATCTTCGGTAATGCGCTCAATGATATGGCGACAATTTACCATATGCTGAACATGACGGAGTCGATGCGTGATATAAACGACTATTTCAGTACGTTCGTAAAAAACCTCAAGATGCAGTTTTTCAGGGTTTGTGCAGTCTGCATGTACGACAAAGTTTACAATATCGCGCCTGAGGATAATTTCGTTCTTCCGGAGACAGCCCGTCTGATATTCTATTACAATGAATTCAAGGGCATAGAGCGTAATTGCTACAAAGAAGGCGGAATTCACTTCAATCCGCATAAATCAATAATGCCACCGGAGGCAGGAGACCTTGAGCCTGGCCTTTATTATATTCTGCCGGTTTCATTACGCGAAAAGAATTATGGTTACGTCCTTTGCCATCTGCCGTATTATCATTACACCGTTTACGGTATATACCTAAAGCTGCTTACGAACAGTTTTATCCATTGCTACGAGTATTCAAACGCCACGAACCAAAACGAAAAGCTTGCAGAACTGAATCAGGAACTTTCTGTGCAGTCCAGAACGGATGAGCTTACGCAGGTGTTTAACCGACGCGGTTTTATGGAGTATGCGCAGCGGCTTCTTGACCTTTCGATCGTTACGGGTGCTAAAGGCTCCGTGTTTTTCTTTGATCTTGACGGACTTAAGAAAATCAATGATACATGGGGACACAAGACTGGTGATATTGCCATTCAGACTTGCGCTGAAGTTTTGCGGGAAGCTTTCCATAAATCAGATATCATCGGCCGGCTTAGCGGTGACGAGTTTGCGGTTGTTGCGCCTGGTTTTGAGAAAATCAACGAGGATCTGCTAAGAATGCGTGTTCAGACTTTGTGCGTAAAGCATTCAAAGCGGAAAAAGTTGCCGTTCACGCTTTCAGCGAGCTTCGGAATCGCTGAGTTCAACGCTGAGTACAACGAGCTCACCGAACTTCTTATTCAGGCGGATAAAGAGCTTTACAAAGAAAAGAAAATCAAGCACGCACAAAATTAATCGCGGCGAGTTATTTGTAACTGTCGTGAATTCTTGTGTGATTTTTTAGGGCGTTAGGCGTTACCGCCGCGTGCCGGCAAAATCGCCGTTCGCGGCGGTCGGGTCTTGCGTGGTTCCGGTACGGTGCTACGCACCACCTCCATTCGTGCGACAAGGAAGGCGCACGAACGATGCCACTACAGCCCCTAACGCAGTTGAGTTTCGTGGAGCTTTGCTCGGCAAGTCAGGCTCAGATTCGGTCAGAAGCGAGACTTCCCATTATTTCTTCTGGATTGCCGCCTATAATGGAGCCGTCTGCGGCGCGACTGAAACACCGCATAAAACGCCAAGCATGTTCGCATGTATGCTCGCGGCAGTCATGTCCTTGGCCGCTTATGCTTCCAAAAACATTCCAGATTTTTCCGCCTTTGTTCTTAAAAAGCTCCATCGTGAGCATGCTGCCGCGTGTCGTGTCAAAAGCCGTATAGCGCGTGTCACCGTCGATTCCCCAGATTTTATTTTTCCAGCTGTCTTTTGCCGCGAGCGAAACGTCGTAGTCTGCAGTCGCGCCGTTAAGCTCAAGAATGTATTTCATTCGGTCAATGCATTTCTGTGCCTGGAAAGGAAGCTCCGGAAGGGGAGTAATCTCGCCGCCTGCATAGAAAACTGGAACAGGGACGCTGGTGTTAAGTCCGCGCGTGTTTTGTGGCTCCTCGCGTTGTTGTGCATTTAGCTGTGGTGTACCTATCGGGTTACCGTAGACGTTGAGCCCCACTTCAAACGTAGCGTCCATAGGTGCTGCGGCGGCGACAGAAAGAGGGTATTCCTGCACAAAATCCCACGACTTGCATCCGCCCATAGAAAAACCGGTCGCATAAATGCGGCTTTCATCTACAGGATATTTTGCTTTCAAATGCTCAATAAGCTCCTGCATCTCTGTCACCGTGCTGTTAAGGTGATTTTCCACAGTGACAAGCAGAAAATTGTGCCTATGGGCGATTTTAGCCCAGCCTGCCATTATACTGAAAAAGAAGCAGCTGTCGCCGCCGCCGTGAAAGCCGAGCACGAGCGGCACTTTCTTCGCGGAGTCTTGTGCGGAGCTGGCTTTTGTCGCTCCCGCGCTGTCCGCGTCTGGCACATTTCCTGTATGCACGGCTTCTTCCGGGGCTTTCGGTTCCTGTGTGGATTCTGTTGCCCCCGCACCGTCGCAGAAAAGCCCTTTGTTGTAGAATGCGAAATATCCCACTTTATGCGTCGTGCTTCCTTTGTCGTCGCCATCATTGTCTGCGGACGTTTTTAGCGTAACAACGGCCGGCTCACGGATAAACCCGTCTGCTTCTAAGTCGGGGTCTACTTCAAGCGTTCCGAGCATGCGGCGGAACTTTCTGGCAAAACCGTAAAAATCTGCTGGAATGTCAGGTTCTTGCCGCGCCGTAAAATGCTCAAAGTTCGTCCTGAAGTAATTGTTTATTTCTGCGCTGTTCGAGTATGAAACAATCGGAATGTCACGCGCGGCAGCTCGTAGCGAAATATCGCTGGCTTGTGCTGCTTTTTCGTCAGTTTGCCCGGGGTGTTTGTCGCGTTGTGCTGTGTCAGAGCCAGTGCCGGGCTTTGGACTGCCTGGCAAAAGAGATACGTCAGAAAGTCCAGTCAAAAAACATGTAACCGGAGCAATGTCGGCTTTTCCCCAAAGCCCGTCGCCTTCAAAGTGCGTCAGACAGTTTTTCGCAATGTAATCCGCCGACTCCCCGAACCCGAAGAGGCATGTCCTGAAAATCGCACCTCGGATAAAGTAGCCGTCTGTTGTATGCGTGAAGCGGTTTTTCGCCTCTATGTAGCCGTCATTATAATACTGGTGAATGCGCGAGTTTGTTATTATCTCTGCGAACAAATCTGGCGTGGCATTTTTCCATCCGCTTTGTGATGTCGGATAAATAAACACGATGCTGCTTGCGAAATCTCTTGCTATTTGCATGAGTCCTGCGTCCTCGGCGAAAATCCGTGCGCCTTCTGCATCAAGTTTATTTTCAGCAAAAACAAGAAGATATGGCGCAATAAAGCCGTAATTCAAAATATCAGAATAAAGTTTTTCATCAGGTTTTGGAACAAGAACGGTCGCCTCGAATCTTGTGAACGTATGTGACCAGTAAACTGTTCCGTCTTTTAATGTATGTGTTTCAGGTGCTTTTTCCATAGAAACAGTTTATGCCGATTCGCATATAAATGCAAATCAGACGTTTTCTTGACGATGCTTCTGTTTTGCGTTGGTATGTGTGTATGATACGCTCTTTCGGTGATTCCGAAACAGAACTGATATACAATGGACAAAGATGCAAAAAGCTTCCTCCTGCTATTCATAATGTTGCAAGGCGAAAGTTGCGAATGATTGCGGCTGCGACTGAAATTAAAGATTTGAGAATTCCGCCGGGCAACAAACTTGAGCAATTAGTTGGAGATTTAGCAGGGTTTTGGCCTATAAGAATAAATGACCAATGGAGAGTTGTTTTTGCATTTGAAAATGGAGGTGCGGACGATGTTAGAATCACAGATTACCATTAACAATAAATTGCCAAACATTCATCCCGGAGAAGTTTTAAAAGAAGAATTCCTTGTTCCCATGAATATTAGTGCGTATAGGTTAGCAAAAGAAATAAACATACCTCAAACGCGGATTTCGGAAATCATTCATGGGAAACGCTCTATTACAGCTGACACTGCGATTCGTTTTTCCAGATTTTTCGGCACGACGGCAGAATTCTGGCTTAATCTTCAGAATCTTTTTGATTTGGAAGAAGAAGAGAATAATCATGCGCCAGAGTTTGAAACAATAAAAATGTATGCTTTTGCGTAAAAATTTAGCCGAGGCTCCAGTTGGGAACTTCGGCTATTGTTTGTAGAGAATTGATTTTACTGGCGGGTAAGTGTAACATCGCCCATCCAATTGAGTGTACCATTTGAGATTATTAATGTTTCTGAAGCTGATTCGTCTGAAACTGGTTCAAGAGGTGCTTCTTCATTTGTTAGAGTCCCTGTCGCATTAGAAACTGTTGTGTCATAGTTTTCTCCTGTTAGACCTTGTGCTACTTGTGTTCCTACGACAGATATATTTCCATTGACTTTAGGATGGCCAGTATATGTTCCTTTCATCATAATTAGGTCAACTCTAACACCGCCGAAACTACCGCATACATACCATTCCCATGTACCATTGGTATCGAATGTAACTGTCTGCATGTTATTGCCATTTTGCCAACTATATACGGCTGCTACGTTATTTGTTGTTTCTCCAGATTGTCCGCAAGTATTATCTTCGGTTGTACTTGTGCCGTTTCCTGCATCTGTAGTTTCGCTATTTGTTGTACTGCAGGAATTTCCACGCGTAGTGTCACCTGCTTTATTCCCGCATCCTGCGAAAACCAAAGCCATCAATGTAATAGGTAACTATATGTTATGATAACTAACGTTTTGTATATGGTTAATGGTAACTGTGAGTTATATTTTATATTAATGAACGAGATTCCGATAAAAACTGTCATAAGTGAAAATATAAAGTTACTTCGCAAAAAACTAGGTTGGAGTCAAGAATTCTTGGCAGAGAAAACCGGAGTCTCTGCACTGTACATCACGCAGATAGAAGTTGGGAAACGCGCACCTTCATTGGATATTATCGAAAAATTAGCAACAGCTTTGCAAGTTGAATATAAATTATTGTTCGAACCCCAAGATGTTGCAAAAGGTGCGGCTTTAAATGAGTTTTCGAAGTATATCCTTGAATCAAGATTGATTTCTTCTACTGGACTTGAAGCTTTAAAAAATGCTCTTGGAGTTGTAGGAGCAACACGCTTTTTGCAGCAGTACGATACAGGCTACGGTGATTATACAAAGGAAAAGTATTCTTTTGAAGAAGAA
>JAEEGL013378240.1_pt1 | contig 14052 bp, 15 predicted proteins | sample 9134231 | NCBI WGS metagenome assembly JAEEGL01 (sample SAMN16246548, study PRJNA631951) | gut metagenome | biome: gut microbiome; feature: rumen; material: fiber-attached | host: Bos | place: Iran: Karaj | collected 2018-10
CTAAGCTGATTGAAAAGCAATTTGACGTCCAAAAACACCGCCACCAGCAACCACTAATTTCTTATAATTCATATGATTCTCCTTACTTTTATTAATATATACTATTATAACATTTTATTAAAAAAAAAGAATCTTTTAAAAAGAATCTTTTTATTCTAAACTGGGGCGCCATGTGAGAATCGAACTCACGCATACTAGTGCCACAAACTAGCGTGTTAACCACTTCACCAATGACGCCATCTCTTGAATAACAAATATATTTTAACATTTTTTAGCTGTTTTTACAACCCCAATTTTACATTTTATTGACAAAACGGGCCAAATATGGTATAATGTGTACACATTTGATGAAGGGGGTAAAAATTAAATGGAGAATATAGTATTAAAGAAAAAAGAAGGAAAAATTGAAGTTATGAACATGAGCCCTTCTATAACAAACGAAATGAACAGTGAAACTACTATTCATTTATGTTGGGGAAATTGTTCAGAATCATTTTGTAAAAATGCTGATATAAATAAATGTCCTAAAGTTAAAGATAGAAGAAAGAAAACACTAGACAAATATGAATTTATTACTGATGGTATTCAAACATTAGATGATGCTGGTAAAGTTGAACACTTTATTGTAACTGGATGTAATAAATATGAACCAGTTGGTGAAAAGAAATTAACTAAAGAACAAGCTATAAGTGCTAAAGAAGCAAAAGCAGGTCTTATGACATATTACTTTGATGCTGAAACATTAGAAGAAGCTCAAGTAAGTCAATACATGCAAATGATTCGTGGAACTTTAGTAAATGTTGAAGGTAAAACATTATCTGCAAAAACAATGGTTAATAAGATTTTACAAAGATCTGATGCAGAAGCATTATTAAAAGAAGTAGTAGAATACTTAGGACGTGATCCTAAAGCTAATGAAGAAGAACTTAGATATGCATCTAAAAAGTTAAGAGAATTAAGAGAAGCTAGACATGAAAAAGAAAGAGAACATGAAATGACTATTAAGGTCTTAACTAAAAAAGCAAAAGAAGAAGGAAAAATAAAATAAAGATAGTTTTAACTATCTTTTTTTTTGTTTAATATGTTATAACTAAGTAGAGGTGTAATTATGATAAAAGAAAAATCGTGTGGAGCAATTGTTATTGATAATGATTGTGTTTTATTAGTTAAACATAATGCAGGACATGTTTCTTTTCCCAAAGGGCATGTAGAAGATGGAGAAACAGAGAGAGAAACTGCAATTAGAGAAGTAAAAGAAGAAACTGGACTTGATGTAGAAGTAGATACTAATTATCGTTATACGACTAATTATTCACCAAAACCAGGCGTATCTAAGGATGTTATATTCTTTTTAGGTAAAGTAGTAGGGGGAGAAATAAAACCTCAAGTTGAAGAGGTTAGTGAGGTTAAATTCGTACCAATAGATGAAGCATTAGATATGATTCATTTTGATGATATGAAAGAAATATATAGGAATGTATTAAAAGATATAAAAAAAGATTAAGGAAATCCTTAATCTTTTTATATAGTATAATAATCTCTTATTTTCTTAGCTCTAGAAGGATGTCTCATCTTTCTAAGTGCTTTAGCTTCGATTTGACGAATTCTTTCACGAGTAACATCTAAATCTGCAGCAATTTCAGCTAATGTTTCAGCACGACCATAGAATACATCTTCTACAGGTTTTCCAGAGTCTACTAAATCCTTACCAAGTTCATACATAGTATATATTTCATCAGTAGTTCTTGGTGGAACTTTAAAGTAACCAAATCTTCTTAAAATAACTAATTTTTCTCTATCTGATAAGAAATCCCCTTTTACTACAAATTCTAATATTTGCATAAAATTAGATCCTTGTAAAATATCAGTTTGAGAATATCTATCATCAGCTATCATTTCACCAATAGTAGTATCATGATCATCACCAATAAAAGCATCTAATGATGTTGGATCAGCAACTTCATGCATTACTCTTTTTAAATCTTGTAATTTCTTAATATCAGCTCTTAATTGCTTCATATAAGCTTTTCTTTTAAGAACATCAGTACGCGATAATTCGGGAATATTTTCTCTAGTAAATTCATTTTTGCCATTTACTAAAGATTTTCTTCTATTACGTATAACTCTGAATTTCTCATCTTTAACATCTTTTATGCTTATTGTTCTCTTTCTTGTGAATAATTCATTTGCTAACTCAGCATCTGATATTTCTTTACCACCATGTTCTTTTTCATAAGCATGTTTAATACGTTCCATTTTTAAAATTTCTTCATGTGAATGAACTGGAATACGTATAGTTCTTGCTTGATCTGCAATAGCTCTTGTTACAGCTTGTCTTATCCACCAAGTTGCATAAGTAGAGAACTTATAACCCATTGATGGATCAAACTTTTCAACAGCTTTAATTAATCCTAAATTACCTTCTTGAATTAAATCATCAAGTGGCATTTTATAATTAAATGATTTCTTTGAAGTTGCAATACTAATAACTAAACGTAAGTTAGAAGAAATCATCTTGTCACGAGCAGCTTTATCACCTTCGACAACTTTTTGAGCTAATTCTTTTTCTTCTTCAGCTGTTAATAAAGGAATTTTACCAATTTCTTTAAAATACATAGAAATTGCACTAAAGTCTTTAACAAAGTAATCTTCTACTTTAATATCTTTAACAGCTTCTAATTCTTCTTCTGAAACTTCCTCAATATCATCAAGGTTGATATCTTCAACTTCAGTTTCAACTTCTTTCTTCTTTTCTTCTTTAGTGAATGAAATACCATTAAAAATAATAAAATCAGTAATTTCTTCTTTTTCTTCATCTGTTAAATTGTGTTCATTAATTAAGTTGTTAAATTTTTCTTGAGAAATTTGTTTATTGTTTAACAATATTTTCTTAATTTCTTCTAAGCCCCTTTTCACCAGAACCCCTCCTTAATTGAGTTCATATTATAGCATATTTAGCCTTAAAAGTCAATGATTTTTGCATTGTCAACTAGTGTCTTAAGCTTTTTATTTTTTGAAAAATATATTATACTAATAATAGTGTTTAATACTAGAGGTGAAATATGAAAGAGTATAAGATAACTGTTAAAAAGTTTTTTGGACATTTACATACTGTAAATCATCATAGGTGGAAAGTATTTTGTCTTTGTTGCAAAGTATGCATTCCTTTTCAAGGATTAGTTCATGATTTATCAAAATATTCACCAGATGAATTCTGGGAAGGAGTAAAGTATTATCAAGGAAACTATAGCCCAATTAGAAATTGTAAAGAAGTAGAAGGTTATAGTAAAGCTTGGTTACATCATAAGGGTAGAAATAAACATCATTATGAGTATTGGTATGATTATGCTACTCCAATAGAATCTCCTGTAATGCCTCTAAAGTATTATTTAGAGATGGTATGTGACACATTAGCTGCTGGCATGACATATCAAGGTGATAAATGGGATCAGCATTATCAATTAAAGTATTGGCATCGTGTTAAAGATAAAGCAATTATTCACCCAAAAATGGCAGAATTACTTGAAAAAACATATGAAGATATTAGTGAAAAAGGTTTAAAAGTAACATTAACTAAAAAGTATTTAAGTAATTTATATTATGAAATTACAAGTAAATAAATTGAATTTAATAGATATAAAGAAAATCTAAAAGATTTTCTTTTTTTATGCTATAATTAGGGAAATAGGTGATCTTATGAAAATAATAAAAAATATATTAGTAGCTTTTCTAAGTATGATATTAGTTGGATGTATATTTTTACTCGCAATTAGTTTTAATTTGAAAAAGATTTTAATAAACGGAGTTATAAAAGAAACATTTGTTGAGCAAATTATACCTAAGAGTTATAACGAAGAAAGGGTAGTTATTACTGAAGAACAGATTAGGGAAATAACTGATGATCCGAGAATTCAAGAAATGTTAATGAGTCCAGAAATTCAAGGGTTAATGGAACAATACTTAGATACAACTGTTAATGGTTTAATTGATGAGAATAACATTGATGATATTGCTTTAGAACAAGATATGTTAAAGTTTATTAAAGAAAATCGTTCAGTAATTGAAGAAAAAGCTGGTAAAGAAATAACTGATGATATGATTGAAAAAGCTATGGAACAAGTAGAATCAAAAGATATGTCTAGAGCTTATAAACAATCTATTATGAATGCTAGTAGAAATATGTCTAGTACAGAAAAAGAAATGTTAAAAGGATATAGGTTTTTAATATCTCCAGAACTTAGAATGATTATACTAGTAGTTATTATAATTGATTTAGTATTAATCATGGTTGTTCAAGCATCACTATATAAGTGGATTGCTACTCTAGCTGTATCTCTTTTAATTAGTGGAGTAGGTACTATTGCTGCTAGTATTATTACTAAAGGTATTATAAGGAAGAAAACAAATTTTGATAATTTTGATATGAGTAGTTTAACTCAGACTGGTATCATCATTGCTTTGAGTGGCTTAGTAATATTAATTATTTATATTGTTATATTGAAATTAATAAAGAAAAAGGTAAAGGTGGGAAAGCATGAAATATCCGAGTTTTCTGAAAAAGAATGATTTAATTGCTGTTCCTGCACCTTCCGCAGGAGCTGCAGATGAATTAAAGGTTAATAAGTTTAAACATGCAGATAAGTATTTTAAAGATAATGGATATAGAACTCTATTATCAAAAAATATTTTTAATTGTAATATGGGTAGAAGTGCTGATAAAAAGACTAGAGCAAAAGAAGTTAATGAAATGATTAAAAATACTGATGTTAACTTATTATTATGTGCTGGTGGTGGAGAATTTTTAGTAGAAATACTTCCATATATTGATTTTAATATTATTAAGAAGAACCCTAAATATGTCTGTGGTTTTTCTGATCCAACAGGTCTATTATATCCAATTACTACATTATGTGATATTGCTACTGTCTATGGTAATAATTTCTCATCATTTGGAGAAGAAGAATTCCATGAATGGCATTATGATTTCTTAGATATTATTACTGGAAAAAGACTTGTAGAGAAAAGTTATGATATGTATGAGAATGAACGCCCAGAAAAAGTAACTGGTTTGGAAGGTTTAAATTTAACAGATAAAGTTTATTGGCATACTTTAGATGGTAAAAAAGTAGATATAACCGGAAGAATTATTGGTGGATGTTTTGATATTATTGCAGAACTTGCTGGTACAAAATATGATGGTATTGATAAATTCAATGAAAAGTACAAAGAAGATGGTATTATTTGGTACTTTGATAATTGCGAATTATCAATGGAAGAAACAATTAGAGTACTTTGGAAGATGAATGAATTAGGTTATTTCAAATATACTAAAGGAGTAATATTCGGAAGATTTGGTGTTGAAACTACTTATTTTGAATATGATGTAAAAAGCTGCTTAAAAGATAGTGCTCTTGGAGAATTAAATATTCCAATTATATATGATGCAGATATTTCTCATAAAGGACCATCACTAACAATAATAAATGGAAGTATTGCTCATGTTGAATGTAATAAAGGAAAAGGTAAAATAGAATTTAGATTGGAGTAATTATATGGAAAAAGAATTAAAGGAAGAAATAGAAAAAATAAAGAAAAGAAATAAAAGAGTAGAAAAAGATAAAGAGTGGGAAACATCTCTTACTAGAAAACTAACAATTGCTGTATTAACTTACATAGTAGTAGTATTGTATTCTTATTTTATAAGTAAATTTTCAAATATCTTTTTAACATCATTAGTTCCAGTAATTGGTTTTGTATTATCTACTTTATCATTAAATATGGTTAGAAAAATATGGGAAAAGAGGTAATTATATGACTGAAGAAGAATTAGAACAAACAGAACAAATGAAGACAATGATTATTGAAACAGAAACAGATGAAGAAGAACAATCTATTTTAGAAATGATTGAAGAGTTTGAAGATAGAATAGATTATTTAGATATTTCAAAGGATAAGAAAAAGAAATTAACAGAAATGTGTGAAGAAATAAAAAAAGAAACAGATGAGAATGTTAGGGAGTATTTATTTAATTTATTACAAAAAGAAATAGATTAATGGAAGTGATTTAATGAAACTACAAATATCTAATTTAACTAAGAATTATGGAAAAAAAGAAGTCTTAGAAGATATAGACTTCTCTTTTGAATCTGGAAAAATATATGGATTACTAGGTAGAAATGGTGCTGGAAAAACAACTTTTTTTAATTCATTAAATGAAGATATCGATATAGATAGTGGAGAATTTTTCTTAGATGGCAATAAATTAACTACTGATGATATTGGTTATGCTACCGCAACACCAGTAGTACCAGAGTTTTTAACAGGTAAAGAGTTCATTCAATTCTTTTTAGATATTAATGAAGATAGAATTGGTAAGAGAAGAAGTATTGATTACTATTTTGATTTAGTTGAGTTAACTAAAAAAGATCAAGATATTTTATTAAAAGAATATTCTCATGGTATGAAAAATAAAATTCAAATACTAATTAGTATAATTGCTAATCCTAAAGTAATTTTATTAGATGAACCATTAACTTCATTAGATATAGTAGTTCAAGAAGATATGAAGAAACTTCTTAAATCATTAAAAGAAGATCATATTATAATTTTTTCAACTCATATTTTAGAATTAGCTATGGATTTATGTGATGAAATAGTTATTCTAAGTAATAAAAAACTAGAATTAATTGAGAAGGAGAGTTTAAATACAAAGAAATATAAAGATAAAATAATTGAGTCATTAAAGGAAGAAGAAAATGATTAATTACTTAGTTAAGTCTTTAGAATTTGATTTAGTCTATTCAGTAAACTCTTTTATATATATTTTAAGAGGACTTCCTATATTAAAAGATTTATTCACAGATGATATTTATAAAAGTAGTTTTTTAAAAAGATTAGTCAGTATTTTTATGACCTTGTTCTTTATGGCAAGATCATTATTTTTAAAGTTTTCATATTTCTTTGTAATATTTGTAACTTGCTACGAATTCTTTCCTAAGACATTTATAAAGTCATATTTTCATATTTATTTTGTACTTACTATTATTGGAATGTTTATTAATAATAAATTATTGAATAGTAGTAAGAAAAAATATTTTTCAATAGCTCTATTTAAAATGAATGCTAATAAGTTTGCTAAAGCAACTTTACTTTGGAATCAATTATCTAATTTACTTTTAAATAGTATATGTATTTTTACATTTGGTTATTTAATAAAAAGTCCAATTATTTATAGTATTTCATTAATTGTATTTACATTCTTTATTAGATTTATTGGTGAAGCTTTAAATATTATGTTTTTTAAGAAATATCATTATATTTGGTATAGTAATACTAAATTATATTTCTCTATTTTAATAATATTACTAGGAATCGCAGCTTTACCATATTTTGATATTTATATTTCATTAAGAATAATAATAATATCTACAATAATTACAATTGTTTTAGGTGGAATAGCTGCTAAATATTTGTTTGAAAAAGCTGATTATAGAACAATGTATCAAAGACTATTCTCAATAGTTAATGTAATGAATACAAAAACAGATAAAGATTATTTAAGACAAGCAATGGTTGAAGTACGTGATAAAGATAAAAAGATTGATAAAAGTAAAATTAAAGGTAAAAAAGGATATGAATTCTTTAATACTATTTTCTTTGAAAGACATAAAGAAATACTATTAAGAAGTGCTAGAAAATATAGTTTGATTTTAATTGGGGTTTATTGTGTAATAGGCTATTTAATGTTAAGAGATAGTTCTTTCTCTAATGATGTAGCTAAGTTTTTACATAATAATTTAGGTTGGTTTGTAGTTATTATGTATTTTATAAATAGAGGAGCAATTATTACACAAGCAATGTTTTTTAATTGTGATCATGCTATGTTAAATTATAATTTTTATCGTAACCCAAAGAATCTTTTAGGACTATTTAAGAAAAGATTATTAACAGTTAGTAAAGTAAATTTACTTCCTGCTTTAGTAATTGTTTTAGGAAATATAGTATTACTATTGATAGGTAAAAAATATGACTTATTAATAATAATTAGTATGTCATTATTTATAATCTTTTTAAGTGTATTCTTCTCAGTTCATTATTTAGTTATTTACTATTTATTACAACCATTTAATAAAGATTTAGAAGTTCGAAAAATTAGTTATTCATTTGTAACATTAATAACTTATATAGTTAGTTATATGGCTACGAGTATTACTATGAATTCTCTTAGTTTTTCAATTTTAGGTTTAATATTTACTATATTTTATATAGTTTTAGCTTTACACTTAGTTAATAAATATGCACCAAAGACTTTTAAATTATAGTAATAACAATGATATAATATATATGAGGAGTGATAGAATGTACGATGAAGAAGAAATAAGAAATTTGATAAAAGACGAAGGTAATTATAATTCATTTGGTGAAGAAGTAGACTTACCGGAAGATTTAGAAGGAGCTGTTAAATTTTCTCCTGAACAAATGGAAATATTTGAAGCTCGTGGTAAAAGAGATATCCCTGCTGATGAAAAATTAGCTAAGTATATTTATGAGTTTTTAAATGAAAAAAGTAATCAAATCCCAACACCTGAATTTGTTAGTCAAATACGAGAAAAATTCAGAGAAGCACTTACTTTTGGAGATTCAGAAGATGGTTATGCACCAACTCGTTTAATATCTGCAGGTTATGGTGTAGATGTAACTGATAGATTAAAAGTAAATATCCGCAAGATGGATAGCGATGTAAGATTTGTTATTACACCAGAAGAATACTACAAAGTAGGCAAAGATAATAAGAAAGAACCAATTCTTTTAGAAAAAGATAATGAAGGTGGATATGATCTAGGCAGAGTAGAAGCTCTACAAGATGTACTAGCTAAAAGTAATGAGATTAAAAAGGGAAAAATGATGTAAAGAAGGAAGATTATATGAAGAACATATTTTTCTATACATTACTCTTAGTAATACTTAATTCTATACTTATTGTTAATCAAAGTTTAGGAATAAATGTAATACTATTTACATTACCATTATTGGTATTCTTATATAGATATTTAAAATTAAATAAATTGATAAAAAATAAAAAGGGATTATTATTCTTTATCCCAATAATTATTTTATCAAGTATGTATTTTATTTATGATAATATCTTTAATGAGTTTAATGTGATAGTAATACCATTACTTTATATTTTGATGTTTATTTATACAGTTAATAAACCAAAAGAATTAGAAGTATTATTTAAGAATGTATTTTTATTAGTGTTAAAACCAATTGAATTTATTGGTGATACTGTTAAAGCATCATTGAAATACTATGATTCAAAGACAAAGTTAAGTGCAGAGACAAAGAAAAGAATAAAATCAGTATTAATAATAATTCCTGTTGTTATTGCAATTGTATTGTTATTATGTATGGCTGATGAAGTATTTGCTAATATGTTCTCTGGACTTGTCAATCTATTTAAAGATTTTTCACTAGGTAGTTTAATTAAACGTATAATAATAATGATTATCTTATTCATTTATTTAAATGCTTCTTTATTAGTAGTATTAAATGAATTAAAGAATGATAAAGAGAGTAGTTTAAAAATAAAAACAGATGTTTTTACTATGAAAGTATTAATAACTGTTTTAAATATTATTTATTTAGTTTTTGATATTATTCAAATTAAATCATTATTTATGCATAGTGTTGCAACTAGTATAAATTATGCAGAGTATGCTAGAAGTGGATTCTTTGAATTAATGATTATTTCAGTAATTAATCTAGTAATTATTTTATTAGTAAAGAAGAGTAAGAAAAATAATTATAATAAAGCAATGAGTATATTAATGGTAGTATTTACTTTAATAATTATTATTTCTTCATTCTATAGAATGAACTTATATGAACAAGCTTATGGTTATACATTATTAAGATTAGGTGTATATGTAACTTTATTTACAGAAGTAGTTTTATTAATACCTACAGTAATGTATATTTTGAAAGATAAAATGAATGTTTTAAATTACTATGTAATTATTATTACTGTAGTATATACATTTATTAATTTGTTCTCTGTAGATACTATTATTGCGAGAAGAAATATAGATAGGTATTATCAAAAACAAGATATCGATATTGAATATTTAAGTAATTATCATAGTGACAATATTCCTTTGTTATTAGAACTTAGAAAAGATTTAAAAGAAATAGAATTTAGAAATGATTTAGATTATTACTTAAATGATTATTATGATGATCTTAATAAAGATAATATCTTAGAGTATAATATTTCTAGAAATAAGGCTTATAAACTATTAAAAGGTGATAAAGATTATACTAATACTGATAAAACTGTTATTAATATAATGTTAGATGATAATGCATCTACTGGTTATAGATGGGAATATAGTTTGAGTAATAAAGGAATAGTAGATGTAGATGAAAGTTATGATTATTCTAGATGTCCTTTAGATGTAGATGGTTGCGGAGGATATGCAATATTTACAATTAAGTCTATGAAACCAGGGCATACTAAATTAGAATTAACATATAAAAATTATGATGACTTATTAGACAGAAAAGTTATTTATGATATATATGTTGATGATAACTATATTATTCATGAAACTCATGAAGATATGAAAGTTAAATAAAAAAGAAGAAATATTAATTTATTTCTTCTTTTATTTTTTCAAATACTTTTCCAATTGAATCATTTATTACTAAATCACAACGATTATCATATGGAGTTTTATCTCTATTAATTAGGACCATATGTTTTCCTTGAAAGAAACCTAAATAAGAAGCAGCAGGATAAACATTTAAACTAGTACCCCCAATTATCAATAAATCAGCTTGTGATATTTCTTTAATAGCTTCAGTTACTGTGTTATTATCTAGACCTTCTTCATATAAGACAACATCAGGTTTTATAATACCACCACAATCACATTTAGGAATACCTTCACTTTCAAAAATATATTTATCATCATAAAACTTTCCACAGTCCATACAATAATTTCTTTTAATTGAACCATGCAATTCTAATACTTTTTTACTACCAGCATCTTGATGAAAACCATCAATATTTTGAGTAATAACACTACTTAATAAACCTTTATCTTCTAATTCACTTAAGACAATATGAGTAATATTAGGTTTAAAGTTTCTAGTATCTAGTTTATCTTTATAAAATTTATAGAATTCTAAAGTATTATTCATAAAGAAACTATGGGATAGTATCTCTTCTGGTGGATAATCATAATTTTCATTATATAATCCATCAACACTTCTGAAATCTTTTAAACCAGACTCAGTAGATACGCCAGCTCCTCCAAAGAATACAATTCTTTTACTGTTTTTTATCCAGTCAATTAAAGTATCAATTTTATCCATAAAATCACCACTTTTATTATACCAATAATTTATCTAATTTGACAAAGATAATCATTTAGAGTAAAATTATTTCTAGCAATTGACCAAATTGGGGTGAAGAAATTTGAAAAAAATCGAACGGCTTTGTGGTATTACTATGATGATTGGAGTAATGATGATATCATTAGGATTCCATTTTCAAAGTAGTGCAAAAAACACAAGTTTAAATGATATTAAAATAGAAGAATTTGATGTTAAAAACATGGCTACAAGCGTAGATCAAGCTGTTAAAGTTAGTGATATCAAAGAAGAGAATACTGAGGCTTTATCATTTGATGAAGTTGAGATGGAAACTGCTCCAGCTTCAGTTATGAGAATAGAAGTATATGAAGGAATGACTATGGAAGAATTAGGAGCTAAGCTTAATAGAAGTTTAGGTGGTATTCTTGCAGGACATGGTTATACTATAGCTGAACATAGTTTAAAAGTAGGAGCTGATCCATATGTAGTTACTGCAATTATGATGCATGAAACTGGTAATGGCACTAGTGGAATAGCTAATAGATGCTATAACTTTGGTGGACAAAAAGGATCTGGTTGTGGAGCTTGGAAAAGATATAATTCAGTAGATGAAGGTTTAACTGGAATGATTGATAATTTATATAATAATTATTATGCCCATGGATTAACTACAGTAGAAGCTATTGGAAGTAGATATGCTGAAAGTGGTACTTGGCCAAGTATGATTCATTGGTATATAGATAAGATAAGAGCAAAATAGACCCATAAGGGTTTATTTTTTTGTCTAAATATGATATAATATGCGGAGTCAAGGGGGATTATTATGAATAAAGAAAATTTTAAGACAATTAGAAATATTATTCTAACTGGTGCTGCAGTTACTATTATTACTAATTCTGGTATTAAAATGGTATTAAATAGAGATTATGTCCATAATATTTATAATTCTAAAAACTTAAAAGTTTCTGAATTAGAAAAAGAAGAACTATTTAAAATGCTAGAAGAAGAAAGTGGACTAGAGAATTTAAATGATGAAAGAGATTTAATTCTAACTGCAGTTATTGATAATCCTAATTTAACTGAAGAAGAAAAACAAATAATTTATAAATTAGTAGATATAATTGAAGATAATCCCTATATTAATAAAAAGACAGCTTATGCTAATTTAAAAAATTTAGATATTCAACATGTTGATAGAGATGAAAATGTTAGTGATGATATTAATGGAGAATATTTACCAATAAGTAATGAGATTAATATATATGCTGAAGATGATGATCATTCAGTATTAATACATGAAATAATTCATTGTATATTTACTAATTCTCATAGTTATGTTCTACCTAGATATTTAAGTGAAGGGACAACTGAGTTATTAGTTGATGAATATTTTACTGATACACCATTTGTTGAAGAAAACTGTTATCCATATGAAATTGCAATGGTAAAGATACTATGTGAAATGGTAGGACCAGATATAGTTTTAGAAACTTATTCAACTGGTGATATGAGTATACTTTGTAATAAACTAACTGAAGTAATGGATGAAGATTCTGCAAAGAGTTATTTAGACTTACTTAATAAAATGTTTGAAGACTATAATAGTGAAGGAAAAGTTGTTTTTGAAGATATGAGTACATTTTTAGCTACTACTAATGATTACTTTAAAGCAAAAAATGGTGATGTTAGAAACGAAGCTTACGAATATAATAAAGAATTACTAATTAATTTAAAGAATAAGTATCCAACTAATGATTATATTTATTATGTAATAGAAAATGGTTATTATAAGAAGCCTTATTTTTCAACTAAATTAAAGCAAGATACTAAAAAGTATTATTTAGAAAAAGAAAAATCAAGTGTTTTTGAAAATATTTTATAAAAATGGTGTAAACTTGACATTTTGATAAAATAGTGGTATAATTACATTACAATTGATGGCACATTATTCTAGTCAATTGCTTTATTAGGAAGACGAGCTTAAAAATTCGTTAAAAGGCATATCGATGAAACCTTTGGTGTTTGCTTCTTACGCCCAGTTTGGGGTGGATGCTGAAGATGAAGGAGATTGGGCGACTCGTAATGGCATACGAATCCCGACCCAGTGTCTGCGGAGACCAGTTGTTGTGGCAAAGCTATACGTACCATGCTGATGCATAGTTACGAAACTGGATAAAACCTGTATTGTGGCGAAAGCTATGTGCAGTGTAGCCTGTCTTGAGTGGGAATCTTGGGATAGATGATCTTTCTTAATATAAGCGGCCACTTATATTAAGTATTGCGTCTTGAAATCATTCTTGCAAAAAAGAACTAATAATAGAGCGTTGGTGGGGAAATCCCCTAGAATGCATTTCACAATAGGATTGTAGTGGGCACTAAGTGGTAATCAAGTCGTATGTTTGGTAACGGCATATTGATTTCTTTAAAGGGGAACCGCATTTCTGGTAACGGATTTGTAGAAATCAGGGAAATCCTACTTGACCTAAGGCTCAAAGTTAACTATTGTGATTGCCACACAATTACAAATTAAAGTAGTTAATCTACTTTTTTTTATGCTATAATAAGCCCATGGAGATTAATATGAAAAAGAAAGAAAATGAATTTAAAAGTTTAGTTGAAGAAACAAGAAGAAAAGAAAAAATAAAAAAAGAAAAAGTAAATGTTAAATGGATA
>JAEEGL016568568.1_pt1 | contig 14052 bp, 6 predicted proteins | sample 9134231 | NCBI WGS metagenome assembly JAEEGL01 (sample SAMN16246548, study PRJNA631951) | gut metagenome | biome: gut microbiome; feature: rumen; material: fiber-attached | host: Bos | place: Iran: Karaj | collected 2018-10
TAAATTCATAATTAGGAATAATTTCAATCATTGTTGAAAAAATAATATTAATTAAATCACCTTCTTCTTTTTCTAATGAATTGATTAAAGGAGTTAAACAAGTAATTATTTGAATACTTAATTCTTTTTGAATATTTTCTTTTAAAATATTCATTAAACAAATTACAGATTGACAATTCGATTCATTTAATCTTGGATTATTATTTATTAAATCTTCAAAATTAAATAAATTTTTTTTTGAAGATTTTGAAATTTTAAAATTCAATTTTAATAAATTTTCTGGAGATAAAAAACCACAATAATTAAAAATATTTAACACTTCTTTAAAGTTATTTTCATTTAAATCATTTGTTAATATTTCATAAAGTAAATTAACTAACGGTAAATTATCATATAAATTTACTTTTTTTATTTTTATTATATTCAATAATGTTTTTAAAGAAACATTTATATTATAACTATTAATTCCTTCTTGTAAATTTTGAATACAAGTTTTAAATATTAAATCATAATATTCCTCATTAATAATTATTTTATGAATTTTATAAAAATCTTCATTAATAAATTCTGAAAAAATTTTTAAAGAATTTGAATTAATAATTGGATTTAAATAATTTTCTTTAATAAGAAAAATTATATTTCTTAATATTAAATATAATAATTCATTATCAAATAAATCTTTAGAATATAATGTTAAATAATATAATAATAAAACTTGATCTTCTTTTTTTATTATATCATCTAAATTTTGTATTGAATCGATAATTGTTAAAATTGTCTTCCTAATTGTAATATAATTATAATTATCTTCATTATTATATTTACATATATTTCCTATTAATTTAACTGATAATTCTCTGATTTTATTATCTTCAATTGATAAAAAAGATATTATTTTTAATAAATAAATTTTATTTTCATAAAAAATTGATATTAAATTAGTATTATTACTTAAAATATTTAAACAATAATATTTCATTTCATTATCATTATCATTTATAATTAAATTCAAAAATGAATCTAAAATATTATTCATTATATATAAACTTAAATTTTTATTATTAGGATAAATTTTCATAAAAGGAGAATTTGATAATTCAATAGTTTTTTTTTTAATATCAATAAAATCTGAATTTAAATATCTTAATATTTTTTCATAATAAAAGATAAATATATCTTCAATAAAGTATTTATTAGTAATTTGAGAAATTAAACTTAAACTATAATATATTGTTTTTATTAAATCTTCATTATAAGAATCTTTAAATTCTTTTAAATAATTATTAACATTTTTTTTAGTTTCTTCAACCAATTTATTTAAATTTGGAATATTAAGAATAAAATTATTTTTATTAAAATTTACCATTTCAAAATTATCATTAGAAATTAATAAACTAATAGTATTTAATACTATAATTAAAATAAAAATATGTTGATTTGAAGTATCATGAAATATAGATAATAATTCTAATATATAATTCAAATGTCCATTTGTAATTCCAGTAAGAAACATTCTAGGTAAAATTAAATAAATATCAAAATTTTTTAAAATATCTTCTATATAAAGTCCATTTTGACTTTTTAAAATTTGAGATAAACATTCAAATATTACTTCATAATTTTTTTTTCTTTCAAAAACTAATATTTTAAGATATTGTATTATATCATTTAAATAAGGAGATATTGACTCATATGATAAAATAATAATTAATTCTCCAATACATTTTATTATTTTTCTTCTTAAAACTGCATCTTTTGGGTTTAAATTTGATCTTATATAATCAAAAACTTTTTTTGAATAATCTTTTTCAAAAATAGTTGGATTTATTTTTGCTAAAATTGATAAAACTTCAAAAAAATATATTTTAATATTGGTATTTTTTGTTAAAGTATTTTTCATTAAAATTTCACATAATTCTCTATACTTTATTTCATTTTTAAAATATGAATTTTGAAATGAACTTATTATAATTAAAATAAATCCAGTTGAATAATTTGTATTATGAGGAATATTATTATTTTTTTCTAAATATTTTTTATATGAATTAAATAAATTTTTGTATATTAAATCATAAAAATTATTTTTCGTAAATTCTCCTCTATTATTAAACATTATAGAAAAACTTTCAATTAATTTTCCAATTGATTCTCTTATTTTTAATTCACTATCTTGATAATAATTTAATATTTTTAGAATAATGTCTGAATTATTTTTTTCTATTATTTTATTGTATGAAACAGTAGGAGAATTTTTTATAATTTCAATTAATAAATGTATATATGAATATTTTATTTTATAATCATTTAAATTTGTTGATAATTTTTCAAAAATACCATCAATTAAATTTTCAATAATTTGTCTTGTGTAAATTTCTGCTAATTTTATTAAATTTCCAATTACTTCTAATATTTTATCTATTAAAGTTAATTCTTTATTTTCATAATTAGTTAAATGAATTAAAATTGGTAACATTAATTTTAAAAATGTTATTATGTGATTATTCTCTGTTAAAATTGTTAATATTGAATTTATTATTTTTATTATTGTTAAAACTGATAAATTTTCATTTTTTAAAAATAATGATATTATTTTTATTATTTTATTACTTTTATTTCTGTTTTTATTTATATATAAACATAATAATTTTATTCCATGTGATTGTGAATTTGAATTTGATTTTGAGTCTAATTGAATTTGAAGAAATATTTTATTTAATTCATTTGATATTTCTATATTTTTTTCTTGAAATAAATTCATTTTTGCTACTCTTATTTATTTGAAATTTCTATTATTTGTTTTTATTATATTAATTTACATTTTATTAATTATAAATTATTTTATTTGTATAAATTTTTCAAATATCAAATCAAATTATGAATATTCTCAAATATGATTTATTAATATATAAAATTAATTATTTAAAGTAATTAATTATATAGTTATAATCAAAAATATCAAAAAAATTAAAATAAAATCAATATTCAATATTTATTTTAAATTAAATATTAAAATAATATTAGGTTTTATGGTTTAAATTCATTTGTTAATTTTAAACATAAATTTTTTATTTGTCCCATTATTTTATTTATATTAAAATCTTTTTTATCTTTATTATTTTTATTTAAATACTCAATTAAAGTATTATTCAAATCACATATAAGATTTATAATATAACATTGATTACTATTTAATCTTTTAATTTTATCAAAAAGCATAATTGTATAATTTTTAATATCGTTTATAATTTTAAAAATACTATTTAAAGTTATTTCATCTTCTGATTGAATTAATAAAGTTTTAATAAATTCAAAAATATTATTTAAAAGTAAAGTAATATTTTTTGGGTCATAAACACTATAATTTGTCTGAAAACTATCATTTAAATTTTTTCCATTTCCATTATTTGAATTAATTAAATATAAATTTTGATTGTTCATTATTTTTATTTTTTCCCATTCTTCCTTATTTTTATTTAATTCTTTTAAATTTTGTAAATCTTGATTCTTACTTTTAATTAAAAAATTTATATCATTTATTTTTTTTGGTGTAATACTTCTTTCTTTTTTTAAATTAATATTCAGATTTTTTTTAATATTATTTTTTAATGATTTACTTATTTCTTTTTTGGGTGTTTTTGCTCTTTGTTTTAATTTATCATTATATTCTTTTTTATAATTCCCAAAAGTATGATAATATATATTAATTTCATTTTTTTTATTTAAACTTTCATTATTTCTTTTATTATTACTTAGTTTATTTTTTATATTTAATCTTTGTTTATTCCTTTTATTAAGATTTTTATCATTTTTTTTATTTTGACTTTGATTATTTCTTTTACTTTGTATGATTCTTTTATTATTTTGACTTTCATTTCTTCTTTGACTATAACTTGTATTATTTCTTTTATTATATTTTTTATTATAAGTTTGATTATTTTTTCTACTTTGGTTTTCATTAAAGGTTTGATTATTAAATTGCTTATTTTTATTAATTTCTTTATTTCTTCTTTCACATTCTTTATAAATTTCTTCTATTCTTTTTTCCGCTTTATAGCAAAATTTTTCAAAAAATATTTGTCTCGTTTTCATTTTTCTTTCTTGACCTTCAAAATAAATAATTTTCTTTTCTAAATCACAAATTTTATTTTCATAAGTTTTAATTAATTTTCTCCATACTTCATCTTTATTTGTAAAATTATTATTTTTCATATATTTATTTATTGTATTACTAAGTAAATGAATATTATCTAAATTTTTTTCTTGAAGTTCATTTATTTTTGTTTCATAATAATTTATTATATCTTTATATTGACTATCTTTTTCTAAAACTGAATTTTTTAATTTTAAATCGTTTATTAAAAGATTTAAATCTTGAATTTGTTTATTTTCTTCATTATTATTTTTATTTATTTCTGTATAAGTAATTACTTTTTCATTTGAATTTGAAATATTATTTTTTTCACTTTTAATTTTATTCAAATTATCATTTGATTTATTTCTTATATTTTTTATTTTATTATCATTCATTTTTATATTTAAATATTTTAAAAAAAATTTTTGATATATTTTTTTAAATAAATATTAAAAAGATTCTTATAAAATATAAAACACAAAAATTTATAACAAATACTATGATATAGTCTACAAATTTTTCAGAAATATTATATTATTGAAAATCCATTAATTAATTCAAATGAAATAAACAAAAATACAAATTATAAAATTAATCTTTTTGATATATTTCATTTTTATTAATTACAAAATTATTAAATTCTCTTTTATTATTTTCCAAATAAATTTGATTTTTTTCACTTTCAATTTTTTCTATATGGCATCTGTTACAAATGATTCTAAAAGCAAAATTTAAATTTTGACAATTTGAACAAATCCAATCTCCATTTCTTCCAGTAAAAGGTTTAAATTTTTTTTTTTCATTCTTAAAATTATAAAATTTTCTGTTCGAATAATTTTCGATTGAATTATTAAATTCATTTTCATTATTGTTGATATTTGATTTATTAATTGAATTACTATTTAAAGGTAATGATAAAAATGAATTTGATGAAATTCTATTCTGAATATCTCTCATCTGAGAATTATTATTTACTAAAATTAAAATTATATAAAATATATTTTTTACTTTTTTCATAATTGTTTTGTTTATGAAAATATGAAAAATCAAATTTTGATATTGGTTTTTTTTCTTCTTTCATTTTATAATTTTCATTATTGAAATTTTTATTTTTTAAATTATCACATTTCCTTTTTTCATTTTTTAAATTTTTATAATCAAATGAAAAAGTTCTATTTTTAAATTCAAAATCATTTTCATATGAATTAAATTGATTATAATAAATCTCTTTTTCAATAAAATTATTACTTTTAATATAATAATCTTTTAAACTTGGATTTTTTTCACTTAAATATTTATCGAATCCTTCATAATATAAAAAAATAGGAGAAGACATTTTTCTATTATAATTATTATTAAAAGAAGGAAAAAAATTAGAAAAAAATTTATTCTCATTATTATTATTTTCATTCGAAAAATTCTCAGAAGAAGAATTTGTAGTTGATTTTTTTTCTAAAGAATCTGTTCTTTTTTCTAAATAATTAATGTTCGATGTTTGATATTTAGAATTAAATCCTAAATAATCATCGTCATTATTTAAATTTATATTATTTGTTAAGTTTAGTTTTAAATTTTTTTGATTTAATTCTTCTTCTTTTCCTAAATTAATTTTATTTTCAGAGATGTGAGGTTTGACTTCAGTGAATTCCATATTATTAATATTAAATTATTTTATTTTTTTTATTGGATTGAAATTAATTTTTATTTATTTTTTTATATCATTATTAAATATAATTTAATATTTATTTATTAATTCTAATAACAAAGAATAATATTCATTTATAAAAATATTTGTTAATATTATTAAATAAGTAATTATAAATAATATAAAACAATGATAATCAAAAACTTATTTTTCTTCTTTTCATATCTAAAAATTTACTCATTTAACTTTAAAACAAACCAATTAAAAATCAAAAATAATAAATTAAAATAATTAAATATCACTCAAAAAAAAATATCCCTTTAAAAAAATAAAAAAAAATGTAATATATTATATTTTATTTATATATAAAAAAATTAATAAAATTAATAAATTTATTTAAAAAAAAAAATCAAAAAAAAAAAAAAAATGTTCCTCCCATTTTTCCTTTTATTCGGTTCAACATTAACATCAATAACAATCCTCGGACCAAAATCCTTATCATCATCATTTCCAGATCCTTTAGATTTAGAATATGCAAATTTTGGTGAGACACCCTCATCATTTCGTTCACATGGTGAAATATTTATTGATAATACAAAAGAAAATAAAGAAGGATGTGAACCATTTTCAGAAACTTTTATATCAGAATACTCAAAATTAGAAAGTGAATTTCCAATATTTTTACTTAAAAGAGGAGGATGTTCATTTGTAACAAAAGCAAGAAATTCACAAAATGCAGGTGCACAAATGTTAATTGTAGTAAATAATAATAATGATGATATTCATGATTTAGTTATGAGTGATGATGGTACTGGAGGTGATATTTATATTCCTTCTGCTTTAATTAGTTTAAGTGATGGTAATAAAATTTTAGATTATTTAAAAAAAAAAAAATTTGGTAAAGTTTCTGTTGAAGTTGATTTTAATCTTGATGAAAATGAAGAAAATGAAGAAATTCAAATTGAATTTTTTTTCAGTTCTCATGAAGAAAAAGCTTATGTTTTTCTACAAAATATTTCTAATATTTTAAATGAATTTAATAATGAAAATATGGTTTTTATTCCAAGATATGTTACTCATAAAAGCCCTAAATTTAATCAACAAAATCCTGTTAAAATTGAAAATTGTTTTTCTAAAGGGAAATATTGTTATTTTCCTAAATGGAGAAATAATGTTGCTAAAGCTAATGAAATTTTAATTGAAGATTTAAGACAAAAATGTATTTTTAATTTATATAATAAAAGAGATAGTTCTTATTATTTTGAATATATGGAAAGTTTTTTTCAAGATTGTTATAATTTAAATTTTAATTCTATTTGTTCAAATAAAATTTTAAAAAATATTGGAATTAAAGTTAAAGAAATTGAAAATTGTATTTCTGATAGTTTTGGTTCAAAAAAATATAATGATATTAATTTTGATAATGAAAATGTTATTTTTGAAGATGAATATTCTACTATAATGGAATATGGTTTAACTAATTTTCCTTCTGTTACTTTAAATTCTGTTCCACTTGAAGGAATAATTAAAATTGAAAAATTAATTATTGCTTTATGTGATATGAGTTATGAGGCACCTGAATTTTGTGATTATTTCTATGAAAATAATCAAAATAATGGATTAGGTTTTGGATATTGGTTTTTTATTTTTTTATTATTAATTGTTTTTATTGTTATTATTATAGGACTATTTTATTTTTGTAAAAATTATATTTCTACAAGAGTTCATCAAAGAGTTTATAGTGAAGGAATTGATTTAGATGGGAGAATTAATAATGCTATTGCTAATTATTTTACTTTAAAAGAAAGTGGAAAAATTTAAATTTTGTTAAAATAAATGTTTTTTATTTTGATTTGTTTTGAAAAAGGAATTTTTTATATTTTGATTAGATTAAAAAGATAAAATTAAAAATAATAATTTATTAAAATTAAAAAATAAATAAATATTGTTTTAAATAATATATTTTTTTATTTGATTTATTATTTTTCATAGTGAAAAAAATGAATAAATAATTTCAAATATAAGAAAAAAACAAAAAAAATTTAAAAAGAGAAAAAAAAAAGAATTAAATGAATATAAACAATTTTCGTAATGATATAAAAGAAAAAAATACACAAAAATTTTTTTATCCTTCTTCAAAAAAATTATTTAGAGAGTATCAATTTAATATATTAAAAACATGTTTACAAACAAATACTTTAATTTGTTTACCAACTGGTTTAGGAAAAACTTTAATAGCAAGTTTAATAATATATAATTTTAATAAATGGTTTTATGGAAAAATATTTTTTTTTGCTCCAACAAAACCTTTAATTTCACAACAAAAAAAGTCATTTTTAAAATTATTTCCTTTTTTACAGAAAAAAGTTATTGAAATAAATGGTTCAATTTCAAATAAAAAAAGAGAAGAATTATATAAAGAAAAAAAAATTTTTTTTTTAACTCCTCAAACTTTAAAAAATGATTTAAATATGTTTTTAATTGATAAAGAAAAAATATCTTTATTAATTTTTGATGAAGCACATAAAGCACAAAAGAATTATTCTTATTCATTAATAATCAATAAATTATATGAAAATAATAATTCTAAATTTAGAATTATTGCATTAAGTGCAAGTCCAGGAAGTTCTAATCAAAAAATAGAAGATTTAATTTGTAATTTACATATTAAAAAAATTGAATTTAGAACTGAAAAAAATTCAGATATTAAAAATTATATTTTTAATAAAAAAATTACTCTTATTGAAATTGAAAATAATTTCAATATCTCAAAAATAGAAAATTTAATTTATTCTCTTATAAATAATAGATTAGATATTATGAAAAAATATAAAATTATTAATGATAATGTTAATTCTAAATATTTATTTGTTAATAAGTTACTTCAATATCAAAAAAATTTTAAAGAAAAAATAAAAGATTTTGAATATGAAATTGGACCAAAAATGATATGTGAAATATTTCAATGTTTTACTTTATTATTTCAATTATTAAGCTGTAAAAAAAAATTATTAAATGAAGGTTTAGAATCTTTTAAAAATGGAATAAAAAAAATAGACAATAATTTTTTTTCAAATAAAAAAACAAATTTTGAATATTCAACAGCAAAAAAAAATTTAATTAACACAAGTGAATTTCAAGAAATTAAAAATGAATTAATAAAAAGTGAAAATAACTTAAATACTTTATTTGATCAAATTCATCCTAAATTAATTAAATTAAAAGAAATATTAATTAATGAAATAGAAAATATAAAAAATAAAAGTTCAAAAATAATAATTTTTACTGAATATAAAGATTCAACAATTGAAATAAAAAACTTTTTATTATCTCAAATTGAATTAAAAGAAATAAAATTTAATATTTTTACAGGACAAAACAAATTATTTAAACAAAAAGAACAAATTAAAACAATAAATGATTTTATAAATGGAAAAATAAATATTTTAATATCAACTTCTATTGCAGAAGAAGGTTTAGATATTGGAGATGTTAATTTAATAATTTGTTATGATTTTATTTCTTCAAGTCCAATTAAATTAATTCAAAGATTTGGAAGAACTGGAAGAAAAAAAAATGGAAATGTTATTTTACTTTTAATGAAAGGAGAAGAAAAATCAAAATATTTTAATGCAATTTATAGAATGAAAAATTTATATAAAGATTTAGAAAATATTAATAATACTTTTTTAAATTGTGAAAAAATAAATTATGAAAATGATAAAAATCTTTTGTTGGTTCCAAATTTTTGGATTGAAAATTGTGAATTTTTTGATTTGGAAAATGAAAATGAAGAAAGTGAAATTAGTGAAAGTTATTATTCTGATAATGAAAGTTTAGATAATGAAACTTTTGATAATGAAATGTTTGAATATCAAAAAAATGATTATTGTAATTTTAATCATGAAAATAAAGATAATGTAAATAATGAAAATATAAATAAAAGTAATAAAATATTTAATAAACAAAATTTAAAAGGAATTAATAATAATAAACAACTTTTTAATAAAGAACATTTTATTGAAAATGAAAATAACTTAATTAATAATCAAAATACAGAAAAAAATAATAAACATAATATATTGTTTAATAATAGTTTAGGTAGCCAAAATGAATATATGAATGATATTATGAGAAATAAAGCAAATTATAATTTTAAAATAAATAATTATGAAAGTAAAAAGTCAAATAAAAAAGATAATTTAACAAAAGGACAAATGAATATTTTAGATTTTTTTAAAAATAAAACTTCAAAAGAAAATAATCCAAAAATAGTTAATGACTATAATGAAAAAAAAATAATTAATAATGAAATTGAAAAAAATTATCATAATTTATCTAAAAATTTTGAAACAAATTTTAAAGAAGAAAAAATAAAAAAATACCTTCCTTTTTCAGAAGGAATAAATTTAAATAAAAAGCCAAGATTAAGTTTTAAAATTTCCAAAAATAAAGAATTAAATACAAATCAATTTCAAATTTCTAATTTAACAATTGAAAAAAAAATAGTTGATAGTCCAATTAAAATTGATAATGAGTCTTTAGAAAATATTTTAAAAGAATTTGAAAGTAAAAAAGATAATTTAATCACACCAAAAAAAAAAATAGAAAAAAATCTTAAAGAAGAAATTTTTATTACAAGTGAAATAATTGAAAAATTCTTTGAATTTGAAAGTACAAATAAAAAATGTAATAAAAGTTCAAATAATAAAAATATAAATGAAATTTGTAATTCAAAAATTAAAAAAAGGAATTTTTATCAATTTAAAGAATATAATTAATAAAAAAACAAATAACTTTATTTTATTTTATTTTATTCTTCATTATTTTCTATTATTTTAATTCAATTAAATTACTCCAAAAAAGTTAGAAAATTAATTTAAAATAAAAGGAAGAAAAAAAAAATTTAATGTTATAAAAAAAATGATAGAACCTTTTCCTTTTATTCATGATTATGAATTATTAAATTCAGAACATTATGTTCTAGAAGAATATAATGAAACTATCAATTCTTATAAAAAATGTAATCCAAATTTTTATATTGAAAATTTTTCAACTTTTCAAGATACAAATAAAGAAATTGAAAAAATAAATTTTGATGCTGAAAATGATTATTCTATAAATTCTTATGATATTAATGAAAATATTTATGAAAATAATATTAAACCAACAAATAATAATAAAATTGAATTTAATGAAAAGAAAGAAAAAGAAGAAGAAGAAGGAAAAAATGATTCCAAAAAAAAAAAAAAAAAACAAAACAAATATCTTTTTAATACAAAAAAAGAAAATTAAGCATACAAGAGATGCAAAAGATAATATAAGAAAAAAACTAAAAGTTCATATATGTAAATTTATTATTAATTTAATAAATGATTGTATAATTTTTGAAGGTAACAAGAATGAAATTAAAATAAAAAAATTATCTCAGAATATAAATGCAAATACAACAATTAAAGATAATAAGCCTTTGCTCGAATTGGAGATTAAAGAAATTTTAAAAAATAATATATATTCACCAAAATATAACAAAAAAGACCCAACAAAAAATCCTTTTAATAATTCTGATAATGATGGAACTAATTCAAAAACTGTTTTAAAATTAGAAAATAATATTGAAAAATATCCTAAAACAAATAAATTATTAAATAAGAAATTTATTGAAATTGGAAAAATGTTTTTTGATAGTGATATAAATTTTTTAAAAGAAAATTATGGATTAAATAAGGCAAAAACTTTTTCTGAGCTTATTGAAAAAGAAAAAAATGATTATGTTTATCAAAATAAATTAAAAAAAGTTGCTAATAATTTTTTTGATTTTTATATTAAAGAAAAAAAAAGAAATAGAATTGATAAAATAAAAAAATGAATAATTAATAATTGAAGTAATAAATAAGAAATCATTAAATTTATAAAAATAAATTATTAAATGAATCAATTATAGTTTATAATTATTTTTTTACTTTTATTTTTCATTTTTAATAATTAGATTTATTTAATTGAATAAACAATTAATTTTCACAAAAATTCAATTTAATTATTTTATAATTCAAATTACTTTCTATTCTTTCTCCTTGAATTATTATATGTTTATATAATTAAGATTATTTTTTTTTCAAAAATAAAATAAAATTCATTTTTTATTATCAAATACTATTTTTATATTTTCTAAAAACTCATAATTTAAGTTATATAATTATGAACTTATATTACTTACATCTTCTTCTTTTATTTTTTTTATTAACATTTTTTTAAAGAAAATTTACCTTTTTTTAATTTAGTTTTAGAATTTCCATTTATTATATTTTTTTATTTGTTTATTAGATTGTTTTTTTTTCCTTTATTTTTTTATTAATTTTATTTCTTCTTTTAATTTATTTAATATATTGTTTCATTAAATTTAGTTTTCCTTTATTTCTATAATTTTATTTTCTTTTATCATAATTGATTCTATAAGTTCTCTATTTTTCTAAAATTGATTTTTCAAATAATTTATTGAATTAACTTTATTTTTTAAATATTTATTTGAACAATTGTTATTGATATTTTAAAAGATTTATTTTGAAAATATTCTCTTTCTTATTTAAATTAAATAGTTAAAAGAAAAGTAAATTTAAAATTCATTTTTTATTTTTATTAATATTATATTATAATTATTGTTTTGATATATTTAATTTACATTAATTAAAATCAATTTCATTAAAACAAATAATTTTTATTATAATATACTATGAAATGGGATTTAATAGATTATAATTAAATATTAATATTAAAATATTAAAGATTCCATTGAAAGAATATAATTTTTGTATAAAATAAAATAGCATCTAAAATATTATGATGATATGGTAAGATATTCACTTTTTGAAAATATATTAGTAATTATTTTAATATTGGAATTAAATTATATATTATATAAAGATTTATTTCTGAATTATATAATAAAAACACTTATAATAATTTATTATTTCTATTAGATGAATATATAATATCTTTAATTAATAAATTTTAAATATATTTATAATAATTTTAATAAAAATATAAACAATTTTTTTTATTATATTTTTAATTATACAATCTATTAGTTAATATATTATTCTAGTTATTATTAAATAAAAAATAAACTCTAATTTTATTATTAATGGAAAATAAATTATTTACCAATTTTTTAAAAGAAAATATTTTATAATAAAAGTATAGAATTTCAATTTAGTTATACTCTAAATAGAATAAAACTTTATAAAGTTGATAAAGATTATACTACAATTGATAATAGTAAAATATTAATAATAATAAAACAATTTCAAATATTTTAAGAGAAGTACTTGTATCTTCTTTGATAATAGGAATAATTTTCAAGATATTGACAATATAGTTAATAATCAAAATAAAATACAATAAATCATTTTAATAAAAATAGTTATTTTAAAATGAATTTATTTATTATCTAAAAGATAAATTATTTATAAATGAAGGGCAAAAAAATATAATAAGTGCTATTTTTATCAAAGGACTATCTGAATTCGTTTTATATATTATTCTTGATATACATTAAATAATATTTTTGATAATTGATGAAAAAAATATAGAAAAAAAAAATTATTTCATATTATATCAATTAAAAAAATTAATTGAAAAAAATTAGATAATTATTATATAATAAAAAAATCTAAAATGAATTAATAATAATATGTTTTAAAATATTTATAGAAGAATATTTTTTCAAAATATAAAAATTTAATAACTCTGATTATTATTGAATTTTTTATTTTTATTGTTTTTAATTTTAAATAATTTTTATTTTCAAAAGTTAAATATTTTTTTTTAAATAAAAGATTTATTTTAAACAAATATTAATTATATAATATATGGGATGTTGTATCTCTCCTAATCATATAATAGAAAGAAATAAGAAAAATATTTCAAATAAAGATATAAATATAGAATATTTAGAAAATAAAGAATTTACAAATTTTATAAGTAAAAAAGAAACAAAATTAACAAAAGAAAAAAATTCAATGAATGAGATAATTAAAAATTCTTATAATGAATATGAATTTCCACTTAATGAATTAAATGAAAGTGAAATGTCAAATAATAATTTAATAAATAAAAAAGAAGAAAATAATAATACTGAAAAATTAGAAACAATAAAGGAAGTATATAATGAAATTTCTTTTAGAAAAATTGAAAATTTAAATAATTCTTTTAATAAATTTAATACTCAATTATCTGATAATACTGAAAAAATTGATTCAATAAAATGTGAAGATAA
>JAEEGL016695448.1_pt1 | contig 14052 bp, 14 predicted proteins | sample 9134231 | NCBI WGS metagenome assembly JAEEGL01 (sample SAMN16246548, study PRJNA631951) | gut metagenome | biome: gut microbiome; feature: rumen; material: fiber-attached | host: Bos | place: Iran: Karaj | collected 2018-10
ATTGCCGGTTTTCGGCGTGGCTATCTAAAACAGCCCCTCAAACCAAACCCTCAAACTAGACCCTCAAGTTTGCCCCTCACAATACTCCCTCATGAAAGACCCTCACGAAAACTGCCCCTCAAAAACTTTGATTACCCAAAAGAAAAGATTTGCTTCGGCAGGTCTTTTTTAGTATCAGAAAGGAGATATTTCTATGAAAAGCATTCTTATCGCGAAAGCAAAAACAAAACTGAATAATGAGATCTACGCTCTGCCCTGGAAATACGACGCATCTTGTTTCAACTTTCATGAACCGGATATCCTGATCCCGGATACGGAGATTGACAGCATTACCGATCCGGAGGATATATGTACTCTGGCAGTTAAGGCAGATCTGAAAGATTATTCCTTTATCGCCGGAATGAAGAATCTGAGTCAGTTATATCTGTATAAGGCGCAGCACCTTAAAGATTTATCTTTTCTGGAAGATTTAATATGGCTGGATCAGATATGCATAGTTTACTCCAAGGTAACATCTTTAGAGTGCCTGGACCGTCTGCTGGTCAACAAAAGAAAGAAATATGAGGAAACCGGCGCATCGACCGGAATGTCAGGTATCTATATTCATTCTGAGCTTCCGGAGATCGCGGAAATCCCCGTAGATAAGCATAAGATGCATGTTGCGGAGATCATTATCAACGGAAAAAGAAGGATATGAGATCCGGATAAGGAGGAAATTGCTTATGAAAAAACAGGATCAGGAAAAATGTGATGCATTGGCGAAGGAAGTCATTCTTTTTCTTCAGAAATGGGGATTATGGAGTGGTGTAAGCATTTATACGAACGGAAATAGATATGTATATAAAAAAGGTGCGGTTTACAAGGGCATTCAGGATGTGGAATTTATAAAAAACATTGATCCTGAGGGATATTTGGAAGGCATAACAGGCTACGATGAGGAAGGCAGCTGCATTTGGAAAAGCTTTTCCAATCCGGAGCATATCTTTGATATGACATATGAAGGACCTTTACAGCTGCTTTTGGGCGAATTTGAATACGAGGTCCGGAAGAAGGATATATCTGCTGAGGCGTGGGCTTATATTTTTGAAAGGGCAGAATCAGTGCAGGAAGAATTTGAGAATTTCCTGGAAGAGAAATACGGGTGTACGGATGAAGAAGGGCTTTTGGAACAGAAAGTATCGGATCTGACAGACAATACGGAATATTCACTATGGGATCCGCTGGAATTTGATACCTGGGAAGAGTATAAGGAACTGACAGGCGGAGATACAGGAAATCCGGTGCCGGTTTATGAAAACTATGACACTTACGAGGAATACAAAAAGGCGCTGGAAGAAGCAGAGAATCTCAAGCCGGAGGATGTAAAAGACTTATGGGAGAAGATGGTACAGGAGGCCAGGAAGGAATATATCAGTGATTGCGGTTGGAATGATAGTGAGCTGATCAATATACCTGAACTGGTAAGCCATCTTCGGGCAGAAATGATCGATTTGTTTGAAAAGTATGGACTTTGGTATGATTTTTGTTTTTCCTGGTCGCTTACGTGCTACCGGTCTTTAAAAAATTGATGATTTTTGAAACCATAATATATATGAAAAAAAAAATTAAACATTAACTAAAACATATAATGGAGGATTTAGTATGAAAGAAATGAGAAACATGATGAAAGAGTACCTTGGAAACGAGTACAGCAGCAATCATCTCAGGAACTTCTGTCTTTATTGGATGAGAGCGTTGAAAGGAAGCGGTGATGAATGGAGACAGAAAAACGATCTTGACTGCTTATACTTCGACGGCGATCTCAGAGCGGATACCCTGATGAGCGCCTGGGCTCCCGTAAGGTGGGTTGCGGAATGCATGAATAAAGAATACGGTATGAAGTTTTATAAGCGGGCCAAATATAAGAAAGATGCGGATTATTATCTGAAACTGCTGGCGGAAGACAGGGATGCGTATCTTCCGCCTAAGCATGAACTGACGATATTATTGGATCGGTTTCTTGAGCTTGCGGAGCTCAGGTGCAATTACATTCTTCTTCCGGACAGACAGATGAATCCGGCCAGATATATATCCGTTATTGACGGTAAAGAATTGTGGCTTTATGACGAGGTGCCGGTCACGCTTTATCATATATTTGATGAAAAATGGTTCGGAAAGTATTTTAAGAATAATATAGATGCAGTGACGTGGGTAAAACGTGAAGGCCTCGAATGTGGATTTGAAAATGGTATTATTGATAAGGAACATGTGATACCGCTTATTAAGGGACTTCCGGCCGGTGAGGCAAAAGAGCTGATGGAGGAAGCTGAGATCAAAGAGGCACTTGAATACATGATATGTTTCCTGGAGACACGACTATCGGCATTTGAGAAATAAAGTATAATGTTGTATAGCAGGACGGTAATAAACAGGATTATCAAAAACGGAGGTAACGTGATAATGACGTATGTGATCTCGGATATCCATGGACAGTATGATCTTTTTATGAATCTGTTGAAAAAGATACGTTTCAGTGATTCGGATACCTTATATGTGCTGGGGGATATTCTTGACCGGGGACCGCATCCGGTCAAAACTCTGCTTAAAATTATGGAAATGCCCAATGTGATATGTCTGGTGGGAAACCACGAGCTGATGGCCCTTGACTGTCTTGAATTTCTGATGAAAGAGATCACGGAGGAATCTATCAAAGAGCTGGGGGCGGAAAACGCAAACAATATTCTTACGTGGCTCAGAAACGGAAGCAGAGCTACTATTAAGGAATTCAGGGAACTTGATGATGAGCAGCGTAACGAGGTGATAGAGTATATCAGGAATATGCTGGTCTATGAGGAACTGGAGGTTGCAGGAAAGAAATATCTGTTGGTCCATGCGGGGCTTGGAAATTATTATCCCGGTAAGGATATCGAGGATTATTCTATTAAAGAATTGATCTGGGACCGTGCGGAGTATGATATCCAATACTACGAGGACGTATATGTTATCACCGGGCATACGCCGACACAGCGCATTGCCGGGAATAAAAGACCGGGATACATATACCGTGAGAATAATCATATTGCGTTAGATTGCGGCGCCAGTCACAGACACGGGCGGCTGGCGGCAATCTGCCTGGATACCGGAGAGGAATTCTATTCCTGCCGCCAGGATGTTGAATAACAACCATGGGCAATCATGGGGACGGTTTAAAAGCCCGTTTTTTGAATGAGTTCATTGAGGATGCGGGCGCTCTTTCCGCAGTCCTTGATGCTGCGGCCGAAGAAGGAATCAGCAGCTGAGGCGGTAATGCTAAGGGAGTGGGGGGTTCCATCCACGGTGTATTCATAAGTGATATGGTCAAGATTGCCGATGACGCCGATCAGGATATAGGCCATGGATTCCATATCGCTTTCGATAAGCACGGCTCTGTCGGAGGATATGTCGTTTTTTAAGATCATAGTCCAGCCGTAAGGCTCATTGGCGGTCTGAAGGCTGTTTTCATATTCACCCAGACGTGTATATACGCCCACTGCATTGGCGCTTTTGCCGTTTGCAGACATATCGCCTATATAATCATGCCTGCTGGCATAAACCAGTGAAGTCAGGGGGCTGATCTTTTCACCTTCTTCCCAGATAATCTGGCTGCCTATCTTTACCTGTTTTAATGAAGCCGGATCGGTAAGTTGGTAAGTGAATTCTTTACCCGGGTGGTTAAATATTGAAACAGGAACCAGATTGGCCTTTATAGTCACCACGCCGTTTTCTTCATTGAATTTCATGCGTGAGAGGACAGTTGCGCTGTCTGTAGTGTCTGCCTTTATATGCAGAAATCCATCTTCCACACTGATCTTATCGATAGCAAACAGGGTTCCGTCATAAGAACTTCCTACTATGAATATCCGTAAGATAACGAACAGTGCTGCCATGACGATCGCTGCTATGCTGCTGATTATCGCGATCTTCTGCATCAGCCTTGTTTTTTTCAGGAAGTCTATTTCCTTTTTGTCCTGTTCGCCGGGAAGGATCTCTTCTTCGGCGTCCCCCTTCATTGAGTGCAGCACCTTAGAGCATTCTTTGCAGCCTGCGATATGCTCTTCAATGATCTGTCCGGTTTTTTCACTTGTTAATCCGTCAATATATGAAGGAAACAGATCCTGTATCACTTCGCATGGGATTTTATTCATTTTCGTCTACTTCCTTTCTGAGTTTTTCTTTTCCTCTGTAAAAAGTTACCCTGGCCCAGTTTTCAGATTTTCCAAGTACTTCGCCTATCTCTGCGAAGGACAGTCCTCCGAAAGCCCTCAGATATGTAACTTCCCTGTACGGCTCCGGGAGATCATGAAGCTTTTTCAGAAGCTCCATCTTTCCGATACTTTCCAGGGCATTGTTTTCGGCGGAATCGACGGGGATCTCCAGTTCATCCACATCTTCGTGCCCGGGATTTTTCCGCAGGTGGCTCAGGTACACATTTTTGGCTATGGCACAGAGCCAGGTGGAGATCCTGCTCTTGCCTTCAAAGCTGTCTATCGAACGGATAGCCTGGTAAAAGGTCTCCTGGGTGAGCTCTTCAGCCAGTTCTTCATTATGCGTCAGCGACATCAGGTATTTATATACCGTCTGCGCATATTTCTGGTATATTTCGTCCATGGACTGCAAGATCTCACCTCCTTTCAGGGCCCTTTGTATAGTTAGTGCGAAAATGAATGCATTCGTTACAGAAAAAAGAAAATTTAAATTCAATCAGAGGGACGGTTCTGCGGTTGACCGGCATTTACAGTATTTACGTGATCAGAAGGGTGGTTTTTGGAGGAAAATCAACCGGAGAACCGTCCCCCGGTTGCTATGGTTATGCTAAATTCATTATCAGTGGAGGAAAACTGTAATATTCCGCCGTATTTTTCGACGGTTTTGCGGATGTTGTTAAGGCCGTAGCCGTGCCGGCTTTTATCGTTTTTGGTAGTATATCTGTCTTCGCCGTTCATTAATCTGTCGCAATCCACTTTTCCGGCGGTGCTGTTTGATATCTTTATTACTCTTTGCATCTCGGTTTTCCTGAAAGAAATACGGATATACTTTTCAGAATTATCCCCTATCTCCATACATGCCTGCCCGGCATTATCCAGGGCATTTGCAAATACGGCGCAGATATCGATAGGTTTCCAGTTTAATCCTCCTTCAATGATCCCGTCTACGGTAAGGACTATGCCCTGACGGTCCAGTTCTCCCAGCTTTGAAGATATCAGCGAATCCAGCATATCGTCTCCGGTAACAATACGGGGGGAAAGGGCAGCCAGCTCACCGGTCAGATCTGAAATATATTTTTCGGCCTCATCATATTTCTTTTCTTTCATTAGCCCGGAAAGCATATTAAGATTATTGCGGATATCATGGCGGAAGGCGCGGGTTTCTTCCTGGGCTTCACGGTAACGTTTTGATGCTTCAAGCTCGGCTTCCAGAAAGCTTTCATTGTGGGCACTCATTTCACTGAAATATGCACTCTGCCGGTTTTTATAGATCATCACCGGCATAAGAATCAGTAACAGCAGCAGCACGGATTCCAGGATCTGTCTGTAAAACATTGCGGTTTCGTTTGCTTCCACATAAAGGAATAATCCCAGTGACAGAAGGGTTATGGTGCACATGGCTAAAGTAAGGATGATATCACTGCCGCGGAAGGGCAGGGTAAAATTACGACGAACCATCATGAAATACAGCAACAGACCAATGAGTATCATGACAGCCAGATACATGATGAAAAAAGCCGGTCTTTCACGCATATCAGTCATGCCGGCTTTCTCAGTAACATCGTTCATGCCTGAAAGAGATGCGCAGAGCATAACCGTCTCCAGGGAATAAACGCCAATGAAGATCTCTGTGCTGATGATGCAGACAGCCCGCTTGAAAAATAAGGCGGCACCTGATCCTGACCCCCACTGCAGAATAACAGCCGGACAGATAAAAACCGGAAATACCATCAGAATACCAAATCCCAGCTGTTCTGTTACAAAAGAATCAATTGCGGAAAAGATGGCGGTCAATAAGAAGATAATACCCAGTTTCTTCAGGGTGGCTTTAACCTGTTCATCAAAGAAACTGTGGACGATCATTCCGCAGGAAAATGCTGCGGCAGTATATTCAAGGCTGTCTTTAAGGATAGTTGTAAATCCCATCAGAAAGCCTCCTTATCGGCGAAGGCTACCAGAGCGGCACGGAATTCCTTTTCTTTTGTTCTTCCTACAGGGAGCTCATCCCCGCCTGCTACTTTAATATACTGCCCTTTAATGCCGCTTACTTTAGAAAGTGATACAAGGAAACTCCGGTGTATGCGGAAAAAGCCCTCACCACTGAGTTTATCTTCATAATCGCTTAGCTTTCCCCATATTTCGTAATTACCGGAAAGAGTGTGGATCATCATTTTCTGATTGAGAGCTTCAATATATATGATATCGGAGAGTTTAAGTTTATATTCCCCGTCGCCTGTTTTTACCCAAAGTGTTTTTTCGTCTGCCTGTTTTTTCCTGACATGTTCGATTATCTCACAGACCTTTTCTTTGACCGGAGGTTTGGTAAGGTAACGCAGGGCATTTACTTCATAACCTTTTATGGCATATTCCACATGGGATGTAAGAAAGACGATAAACACTTCGGTGCTCATATCACGCAGTTTCCTTGCTGCTGTGAGTCCGTCGATGGCAGGCATTTCTATATCAAGAAAAACTATATCATAACTCTTCTGCGCAAATCTGTGCAGAAATTCATTGCCGTCGGTGAACACGTCGATCAGTATATCCAGGCTTTTGAAGGCGTTTTCTATCATTGAATTCAGACCTTCTGCTGTCTTTGGTTCATCATCACATAAGGCGATACGCACCGCATTATCCTCCGGTTAAAGCATAATTCCGTTTACCACAGCACGTACTCTGTGGTGGTGATAAAGCTCCTCATTCGGACGCATGTTGTGCATATATGCAACTGAGAATTAATCCACGGGATCGGCTTCTACCCAGATACCGGTTCCGCCGGTCCAGCCGAAATTACCGATATGGCCGTTATGTCCGTACTTTTGTGTCATAAGTGTACGGAAGCCCAGGCCGTATCCGTAGCCGGCAAGATAATCATTTTCAAAATCTGCAAGCTGCTCCGGACCCAGCTGGTTTTCATGAAGCATTGCAACCGTTCCGCTGCCCAGGAATTTCTTTCCTTTATATGTCCCGCCGTTAGCGAGCATCTGCATGAATACGGCAAAATCATGGGCGCTTGTAAGTAAGTTGGGACGTGCGCCTGCAGGGACTTTTTCGGGATCAAGCGAGGAGAAATCAGCAGTTGCTTCAAATTCGCCCGGCCCTTTCTTTACATAATTGGTCACTATACGTTCTTTATTATGAGGCCTTGCAAGAGTGTCCGTATCTTCAAGCTCCAGGGGATTGATGATGCGGTCCCTGAATACTTCACGAAGGGGTTTTCCTTCAAAGTGCTCAACCAGAACGCCGGTTATCTCCGAACCGAAGCCATAGAGCCAGTGGGAACCGGGCTCAAACATTACGGGGACTTCCGCCATGGCGCGCACTTCTTCTTCAATGGTGCTGGGGCCTTTCTTTAAAAGCTCTGCCATCTGTTTGCTCATAGCTGCAAGCGTGGGAGTAGTGGGATTTATGGCCGGTACCATACAGTAAGGCAGACCGCACATCATGGCTACCGCATCGCGTATCGTGATGGGCTTTTCCAACGGAACGGTATCTATCTCGCCATTGGGACGGCGTATATATTTTTGCGTGTTTTTCCATTCGGGAAGATAATAGTAAAGAGGATCGCTGAAAAGAAACTTTCCTTCCTCAAAGATCATACCTAAAATAGCATAGGTGAAAAGCTTGGTTGTGGAAGCCTGGCTGAACATACTGTGGATATCGACTTTCTTTCCTGAGGCGATATCAGCATATCCTGTTTCACCGTGATAGATAAGTTCATCCCCCTGCATTACGGCAACTGCGCACCCGGGGTTACTTCCCTGCTCCACAAAGCTTTGAAGCAGCCTGTCCATTTTTGTAAAATCCTTCATATAATACCCCTCTGTTTTTTAAAATGATCTTTTATGATTATATCACGAATAAGCGGGCAGGGGCAATCAGGGAAGACTTGTGGTATAATGTGAAATGCAGCAGTTCAATTTCCTGCAAGGAGAATTCATATGGACAGTTTAAAAGATTATATTCTGTGGATGAGCGATATACCGATAAAGGTTACAGGTTTTCGGGAGGCAGATGCACTTATACTCGGTAACCTTGTATATATAAATATGACTATGGTATTTGATGAAAAAGAGGACGTGGTATATTTTCGTGATTGTTGTAAGCTTATCGAAGAAGATAAGGTAGTACCGGAGATAGCGATCAAAGATGATAAATATAAGGATCTGCTTCAGGCTGCTGTTGATTCAAAACGGTTCGGAAATCTCAGGATAAGCAATTATAAAGATATAAAAAGTACTGAGCCGCCGGTTCAGTTTGCGGCGGTATGTTTTCATGATGATGAAGAGAATCTGTCGTTTGCCGCATTCAGAGGAACTGATGCGACCATCGCCGGCTGGCATGAAGATTTTATCGCATGCTACTGTGTAACGGAAGCCCAGAAGATGGCAACGGAATATGCGGAAAATGTTATAGGTAATGATCCGGAAAGGCGCTGGATGATGGGAGGCCATTCCAAAGGCGGCAACCTGGCTTTATATGCCGGAACGACCATGAACAAGGAATTATTCAGACATGTGGAAAAGATCTATGATCTGGATGGCCCGGGACTGTGCCTTGGAGTGATGGGCTGGCCGTCGGTTGATAATGTCATTTCAAAGACTACCCGTATCATTCCGGAGTTTTCCGTGGTGGGAAGAATGTTTGATATGAACATACCAGATACAAAGATCATCAAGTCCTCTGCTAAAGGGATATTCCAGCATGCGCCCATATCATGGGGGATAGATCACGGAAGTATAGCTGCTGCGGAGAAGAATAGCTCCGTAAGCGCATGGTTTAACGAGTTTTTTGCAAACTGGACCGCCTATTCGAGTCTTGAGGAACGTAAGATATTTCTTGATGAAGTATTTGAAGCTATCAGTGCCGGCGGGGCAGTTACCTTAGCGGATCTCTATGCCCAGGGCATTGAAGGCTTTAAAGGAATCCAGTCGCGGCTTAAAAATTCAAGTGATGTTACAAAAAGAGTAATGTATGATTTCACCAAACAGGCGTTTCTTTCAAGTATTTTTCCGGGGCAGAAATAAAAGCGGTCAGGGGAGATCATGTCAAAAAATGATATGATAAATACCCGGATATAAGTAGTCATAACATGAGCCCGATCTTATAATGCTTTTTATTATCGGAGGTTATGCGTGTCATGAAAATGTTATTACGATTAAGCCGTGAAGCGATAAGATATAAGGGGCTGTATATAATCGCTATTCTTTCAACGCTTATGCTGACGGTAGTGAATCTGGCCGCTCCCAAGGTCTTATCTGCCATGAGCGGGATAGTAAGCGACGGCGTTGATGAAGAGGGAATGAAAACCATATGGATCCTTACGGCGATACTTCTGGCCCTGTATGTAGGCAGGATCCTGTTCAGGTTCTTAAGCAATTATCTTGCGCATAAGGCAGCCTGGTATCTTGTGGGTGATCTGAGGACCCGCACCTATGATAAGCTGGAACGCATGCATATCGGGTATTTCCATGATAAACAGACCGGCGATCTGATGAGCCGTGTTGTAAATGATACCAGGGATTTTGAGCTGCTTTATGCCCACATGATCCCCGAGACCATCACTAATCTGGTTACGTTCATCGGTGTGCTGGCGGTACTTCTCCTGATCAACTGGAAGCTGGCTCTCATCACCTGCGCCCCGATCCCGCTGATCTTCCTTTCAGGTATTATCTTCTCAAAAAAAGTCAGACCGTATTTCCAGAAGTCACAGAAGAAGATGGGAGAACTGAGCGGAAAGCTTCAGGACAATTTATCCGGAATACAGGAGATACAGTCTTTCGGGCGTGAAGAATACGAGACCGGGAAGGTAGATGAGAAAAACTTTGAGCATATCAAAGCTATGCTTAAGGCATTAAAGATAAGCGCGATATTTCATCCTTCAGTGGAATTCATATCATCCCTGGGCACCGTTATAGTAGTTGCTTTTGGCGGATATCTGGCCTGGAGGGAAGGGCTGGAAGTAGAAGACGTAGTTGCATTCCTTTTATATCTGGGGCTTTTTTATGCACCTGTAACGGGACTGGCAAATCTGTTGGAAAGCATGCAGCAGTCCATGGCGGGAGCAGAGAGAGTGCTGGCGGTCCTTGATGCACCCTGCGAAGTGGTGGATAAGGAAGGCGCTGTGGAGCTTAAGGATGTAAAAGGTGAGATCACTTTTGAGAATGTCAGTTTTTCATACGAGACCGGCGGCGAAGTGCTGGATAATGTTTCCTTTAAGTGTGAAGCAGGAAAAATGCTGGCTATAGTGGGACCTACAGGAGTGGGAAAGACCACGCTGACCAGGCTTATATCCAGATTTTATGAGCCTGTAGGCGGAAGGATACTGATAGATGGTCATGATATTAATGATGTTACCATCGAGACTCTGAGAAAAAACATCTCTCCTGTTTTACAGGATACATTTCTGTTTAACGGCACAATTGCTGAAAATATAGGTTATGCAGATCCGGATGCAGACATGGATGCTATTATGGAAGCGGCCAAAGCTGCAAATATTCACAAGGATATCATGGAAATGCCTGACGGATATGATACACTGGTAGGGGAGAGAGGGCTCCGCCTGTCCGGAGGACAGAAACAGCGCGTTGCCATTTCAAGAGCCATACTTCGTAAGTCGCCTATAATCATACTGGATGAGGCCACTGCATCGGTGGATGTGGAAACGGAAAAGCAGATACAAGAAGCCATATCGGGAATCAGCGGATCACGTACGATCATTGCCATTGCCCACAGGCTTTCAACCATACGAAATGCAGATCTTATTATAGTTATAGAGGACGGAAAGATAAGTGAGAGAGGCACTCATGAACAGCTGCTTAAAATGGGCGGAAGTTATGCAAGGATGAACAGCGCAATGGAAGGTGCATAAAAGGAGAAAATTGCAGAATAAGATAATAAAAGAAACAATAGGAATAGCCTGGCCTGCCGTAGTTGAGTCTTTTTTTACGGCGTTTGTCGGATTAGTGGATTCATATATGGTCAGCGGTCTGGGAAGCGATGCCGTCGCTGCCGTAGGACTTACCACACAGCCTAAGTTTATGGGGTTGTCCATGTTCTTTGCCATAAATGTTTCTCTTTCAGCACTTGTGGCAAGGAGAAAAGGTGAAGGAAGAAAAGAGGATGCAAACAGGATACTGGTATCAGGTATCCTGTTTATCATGCTGGCGGCAGTAGTTATAGGAACGGTCCTGGTCTTTTTTGCCGGTGATGTTATCAGATTCTGCGGCTCAAATGCGGATACCCATGATCCGGCGACAGCATATTTTAAGATCGTCATGGGAGGCATGATCTTTAACTGCATACAGATGGGGATCAATTCCGCACAGAGGGGCGCGGGAAACACAAAGATCACCATGCGTACCAATTTAGCGTCCAATACCGTAAATGTTATATTTAATTATCTTCTTATAGGCGGGAAATTCGGCTTTCCTGCGCTTGGGGTCAATGGCGCGGCTTTGGCTACGGTCCTGGGAACTGTTGTCGCAAGTATAATGAGCATCATGTCACTGTTCAAAAAAGACTGTTTTGTAAGTATCCCTTATATAGTAAAGAATAAGATCAGGCCTGCGGTATCCGCTTTCGGATCCCTGGTCAGGGTCGGATATTCCATTTTCTTTGAGCAGATTCTTATGAGGATAGGGTTTATGGCAACCTCCATTATGGCTGCAAAGATCGGAACGGCCGCAATGGCTGCCCATCAGGTGGGAATGAATATAATGGGATTGTCGTTTTCATTTGGTGACGGACTGCAGGCAACAGCTGTGGCGCTTATCGGACGCAGTCTCGGGGAAGGCGATGAGGCGCTGGCAAAAGAATACGGCCGTACCTGCAGGATAATAGGACTTATCATATCGTTTTTCCTTGCCTGTCTTTATTTCTTCGGCGGCCATGCGATAATGGCGGCTTTCTTTGAGGAGGAGGAAATCGTTAAGATCGGCGTGGATATCACCAGGATCATCATTGCAGTGGTGATCTTCCAGGTATCACAGGTTATATACATGGGCTGCTTACGCGGCGCCGGTGATACAGGATTTACGGCTCTGGCTTCAATAATAAGCGTGACAGTGATAAGAACAGCTTTCTCATACTTGTGCGGATACATGCTGGGGTTTGGGATAAACGGTGTCTGGATGGGCATACTGGCAGACCAGGTATCGCGTTTTATATTCGGATCGGTCAGGTTTAAGCAGGGTAAATGGACAAAGATCAAGATCTGAACATGGCTTTGAATCTTGATACGATAAATGATGATGAAATGGCTGTTATAACAGATGGAACGCCTGTCTGGTTCTTTACGTATCTGTTTATGGCCTTTTTGATCATTTTAAATATCTTATCGGCGAATCAATGCGTAAAAGATGAAAAGACTTTCGGCCCGGAGCAATAGTTTTATAAGGAGAATAGACTCAATGAAATTGTATAATAATGAAAAAGTGTTGGACAATATGTCAGCCAGGATAAACCCGATTGATAAGAATATACCGGATTGCATATGCATGTTGGTACTTACAGAAGATCATTTCTATGTTATTGAAGATAATTATGACGGTTCCTACACGGAGCATTATGTTATTGATGTAAGTCATATCGAGGATATTCGCATAAGCATTCCTGAAAAAAACGAAAATGATTCCGCACCCGGATCTGCAGCCGATCTGAGAAAAGGCCGTGAGGCCAGGATCTTCAGATTAAAAGCTCCGGGCAGGCTGCGCGGGGGTGCCATGCTGGAAAAATATCTGGAGATAATATACAATGATGGTAATGGTGAGAAGCAGCATTTGTATTTTGATGAATGTGATGGTCAGGTAAATAAATTTATAAATACATTCAAAAGGATATGATGACAGAAGGAGAAGATATAAATGAAAAAAATCACTCTTGATGAAAAATGGATATTCAGAAGAGGATTTGCTGATTCACTTGGTGCGCTTAATGAAGCGCAGGGAGTGGAAGTTGATCTTCCGCATGACGGTATGATAGGAACGCCTGTATCGCCTGATGCCCCGGCCAAGTCCGACAGCGGATACTTCAAAGGTGATAACACGAACTATACGAAGTACGTTTTTATCCCGAAAGAATGGGAGAATGACTGCGTAGGCCTTAAGCTGGATGGCGTGATGATGAACGCAGCCTTTGAGATAAACGGCTGCAAGGTGGGAAGCCAGCATTACGGCTACGCCCCCTGTTATGTGGATCTGTCGGATCATGTGACCTTTGGTGAGGAAAACAGGATCACGATAAATCTGAATACCAGCATGTATGTAAATTCACGCTGGTACACCGGATCGGGTTTATACAGAGGCGTAACGCTCTGTCATGGGTCGAAGGTACACATAGCAAACGACGGTATATTTGCTTATACAAAAGAAATATCGGATGGTTATGCCTTTTTGGGATTTGATGTGGATGTGGAGAATTCTACAGCAGAAAACCGGCTGGCAGAAGTAAGCGTTTTTTTATCACAGGATGGTAAAGATGTAATACTTGGAAATACAAAGCGTGTCATTCAGATAAATAAGGGTAAGACAGAAACAGCCCGCATGACCATGAATCTTAAGGATCCCCTGTTGTGGGATGCGGCTGATCCCAATCTGTATCAGGTAAAAGTACAGGTTAAAGATCTGGGCGTATACAGAACACATTTTATTGCAGGTGAAGATAATACTGTTGATGAAGCAGCTGTACTGTTCGGTATCCGTACCATTACTGCCGATGCGGTAAGAGGTCTTCGCATCAATGGGAAAACCGTAAAATTAAAGGGCGGGTGTCTGCATCATGATAACGGTCTGCTGGGTGCGGTGTCCCTTTATGAAGCGGAAGCGCGAAA
>JAEEGL016824136.1_pt1 | contig 14052 bp, 15 predicted proteins | sample 9134231 | NCBI WGS metagenome assembly JAEEGL01 (sample SAMN16246548, study PRJNA631951) | gut metagenome | biome: gut microbiome; feature: rumen; material: fiber-attached | host: Bos | place: Iran: Karaj | collected 2018-10
ATTTTCTCGATTTCTTCGATACGTGCTTCGATATCTCTCTGCTCATCCTTTGCTGCGTCATATTCTGCGTTCTCTGAAAGGTCGCCCTGCTCTCTGGCTTCCTTAATCTTCTGAGATACTTCTTTACGTTTATTGACCTTGAGATCCTCAAGCTCGTCCTCTAATACTCTAAGTCCTTCGGCTGTAAGTAAATTTTTCTTTGCTTCCATGTTTATTTTCCTTTCCCCTTCGGATATATTTGTCAAAAAGATTTTGCACGGCAAAACCCTATATATTTCAATAACTTAGTGAATTATAAGCCACCCACATATTGATGTCAAGAATTCCCATACTGTTTCATAAAACTTTCAAAAAGGGCTTCTAATTCCTCGTATGATTCAACATCATTTATTTTGCCTCGCAGCTTTGAGGCCCCCTTGTAACCAGATGTATACCACGCTGCGTGCTTTCGCATTTCTCTTATTCCAAGATAATCACCTTTGAATTCTATTTGCAATTTTGCGTGGCGGAGCATAGTCTTTACCATCTCTTCCATAGGAGGTTTGCCAATCAATTCTCCCGTCTCAAAATAATGGAGAATCTGGTGGAATATCCATGGATTTCCTTGAGCTCCTCGTCCTATCATGAAGCCATCGCAATTTGTCTGTTCCTTCATTGCAATGACATCTTTTGCATCAAGAATATCTCCATTTCCAATAACTGGAATTTTAACTGCAGCCTTTACATCAGCTATGATACTCCAGTCTGCCTTTCCAGAGTAGAATTGCTCTCTTGTACGCCCATGAACTGCCACTGCTGCCGCACCTGACTCCTCTGCCACGTGCGCCATTTCAACAGCGTTAACATGTTCATCATCAAATCCTTTTCGAATTTTAACTGTCACCGGCTTATCTATTGCCTTTACCATGCTCTCGATAATTTTTCCTGCCAAGACTGGATTCTTCATAAGAGCTGAACCATCACCGTTGTTTACAACCTTTGGCACAGGACACCCCATGTTAATATCGAGAATATCAAAATTTCTATGCTCAATTTTTGCCGCCATGGCTCCCATGATTTCTGGATCTGAGCCAAAGAGTTGTAGGCTAACTGGTCGTTCTCGCTCATCGACTGTAAGCAAACTCTCTGTATTTTTGTTGTTATACATAATTCCTTTGGCACTAACCATCTCCATACAACAAAGGGCTGCCCCCTGTTCTTTGCATAGCAAACGAAATGGCAGGTCTGTTACGCCTGCCATTGGTGCCAAAATCAAATTATTCTCTAAAGTTATGTTACCGATTTGTAATTTCTCTATCATTAATTATCTCTTCTGTTTATCGTAAATGAATTTCATTCCATACAATGTCAAATTAGGATTGTAGATATCGATGCACTGAGTCTCGCTAGCAATTAAATTGCCAAGCCCACCCGTTGCAACTACCTTTACATTCTCGTAACCACTCTCTTCTATCATATGCTTTACAATATATTCAGTCTGTCCAATTTGACCATAAACCAAACCTGCCTGCATAGAAGAAATAGTTTCTTTTGCTAGAATCTTTTCAGGCTTTCTAATTTCAATCTCTGGAAGCTTTGCAGCATCTTCCCAAAGAGCCTTTGCACTGATACGAATACCTGGTGCTGTAACACCTGACACAAACGCGCCCTTTTCATCAACCAAATCGTATGTGGTAGCAGTTCCAAAATCTAGCACAAGAACTGGGCCACCATAAAGCTCATAAGCGCCTGCTGCATCTACAATTCTATCAGCACCAATCTGCTTTGGATTTTCTGTGGCAATGCGGATGCCGGTCTTTATTCCCGCCTCAACAATAATAGGCTGAATATCAAAATACTTTATAATTGAACTTGTCAACGAGTGCATTACGTTTGGAACAACTGATGCAATAATAACATCATCAATATTGTTTGCATCCAAATCGTTCGAACGCAATATTTCTTTGATAGTGATTCCGAACTCGTCTGATGTGCGATTAATTTTTGTGGTAATTCTGAAATTACCTCTTAGGTCCTCTCCATCAAAAACACCCATTGTAATATTTGTATTTCCAACATCAATTGTAAGTAACATTTACATTCCCTCTCTATTCGAATGTTTCGCCTAAAAATACGACTTTATAATATGTCTCAAGTGCTTCAAATAATTCTGTTCTCTCCCTTTGCATTCTCTTTACTTCAAGAGCAGAACCAATTTCATCATACATAAAATCATTTTCATTATGATCAACTTCGATTCTAAGAGCACCATCCTCTTCAAAAATCATCTGGATTGTTCCGCTAACCTCTTCGGTATAGAGAACACACATAACCTTGAGCTCGTCCTTAATCATAGGTGGGAGTCCCTCAAAGTCTGGATTCAAATAAAATTTTTTGGTATAGCAGCTTGCGCCACAAAGTACTACTTCTTCCATTAACACCTCATCCACCGCTAAAGCGATTCCCTTCCCCATACTTGGGAAAGGCTTATATATAGCCATATATTCCGCGTACTGAAACTTCTCCAGTACTTATTATCTTTTCTTCATCATCAACTTCTACAATCAATTCGCCTCGGTTGTTAATCCCCTTTGCAATTGCCTCGTAGGAGTTTTCCTGAGCCTCTATTCTAACACGGTTTCCACGATTAGCAAGATATCTTTCATATTCTTCCCTTAAATTCGTCAAATCACCTGTCTCAAGAAACAAATTATAATACTTTTTAAAAGATTCCCATATAGCCTCAGTCAATTCTTTTCGACTGCAATGTATATCTATCCCTTCTCGTTTCAATTGAAGGTCTATCGATGTTGCTTTAAAAGCGATTTCCTCCGGGAACTCCTTGTTATGTACATTTACGCCAATCCCGCAGGTAACGAACCAGACCTTGCCATCTTGCATTTCCATTTCTGTGAGAATACCGCAAATTTTCTTTCCATCGTAAACTATATCATTAGGCCACTTAATCTGTCCATCTAAACCACATTTTTTCTTTATTGCATCTCGCACCGCCATAGCCGCCACAACAGTAATTGTTGCCACTTCTTCTATAGGTAGTTCTTTTGGCTCTAGTAAAATTGATGTAGAAATAGAATCATTAGTAGGTGATTCCCACTTTCTACCTATTCGACCCTTTCCTGCTGTTTGCATTCCAGCAGAAACAACAAGGCCCTGAGTTCTTCCCTCATGAGCCTTGTCTTTTATTCTTTCATTTGTAGAATCAACTGAGTCATAATACTCATAGATTATTTCTTCTAACATTATCCTAATGTTGCGTACATTACAGCTTTGATTGAATGCATGCGATTCTCTGCTTCATCAAAAACTATCGAACGCTCACTTTCAAATATTTCATCGGTAACTTCCATACAGTCAATACCAAACTTTTCATGGATTTGTTTTCCGATTGTAGTATTTAAATCATGAAAAGCTGGTAGGCAATGCATAAATTTTGCATTTGGCTTTGCATAAGAAAATGCCTCTGCATTTACCTGATAAGGTGTCAAATCATTGATTCGCTCTGACCAAACCTCATCTGGCTCCCCCATTGAAACCCACACGTCAGTATAAATTACGTCCGCGTCCTTGCAACCTTCGGCAACATCCTCTGTTAGAGTAATTGTTGCCCCTGTTTCCTTTGCAATTTGTTGACATTCCTCAACCAACTTTGTATCTGGGAAATATTTCTTATTTGTGCAAGCAACAAAATCCATTCCTAGCTTTGCGCAAGTAACCATAAGAGAGTTACCCATATTATAACGAGCATCGCCCATATATACAAACTTTATTCCTTGAAGTTTGCCAAAATGTTCCATGATTGTCATCATATCTGCAATCATTTGAGTTGGATGTGATTCATTTGTGAGACCATTCCACACTGGCACCCCAGCATATTTCGCAAGATCCTCTACAATATTTTGCTCAAAACCACGATATTCAATACCATCATACATACGTCCTAGTACACGTGCCGTATCTGCGATTGATTCTTTCTTTCCAATCTGGGAACCAGATGGATCAAGATAAGTAACATGGGCACCCATATCATGTGCAGCTACTTCAAATGAACAACGGGTACGTGTAGATGTTTTTTCAAAAATAAGCGCAATATTCTTTCCTGATAAATAACTAGTCTGAGAAACACCTTGCTTCTTTTCTGATTTTAATTTCAAAGACAAATCAACCAGCCCTGTGATTTCCTCTGGTGTAAAATCCAACATCTTTAAAAAGTTCTTTCCTTTTAAGTCCATAACGTACCTCCTTTGTGTCTTTTGATAAATGTATATTTATGCATTAATTATAAATTATTATGCATTATACAACAAAAAAGTCCTTGGGTAAAGCCCAAGGACTCGATAATATACATTTTAGTAAAAAACATGATTTCCTATAATGAGGCCTTCTTTTGAGCCTGCACGTCTAAAGTGTGTAAGTCCACCTGTTGGATCAGAACCTGCAAGTGCCTCCTGTGCAGCCTGAATACAAGATGCCTTTGGTCCTCGTGAGATAACTGAAGACATACGTGAAGTAGCAAACTGACCCTTCTGGAAAATTACACCACCAACTGAATTTGCATATGAGCCACTATAAACTCTATTCATAACAACTGCGCCTACAGCCACCTGTCCTTCGTAAATCTCATTACCGGATTCGATTTGAATAATTGCAGCAAGAAGAGTCACATCATCTGCTGAATCAATAATTGCCTGATTTTTTGCTGCTGCCTGAGCTGCCTGCTCCTTAGCTCTAGCAGCTGCTTCCTCAGCTACAGCCTTTGCCTCAGCCTCTTCCTCGAGAGTAATAGCCTCTCCTGTAACCATATCAACCTGGACATACTCTGCCTTAACATATCCAGATGTACCTGAATAAGACACTGCTACCCATCCTTCGATTTCTTCAGCGTCAGAATTAACATTAAGCTCTGTTCCCTGTGGAACTACTTTTAAAATCTTTGCTTCCTCAGATGCCTCTTCTCGAATTCTAAGACCTGCAACATCTGTTGTAGCATAAGTATTACATACATCCATTGCATGATTATATGCATCAATACCTGTAAGACAATAATCAGCTGATACAAAACCATGAGCATTTCCTGACTCTATTTCGTACCATCCATCAAATACATCAACGAGTGTAGCAACATCCTCAGCACGAAGCTTTGCTATTATTTCTGAATTAGCATCAGCTTCTGCACGAACATAGAGATACTCATCTACATCTGCCATTACCTTGTCTGCCCACTCATCATATTCATCATTTTCATCTGGCTCTACCTGATCAGTAGTAGCCGCAACCACTGTAACATCTGCCGATGCATAAACTAAGTCTGAATCTCCTGATATAAGTTCCACGCTAGATACAGCAGAAATAGCACCTGCTGTCGCAGCTGGCTCCATCTCTACGTTAGCTGTATATTTGTACTCAACTGGAGCGTCAATATATGCTCCTGTTGTAAGTAATGAAACTGCAATTAAGAGAGCTCCTCCCTGCTTAGTACGTTTGTTATAATACTTTCTATTTCTGTTGTACAATGCAGTAAGATTATCGCTAAATTTACTCATAAGCCTCCGTTGTTTTACATATTTTTACAAAAAAAATACTTTATTACAATTTTGTTACATTTGCTAATATAACATTCTTGCTTTTTTTTGTCAAATTTAGCGTTATATTAAATAATATCGTTTATACAATCCCACAGTTCATCGTACTTAATTGGCTTTTGGAGACAGTGTTTTGCCCCCATTAATTTATATTTCAAAAGTTCAGTCTTCTGTCGTCCGGAGCAAACGATAATCTTGGCATTTGCATCAAGACTTAATAGTTTTTCAATAAGCCACTCGCCTCCAATACCGCCCTTCATCATTATATCTGTGATTACAATATCAGGAGTCTGCTCCTCGTACATTGTATACGCATCATAGCAATCTTCAGCCTCTATAATCTCAACAGAATCATCAACAGACAACAGTCTCTGAATGGTTCTACGTGCAAACAATTCGTCATCTACTACTAGTATTTTCATTTTCCCGTCTCCCGTAAATCTTTAGTAACATCTTAATATTATCATGTATTCCATGGGATTACATCACTAATTTGACTTTTCGCCTACTGTTGATATGATATTAATGTTTAACATTTTATTAAGAAGGTTTTAATCATGAAAAAAATCGTTATGACAGGTGGTGGCACCGCTGGCCACGTTACACCAAATTTAGCCTTGGTCCCTTATTTAAAGGAGGCCGGCTACGAAATATCATATATCGGTTCCTACAATGGTATCGAGAAAAAACTAGTTGAAAAAGAAGGTATCACATATTTTGGTATTTCTTCCGGAAAGCTTCGTCGTTACCATGACTGGAAGAATTTTACTGACCCATTTAGAGTTATCAAGGGTTTTTCTGAGGCAAATCAGCTTCTCAAGCATATAAAACCAGATGTAGTATTCTCAAAGGGTGGCTTCGTATCTGTCCCTGTTGTTATGGCTGCTGCACGCCAACATATTCCAGCTATTATACATGAATCTGATATGACACCTGGCCTTGCCAACAAATTAGCAATTCCTTTTGCTTCAAAGGTTTGTTGCAATTTCCCTGAGACTATGAAATATCTTCCTGACGGGAAAGCTGTTCATACTGGTTCTCCTATTAGAAAGGAATTATTCAGTGGTTCTAAAGATGCTGGTCTTTCATTCTGCGGATTTACTGGTGACAAACCTGTACTTCTTATTATGGGTGGCAGTATCGGGTCGAAGTTTATAAATAATGCAGTTTGGTCATCCCTAGATTCACTTTTAAATACATTCCAAATTGTTCATTTAGTTGGAAAAGGTAATATCAACAATGAGCTTGTTGGACGTGCTGGTTATCAACAATTTGAATTTATTAGTGAACAACTTAACGACATTTTTGCTATGACAGACGTTATGATTAGCCGTTCAGGGGCAAATTCTATTTGTGAAATACTTGCTCTCAAGATTCCAAACATTTTGATTCCTCTTTCTGCTGCTGCAAGCCGTGGAGATCAGATTCTCAATGCACAAAGCTATGAAAAACAGGGATTTTCTACTGTTATTCAAGAGGAATCACTGTCTGGTGACATTCTCGAGAATGCGCTTTTAGATGTTTATTCAAGACGCGATGAAATAAAAGAAAAAATGGCATCAAGCACATTGCTTGACGCCAATAATACAATTCTCAATTTAATTGAAACAGTTTAAAATTTGAGATTCTTTACGACCTGGGCAACCTCATCTTCGGAGAAGCTTTGATGGCTCCATCCACAGATAGTTTTGTCTGGGTCGTCTTCATATCTAGGAATTACATGTATATGGAAATGATGAACTGTCTGTCCCGCTGCTTCTCCATTATTCTGAACAATGTTAATTCCTACACATCCCAACTTTTCCATCATTGCATTTGCAATCTTTTTTGCTAAAGGAAGTGCTTTTGCCGCTACTGCATCATCGATTTCAAACAAATTTGTGTAATGATTCTTTGGTAAGATTAGTGCATGTCCTTTTGTTGCTGGATCTGCATCTAGAATCACCTTGAAATCCTCATCCTCATATATGCTATTTGTTGGAATATCTCCATTTGCCAATTTACAAAAAATGCACTTTTCATCTTTCATTTATTCGGTCCTCCTTAGTTTGAAAATTGGAATATTTCATCTAATGCTCTGAGTGTTTTAAAATTGCCCTTTGCAGTCATATCTCCTACAGAAAAAGCTCTTTGGAATGTTTCACGACCTGCGACAATATTATCCATAATTCCTGAGCTTAGCTTCATATATACATCAATATTGTCTTCTTTACCATATTTACATTCTAACTGCTCACCATTTGCAAAAATGAATAGTGGCTGATTTTTCCCCTCTATCATAAACAAATACTTAGCACCAAATTCTTTATTGCCGTTAAAATGTACTTTAAAATCGTTGATGTATTCATTCGTGCTATCTTCTTGCTTTTTGCCCATCATGTCCTTAAACATGTTTGTAAGATCTGCAATATCGGCCTTTTGGGTCTGAACATATTCATCATCCGATACAAACTTTGATAGCTGCTCTGATTCTTGAGGAGACAAATCCAAGGTCGTAGTCCTTAAAATACTCCTTGTGACGGCTTGATTACTCGTTGGTAATCCTTTTGTATGCTGTGAAATAGTGCGGTATAGTGTCTCCACTTTTTTTTCTATTATATGTGCATACTCAGAATTCTCTCGGAATTCCTTTAAATCCTCTACATATCCACAGAAACCTGAGCATGGCAATCCACCTAAAATTTCCCACGCATTCTCTAGCGTTACCATGGCTTCCCTCTCACCATAGGTGGTGGACATTACCACTGGCTGCATGTAAGTAGTTGCCAACGCCGTTTTGTCTGCATAAAGCCAACAGGCATCTAAGAATTGATTCATATAGCCACCAATTCCCAGCCATTCAACTGTTGTTGCGAGAATAATTCCATCGGCATCCTTCAATGTCTGTGGAAGCATGGATATGGCGTTCTTTTGCTCATAAATGTTATAGAGCTTCACTTCTACTTGGAGCTCAACAAGAACCTGCTCCATTTTGTTAATTACATAAAGTGTAGGATCTTCGAGTAGACCACGTCCCCCATAGTAAATATTTACCTTCATTATTACCCCTCATATAATGTAAAGTTCCACTAGTTGTTACTATAAAGTATAGGTATTTTCCTCATTAAAATCAATGTGACGATGACTTATTAAAGTTGGTATTCCATAGCTTATAAATGTAATAATAAATCCTGTAATCAAGCCGCCTAAATGCCCCACATTATCCGTTCCGGCAGATGCAAAACCGAAATATAATGTAAGCGCAGCCATAAACAACATTCGCTTTGTGCTAATGCCATTATACCTGCCTTTATTTACAAGAATTACTATTATCATTCCCCCTACTATGCCAAAAATTGCACCGGATGCCCCAGCCACGATATCATTTTGCCCCATTAGGCACATATAAAAGAACGACAAAAAGGAGCCAGCTACTCCTGACCCCATATATATTCCTAGAAATCGTGTCACTCCAACTGCTCTTTCAAAAATTTGACCCAGCAAAAAGAGGAGCAACATATTATTCGCTAAATGTTCAATTCCAAAATGTAAAAATAAAGCTGTAAATAGTCTATACCATTCTCCGTTAGATAGGATGAGCGTTGGATTCATTGCTCCTTTTGAGAGCATGAATAAACCATCTCTGGTATCTCCCATCGATTCCAACACAACAAAGACAATTATATTAATTGCCACCAGAAGATATGTTATAGGTGTTTTCGTTGGCCTAAATTCTGCTTTTTCCAAGTTTATGCAAGCATTTCCTGTGGCATGCGTCTGAGAAGCTTGCTCATAGCCACCTTATGCTCTTCCTCCATCTCTGTAAGTGGAAGTCTAAGACTACCTACATTAAATCCTAACATATTCATTGTGGATTTAACAGGGATTGGATTGACTTCGCAAAACAGTGCGTCTACTAGCTCTAAATAATCTAACTGTAATTTACGAGCCTTTTCCTCGTGACCATTAAGGTATTCCATAACCATATCATGTGTTCCCTTAGGCGCAACGTTTGATAATACTGATATTACACCAATTCCTCCCAATGAAAGAATAGGAACGATTTGATCATCATTTCCTGAATAAATATCCAAACAACCTCTACAAAGACTAGCAAGCTTTGTAATCTGCGAAATATCACCGCAAGCTTCCTTTATTCCCACAATATTCTTATTCTCAAGTCCTAGTTTCATAGCTGTTTCTGGTAGAATATTACATCCTGTTCGAGAAGGCACATTATACATAATTATTGGTAAATCAATTTCTTTTGCAATCTTTGAATAGTGCTCATACAATCCTTGCTGAGTTGCCTTATTATAAAATGGTGTAACAATAAGAAGTCCATCGACACCGAGTGACTGAAGCTTCTTTGAAAAATCAATAACAACTCTTGTTGAATTACCGCCACTGCCTGCTATTACTGGAATTCTATGATTAACTCTCTTTACAGTAAACTCAATAACAGAAAGCTTTTCTTCCTCTGTCATTGTTGCTGGCTCACCAGTAGTTCCGCAAACAATGATTGCATCTGTTCCACCTTCGATTTGTCTGTCTATTAGAGTTCCAAGCATGTCATAATTTACAGTTTCATCATCATTGAATGGAGTGATTAACGCTACTCCTGCTCCTCTAAATAATGTCATGACCGTCCTCCTTAATAATATCTGCGATTAATTCTCTTTCATCCATATGGTGCTTTACACCCTTAATTTCTTGATAGTCTTCGTGACCTTTTCCTGCAAGGACCACGATGTCACCTTCTTTTGCCTTTGTAAGGCAATATCTAATAGCTTCTTTTCTATCCGGTATTGTCACATACTCACCGTCAGCTTTATTCACTCCAATTAAGATATCATTAATAATATCCATTGGCTCTTCGTCACGAGGGTTATCAGAAGTAACTACTGTTAAATCTGCTAATTTTGATGATACTTCACCCATCTCATATCTTCTCGATTTTGCTCTGTTGCCACCGCATCCAAACATACATACTAAGCGGCCTGGCTCATATGCCTTAAGTGTTGTCAGGAGACTTTCAAGGGCCATTGCATTATGGGCATAGTCAATCATTACTGTAAATTTCTTTGATACAGGGATAAGCTCAATACGCCCTTTTACATGAACGTTCATTAAAGCTGCCTTTATCTTCTCTTCTGGAACGTTAAATTGCTTACAAATTGCAACTGCTGTAAGAGAATTGTATACAGAGAATGTTCCTGGAACATTTACCTCTACAGTCATATCATCTTTTCCTGTAATATGATAACGAACTCCAAGAGCTCCATTTTCATTCAAAAGCTCAACATTTTCCGCAATTAGATCATTCTCTTTGCCATAACCATATTTGATTACATCACATGTATGCCCTTTGAGAATTCCTTCGATGTGTTCACTATCACCATTAAAAATCCCTGTTTTACATTGCTGGAACAACAAGCTCTTACAATGCATATAGTCCTCAAAATCTTTGTGCTCATTATCTCCAATATGGTCTGGTTCAAGATTAGTGAATACACCTATGTCAAATGTAAATCCTGACACTCTATGAAGCATAAGTGCTTGAGAACTTACTTCCATTACTACTGCATCCAAGCCAGCATCAACCATCTGTCTAAATAATTCCTGAACACGATATGACTCAGGTGTTGTGTTCACTGCAGGAATTCGCTCTTCTCCAACGATTGATTCAATTGTTCCAATTAAGCCAGTCTTAATTCCTGCACTCTCGAGAATTGACTTTACCATATATGTGGTTGTAGTCTTTCCCTTTGTTCCAGTAATACCAATTGTCTTAAGTTTTTCTGAAGGATGGCCAAAATAAGCTGCAGATGTATATGCAAGAGCTTCTCGGCTGTTCTTTACTTTGATGTATGTAACGCCTTCCACTGGCTCAACATCTTTCTCAATAATAATTGCTGTCGCACCTTTTTCTATTACATCAGGTATGAAATCATGTGCATCTCTTACTGTTCCCGAAATACATACAAAAAGAGAATCCTTTTGTACCTTTCTTGAATCATATGTAAGAGTGCTAATTTCGCGCTCTAGATTACCAGCAAATAATTCATAGTCTAATTTATCTAAAATATCTACTAATTTCACGTTCTACACCTCAATTTCTCCTGTAAATACTTCTGTAGCAGGACCTGTCATAAATACATGGTTTGTCTCGCGATTATACTCAATAGTTAAATCGCCACCTCTCAAGTGTACCAAAACTTTATCATCAGTCTTTCCATTTAATATACAAGCCATTACACATGCACATGTACCTGTTCCGCAGGCCCACGTTTCAGCTGAACCACGTTCCCATACTCGCATATTAGCTTCACTTCGAGATAACACCTGTACAAACTCTGTATTTGTTCGTTGTGGAAATCTTTCATGATTTTCGAATAAAGGACCATATTTCTCTAGTTCAAAACTTTCTGTATCATCAATAAATACCACTGCATGAGGATTTCCCATCGAAACACATGTCATATTCCAGGTTCTACCACCAACTTGAATTGGTGCATCAACAACCTGGTTCGTATCTGCAATAACGGGAATCTGTTTTGCTTCAAGAATTGGTTCTCCCATATCTACTCGAACCTGTTGAACTTTTTCGTTTTCTACGTAAAGAGTAAGATACTTTACCCCCCCTCCAGACTCCACAGAAATCTCAGTCTTATCTGTGAGCTTATGATCATAAACATACTTAGCCACGCATCGGATTCCGTTTCCGCACATTTCAGCCTCAGAACCGTCAGCATTATATATTCTCATTCTAAAGTCAGCTATATCTGAAGGACCTATTGTGATTAGTCCATCTGAGCCTATTCCAAAATGTCTATCACTAACTTTTATTGATACCTCGTCTGGATTATTTACCTTTTCTTCAAAAAGGTTTACATAAACATAATCATTTCCACATCCGTGCATCTTTGTAAATTTCATGTTCTGTCCTTTCTTTTAAAGCCCAAGTTATCTATTTACGTTTTTATTATACGCCGCACTTTTTTTATAGTTAATAATAGTTAGTGTTAATTATATTGCAAATAGTGCTATATCACTTTATTATAAAGGCAGAGGTAAAACTTATGACAGAATATAGCAAAAAAGGTTATTTATATTCAAACTTTAAAATTTTCCATCTTTCAGACGCAAATCTTGGAGAAATTGATTTTCATTATCATGATTTCCACAAGGTTCTTATTCACTTGTCCGGAAATACATCCTATTCAATAGAAGGTCAGACTTTTGATTTGCAAACAAATGATATTGTCTTTGTTAATGCTGGCGAAGTTCATCGCCCTATTTTTCATGACAGTTCTACATACGAAAGAATCATTATATACATATCAAAAGAATTCTTAGCATCATATTCAAAATATGAAAATGATTTATCGTATTGTTTTACAAATGCTATAAACAATAATTCACATGTATTGCGTCTACGTGCTTTTAAAAATTCTCCTGTCGCCATTTCCATAAATGCTTTAATGAGTAATCTCGGGAAAGATGCATATGCTAATGACCTTTTTATGCAAGTCCTATTTTTAGAATTTATGGTTCAGCTTAATCGTGCTGCATTCAGTAACGAAATTGAATATATATCCACTAGTTATTCAGGTACAAAGATAAACTCTATTATTCAATATATAAATGATAATCTTTTAGAGGAATTATCCGTTGAATCTATCGCTAGCAAGTTCTACCTTTCTAGATATTATCTTATGCATACATTTAAAACCGAAACCGGGTATACAATCGGAAATTATATTACTATGAAACGACTGTCACTAGCTCAATCTTATATCGATTCAGGAATGCCAATCGTAGAAGCCAGTGAAAGATCCGGCTTTGGAACCTATTCAACTTTTTTGAGAGCATACAAAAAGACCTATGGCACAAGCCCTCGTAAAAAGGCTGAGTCACAGGCCTCACTCTCGTTTTAATTATATAATTCTAGGGTAAATGCTTCGTCGGCAAGGATATCTTTAGGTTCAACTTCTTCCCTATTTACTTCCTTGACCAAATTGCTCACTACTTCTAAGTCTATGCTCTCTGTCTTAGGAAATACTATCACTTCATGTCTACTTGATGGAATAACACAAAAGCTTCTTGTTCCACATTTATCTATCAGTTCTTGCTGTACATTTTTAAATAAAATTGAGCATGCACCTAAATACATATCCTCATTTGTAACAACAAAAACATTCTTGGTTTCTTCATCTAGAAAATCTATGTTTTCATTTGTTTTTTGCAACAAATCCTTAATCGCAACCAAAATTGGCTTTATCATTACTTTATGTTTACTATTTTCTATTGCATTATTCCACGCTTCGTCTTGTTCTATTCCTACTAGTTCTAAATACTCATCAGTAATTTTAGCTGTTCCTATACCATATTCAGGTTCCTCACATTTAACATATAAATATGATTCAACTCCTTTAAAACCACTTTCCCTTTTGACAAGTTTATCATTGTTTTGCATTTGTAATGCAACGTA
>JAEEGL012306389.1_pt1 | contig 14051 bp, 9 predicted proteins | sample 9134231 | NCBI WGS metagenome assembly JAEEGL01 (sample SAMN16246548, study PRJNA631951) | gut metagenome | biome: gut microbiome; feature: rumen; material: fiber-attached | host: Bos | place: Iran: Karaj | collected 2018-10
TATGTGGGCGCGAAGGATTATTTCGCTGCCGTCGGACATTCCGCCAAGGATTCCACCGCTGTGGTTTGTCTTTTTGAAAACCTTGGATCCGGAGGATTCGAAAGCATCATTATTCTCTGAACCTCTCATTTTGGAGACTGCGATTCCATCGCCGATTTCTACAGCTTTTACGGCGCCGATGCTCATTACAGCGCAGGACAGGAGAGAATCTAGTTTATTAAAGACGGGATCTCCGATACCGGCAGGGACGCCTTTGATGCGGCATTCAATAACTCCGCCAAGGGAATCTTTTTCTTCACGGACTTTTCTGATAAGTTCCATAGCTTTTTTGTCAGCTTCTTCATCAGGCATGGCTGTGGGAGTAACAAGGCGGGTGGCCATGTCACATTTGGCGGGATCGATCTCTACGTCGCCTATGGATTTAGTATAGGCGGTAACAGAGATTCCCATGATGGACAGGAGCTTCATGCAAAGAGCACCTGCTGCAACGCGGCCGATGGTTTCCCGGCCTGATGAGCGTCCACCCCCACGGTAGTCACGAAAACCGTACTTCTGATCATAGCCAAGGTCGGCGTGACCGGGGCGGTAGAAATTTGCAATCTCGCTGTAATCCACTGATCTTTGGGAAGTGTTTTTCACCATCATGGAGATAGGAGTTCCGGTTGTTTTTCCTTCAAAGACGCCGGAGAGAATCTCAACAATATCGTCTTCTTTTCTGGGAGTTGTAGCATCGGATGTTCCCGGTTTTCTTCTGTCCAGATATTTCTGGATATCAGTTTCATTTATTTCTATGCCGGACGGAAAACCGTCTATAACGCATCCAAGAGCTTTTCCGTGGGATTCGCCCCAGGTGGTAACCGTAATATTTTTTCCTGTAATTGATCCTGACATAATCCGCTCCTTTTTGAAATTTTTTATCTGATAAATAATAGTATATTTCAAATGAAGATTTTTAAACCCAAGTTTTTAATAAAAAATAGTGAATTTTTTGTTAATTCGTGGTATTATCTAGTTTGTAGTCTGTTTAAATTGGTGAAAGTATCGGAAATAGAGGGCTTTCCAAAATGAATGTTAGTAACATGCAGATGAGATCTGCCTTCAGAGATAAGGTGACCTCACATGCAAAAAAGTTCATAAGAAATCATAAAGCTTTTTCTTTCCTGGGAGTGGCTTATACAGCAATAGCAATTACCAGCTATGATATAATGCTTTACTTCTATAATAATAGTAAGAGATTTACATGCCTGGCCTGTATACTTCTTTTCTTCACAGCCAGCAGCAGCTTTTCATATCCAGCTATGTCTCTGGATGTAAGTTTCGCTTCGGATAAGGATTATGTGAGTAAAGAGGATTCTGTCCAGTCTGTAGAAATCCTTTCAGAGAAAGAAGTTGCTGAATCCGAAGCAGAGCTTGCTACAACCACGAACGTGGATTCCAAAGTGCTTAAGGAGGCTAGTGAAGTAGTCAATCCGGATGCGGCCGAAGTGGAAAACATGGCTTCTGTTGAGGAAATCCTGGATGCAGAGGGCGCAATCGGTACAGATGTGGAAGTCAATGATCAGCAGAAGGACGATAACGGAGAAATCACTTTCTTAAGTGACGACTGGAAACTTGTTCTTGTTAATAAGCAGCATCCAATACCTGATGACTATGAGTTCGAACTTGGCACTATCAGCGGAAGCATGAAGTGCGATGACAGAGTTATTGCACCGCTTTTGAGTATGCTTAAGGCCGCAAAGAAAGACGGCGTAAACCTGATCGTTTGCTCGCCTTACAGAGATATTGACAGACAGACGATGCTATTTGACAACAAGGTCGACCGCTATATGGGCGGCGGAATGTCTTATATGGATGCTTATAATCTTGCATCACAGGCTGTAACTGTGCCCGGCTCATCTGAGCATCAGATCGGTCTTGCGGTAGACATCATTACTGACAACTACACTTTGCTTGACGAAGGTTTTGGCGATACTCCTGCCGGCAAATGGCTTGCAGAGAATAGCGCAGAATATGGCTTTATACTCAGATATCCTTCGGGAAAAGAGGAGATCACCAGCATTGAATACGAGCCCTGGCATTTCAGATATGTAGGCCCCGATGCTGCATCAGTTATCACTGAGAACAAGCTGTGTCTCGAGGAATTCTGGAACAAGTACGTTGAATAATAGTTTTAGAGGAATTTATGTATAAGATTTTAAAGAAAGAAGGAAATGCCAAGAGAGCTGAGTTTACAACTGTTCACGGCGTAATTCAGACTCCGGTCTTTATGAATGTGGCTACCGTAGCTGCAATTAAAGGAGGCGTTTCCACTGAAGATCTTGAGGGGATTGGCACACAGGTAGTCCTCTCAAATACTTATCATTTGCACTTAAGACCGGGAGACGACCTTATTTACAGAATGGGTGGACTTCATAAGTTCATGAGCTGTAACAAGCCCATTCTTACTGATTCGGGAGGATTCCAGGTCTTTTCTCTTGCAAAGACAAGAAGGATCAAGGAGGAAGGCGTATACTTCCATTCTCATATAGATGGCCACAAGCTGTTTATGGGGCCTGAGGAGAGCATGAGGATACAATCACACCTTGGCTCCACCATCGCTATGGCTTTTGATGAATGTCCTTCAGCCAAGGCAGAGCACGAGTATGTGCAGATGTCTGTTGACAGGACTACAAGATGGCTAAAGAGATGCAAGGCAGAGATGGACAGACTTAACGGCCTTGAGTATACGGTTAATCCGCATCAGATGCTCTTTGGAATCAATCAGGGCGCGATCTTTGATGACATAAGGATTGAACATGCCAAGGTTATAAGAGAGCTTGATCTTGACGGCTACGCTGTTGGAGGGCTTGCGGTAGGAGAAACACACGAGGAAATGTACCATGTCCTTGAGACAGTAGTTCCTTATCTTCCTGATAACAAGCCTACTTATCTAATGGGAGTTGGTACACCTGCCAATATTCTTGAATCCGTAGAAAGAGGTGTCGATTTCTTTGACTGCGTATATCCAAGCAGAAACGGTCGCCACGGCCACCTTTACACAAACAGGGGCCATATCAATATCATGAACGCCAGATATGAGATGGATGACACACCTATCGAGGAAGGTTGCCAGTGCCCGGCTTGCAGGAGATACTCTAAGGCTTACATAAGACATCTTCTTAAAGCTGGAGAAATGCTGGGAATGAGGCTCTGTGTTCTTCACAATCTCTACTTCTACAATCATATGATGGAGGAGATAAGAGATTCCCTGGATAGAGGATCTTTTGCTCAGTATAAAAAGGCTAAGCTTGAAGGAATGCAGGAATTTGACAGCTTATCGGTAAAAGATGCTTACAATATTGCTAAAAATTGGAGAAAAGGCTAAAAAACTTGAATTTAGCCACTATATTTAGTATTATTGATTGGTGTATTATTATTTTTTTGGTATGGAGGAAGCTATGGGTTTACTTTTAACTGGTGATGCAGCTGCAGCTACCACAAACACCACAAGTATCATCTCAATGGTTCTTGTATATGCAGCAGTTATTGGCGTTTTTTATTTTCTGTTCATGCGTCCACAGAATAAAGAGAAGAAGCAGAGAGCACAGATCCTTGCAGCTCTTTCAGTTGGGGACAGCGTAAGAACAACAAGCGGATTCATCGGAACAGTAATCGACATCAACGACGAGATGGTTATCGTAGAGTTCGGTAACAACAAGAACTGCCGTATCCCTATGGTTAAGGATGCTATCGTTGAGGTTGAGAAGCCTGAAGACGCAGTTGTAACATCTAATGATACTTCTGATTCAAAGAAGAAGTAATTTTTATCATGTCTTTTAAAGCCTGGTTGGGACGTCCCAATCGGGCTTATTTTCCATTTGAAGTAATTAAATATAAGGAGGCAGGTATGAAGCTGAATATCACATGCATTCCCGGGGATGGTATAGGACCGGAAATTGTTACCCAGGCCAAGAGAGTTCTGGATAAGGTTGGTGAGGTTTACGGACACGAGTTTGTTTTTAAGGATGTGCTCATGGGCGGATGCTCAATTGATGCCTACGGAGTTCCACTTACTCAGGAGACCATTGATGCAGCAAAGAGTGCAGATGCTGTACTTATGGGTTCCATTGGTGGAAACACTTCCACATCTCCATGGTACAAGCTTGAGCCGTCAAAGAGGCCTGAAGCAGGACTTCTTGGTATCAGAAAGGCGCTTAATCTTTTTGCTAATCTTCGCCCTGCATATCTCTATCCTCAGCTCAAGGAAGCCTGCCCGTTAAAAGAGGAAGCAGCTGATAAAGGCTTTGACATGCTCATTATGCGAGAACTCACAGGAGGCCTTTACTTTGGAGAACGCTTTACAAAAGAGGTTGATGGTGAGATGACTGCCACAGACACTCTTGTTTACAAGGAGAGTGAGATAAGGCGCATAGCTATCAAGGCTTTTGAGGTTGCAAGAAAGCGCCGCAAGAGTGTTATAAGCGTTGATAAGGCCAATGTCCTTGATTCTTCACGTCTTTGGAGAAAAGTTGTCGAAGAGGTTGCAAAGGATTATCCTGACGTAACATTAGAGCATATGCTTGTAGACAATTGTGCGATGCAGCTGGTAAGAGATCCTTCTCAGTTTGATGTAGTTCTCACAGAGAATATGTTTGGGGACATCCTTTCAGATGAAGCGAGCATGATCACAGGATCAATTGGAATGCTTCCAAGCGCGTCACTAAACGACACCAGCTTTGGTCTGTACGAACCAAGCCATGGCAGTGCACCGGACATTGCGGGAAAAGACATAGCTAACCCGATCGCAACAGTTCTTTCCGCAGCAATGATGCTCAGATATACATTCAATCTTGATAAAGAAGCTGATGCTGTTGAAAATGCAGTGCGTCAGGTACTTAAGGATGGCTATAGAACTGTCGACCTCATGAACGGCTCCGGAAAAGAGTCATTCACCCAGGTAGGCTGTACCAAGATGGGAGATCTTCTCGTTGAACGAATCGTTAGCCTATAAAACCGAAAAGAAAATATATGACATTTTGCCGCATGAGCCTGAGGAGATGGCTACGACGCTTTTTATTATAGCCATGGGATCGTATTATCTATGGCGAATGTTTGCGATAACTCCTCAGTATGATGAGCTGTATACCTATTACACCTTCATAAGCAGAGGCCCAATATACTCGGCAATTCACTGGCCGCTTCCAAACAATCATGTGGGATATTCAGTGCTTTCGGGATTTCTGTATTATTTTGGAAATTCGTTTATTGCCCTCAGAGGTGTGTCTTTTGTATGCGCGGTATCAAACCTGATACTCCTTAACAGGATATGCAAAAGATATTTCGCCCACGGACTTGCGTTTTGTGCACTGCTGGTGTATTCGTCGATGCAGATCGTTACAGAGTACAGCGTGCAGGGCAGAGGATATACGCTGGCAACAACATGCTTTCTGATTGCCATATACGTTGCAGGGAAGCTCTGCAGCGTTGAGGAAACCAAGGGTATATATTATTTCTCAATTGGAATGGCATTTGCCCTTGGATTGTACACAGTACCTAGCAGCGTTTACTGGGTTATCCCTATAAGTGTTGCTATTTGTGCGTATCTTTTGATAAACGCCTTCTCCAGCAGGAAGCTTCACTCGAATATCAGGGAGAACATGTATTACAAAAAGTTTGTACAGTTCTTTTATTCGGGACTAGCTGCAGCTATCGCAACGGTGTTTTTGTATGCGATTATATGGCTTGCTATTGGATGTAACCTGCTTGTTAAGACGGAAGGATCAGATCTGTACGGCCTTAGCCATGCTACAGTTTTGGTCAGAGCGCCGGTAAGATCCCTGGTAAGAGGCCTTCAGTACATGCTGGATCAGCCATACATTCAGAGCCTTAGTCCTGGGGATTTTTATGCAAGATTTTTTGACTGGCAGTTTAGTCTGTACAATTATATGCTTCCAGGGTTTATGTACGTCATTCCTTTGTTTGTGCTTGGTAGTGTCGGTGTAGCTATATATGAGTGTGTAAGGCACTTTGCTTACAGCAGAACTGTTATCAATATCATCACGATCAGTAATGTGGCTGTTACATCGATAATGCTGATAGCTCAGCACAAGCTCCCGTACCTCAGAGTATTCAGCTATGGCGCTGTTATTGTGACACTTGGTTTTTGCACGTGTATTGAACGGTTTATCAATGTGCACATCAGGATTTATAATAATAGAAAGGCCAAACACGCGAGCGCATCTGCTGCTGACATTTCTGTTCACAAAGAGAATGAGACAGCGATTACAGGAGACAAGTGGTACAACGGTAAACTTATATACCTCCCGGTTGTCTTTTGCATGGCTCTGTTTGTGGCAAGGGCTACAAGCTATGATTTCAACGCCCAGCTTGGCGCCAGGGAGAACAGCCTTTTCAATACCATGTATATTGCGGATGTCAGAAGACGTCACAATATAGCAGTCCTTGACTGTGACCAGCAGTATCTTTTGAAATTCGGATGGGATATTGATTGTGAAAAGACAGATGTGGATGGTTCAGATTGTGTTATTATAGATAAAAATCTGCTTGAACCCGGATATAATGGTGAGAATTTCTGGAAGTTCTATCAGACCTATGACACCATAAACTGGGACTATGTTTCCACAATGCGAATTATCTACGAAAACGAAGACTTTATTCTATATATCAAGTAGGAGGAGAAAAGTAATGGCAAAGAATAGCGACAGAGTAATGAATGGATTACAGCAGGCTCCGCACAGAAGTCTGTTCAACGCACTGGGATTTACTGAGGAAGAGCGCAACAAGCCTCTTATCGGTATCGTAAGTTCCTACAATGAGATCGTTCCCGGACATATGAACCTTGATAAGATCACAGAAGCTGTCAAGCTTGCTGTTGCAGAGGCCGGCGGAATGCCTGTAGTTGTTCCTGCAATTGCTGTATGTGACGGTATTGCAATGGGACACATCGGAATGAAGTACTCACTTGTTACAAGAGATCTTATTGCTGACAGTACTGAGTGTCTTGCAAAGGCTCATGCTTTTGACGGAATGGTTTGCATTCCTAACTGCGACAAGAATGTTCCCGGACTTCTTATGGCTGCAGCAAGAGTCAATATTCCTACAGTTTTCGTATCCGGCGGACCTATGATGGCCGGAAGGATTGACGGTCACAAGACATCCCTTTCTTCAATGTTTGAAGCCGTTGGAAGCTATTCTGCAGGCAAGATGACAGAAGAGAAGCTCCTTGAGATGGAGGAAAAGGTTTGTCCTACCTGTGGATCATGTTCAGGAATGTACACAGCTAACTCCATGAACTGCCTGACAGAGGCAATTGGAATGGGACTTCCGGGAAATGGAACTATCCCTGCTGTATATTCTGCACGTATCAGACTTGCCAAGAAGGCTGGATACGCTGTAATGAATCTTATCGAGAAGAATATCCGTCCAAGAGACATCATGACAAAAGAGGCTTTCATGAACGCCATGGCAATGGATATGGCACTTGGATGCTCAACAAATACAATGCTTCATCTTCCTGCTATTGCCCATGAGGCAGGAGTTGAGCTTGATATGGAAATTGCAAATGAGGTTTCTTCAAGAACACCTAACCTTTGTCACCTTGCGCCTGCAGGCCCTACATACATGGAAGACCTGAATGAGGCAGGCGGAGTACTTGCAGTTATGTCAGAGCTTGTAAAGAAGGATCTGATCAACACAGACCTTATCACAGCTACAGGCAAGACCATCAAGGAGAACCTTGATGGCGTATACAATAAGAACCCTGAGGTTATCAGACCTATCGAGAATCCATATATGCAGAGCGGCGGAATTGCAGTCCTTAAGGGCAACATTGCACCTGATACAGGTATTGTTAAGAAATCTGCGGTTGTTCCTGAGATGATGGTACATGAGGGGCCTGCAAGAGTATTTGACTGCGAGGAGGATGCTATCGAAGCAATTCTTGGTGGCAAGATAGTTGCAGGTGATGTAGTTGTTATCAGATATGAAGGACCTAAGGGAGGCCCTGGTATGAGAGAGATGCTCAATCCTACATCAGCTATTGCAGGAAGCGGTCTTGGTTCATCAGTTGCTCTTATCACAGACGGACGCTTCTCAGGTGCAAGCCGTGGAGCTTCAATCGGACACGTTTCTCCTGAGGCAGCTGTAGGCGGACCAATCGCACTTATTGAAGAAGGTGACATCATTTCAATCGATATCCCTAATAACGCACTTAATGTTAAGGTTTCTGATGAAGAACTGGCTAAGAGAAAAGAGAAGTGGCAGCCAAGAGATCCTAAGGTTACAGACGGATACCTTGCAAGATACAGAGAGCTTGTAACCAGCGGAAACAGAGGCGCTGTACTTGAGATTCCAAGAAAGTAACTAAGGGAGCTTAAAGCTCTTTTGCCAAAGAAATAAATGAGTTATGCAGGAGGAGCATGAAAATGCAGCTTACAGGATCGCAGATAGTTCTGGAATGCCTTAAAGAACAGGGCGTTGATACCATATTTGGATATCCGGGCGGAACTATCCTGAACATATATGACGAGCTCTACAAACAGAGTGACAATTTCCTTCACATCCTTACAAGCCATGAGCAGGGCGCGGCCCATGCGGCAGACGGATATGCAAGATCAACAGGTAAGGTCGGAGTATGCTTTGCTACAAGCGGCCCCGGTTCAACCAACCTTGTTACAGGAATTGCCACAGCTTACATGGATTCCGTTCCAATGGTGGCTATCACCTGTAATGTCAATCTTCCTCTTTTGGGAAAAGACACTTTCCAGGAGGTTGACATTGCGGGAATTACAATGCCTATCACCAAGCATGGATATATTGTAAAAGACGTCAAGAACCTTGCGGATACAATTCGTAAGGCGTTCAAGATAGCAAGATCCGGTCGTCCTGGCCCAGTAATCGTGGATATTACCAAAGATGTGACAGCAAAGAGCTGCGATTTCAGACCTGTTACAATAACAGAAGAGGAGCCCTTAAAGAAGTATCATACTGAGGACATCAACACTGCTCTTAAGATGATCAAGGCTTCTAAGCGCCCATTTATCTATGTTGGTGGCGGCGCTATAATTTCTGAGGCTTCCGATGAACTTAAGGAATTTGCGGGTAAAGTGGATGCTCCTGTATGCGATACCCTAATGGGAAAAGGAGCTTTTGATGGAACCGACAGGCTCTATACCGGAATGATCGGTATGCACGGAACAAAGGCATCCAATCTTGGAGTAAGTGAGTGTGATCTTCTGATCACTCTTGGAGCGAGATTCTCCGACAGAGTTACGGGAAATGCCAAGACATTTGCTTCCAAGGCCAAGATATTGCAGATAGATGTGGATGCAGCTGAGATCAATAAGAATGTAAGAGTTGATTTTGCTATTGTGGGAGACCTTAAGAGAGTTCTTGGAACTTTGAATGAGAAGCTTGAACAGATGGATCACAGCGAGTGGCTTGAGAAGATAGAAGGGTACAAGAAAAAGTATCCTCTAAGCTATGACACTAAAAAGCTCACTTGCCCTTACATTATCGAAGAGATTGACAAGCTTACAAAGGGTGATGCAATAATAACAACAGATGTTGGACAGCACCAGATGTGGGCTGCGCAGTACTACAAATACAAAAAGCCCCGCACTTTCCTTACATCCGGTGGACTTGGAACCATGGGCTATGGTCTTGGGGCTTGCATCGGAGCTAAGGTTGGCAATCCTGATAAAATCTGTATCAATATTGCAGGTGACGGGTGCTTCAGGATGAACATGAACGAGCTGGCAACTGCTTCAAGATATAATCTGCCGATTATCGAGGTAGTGATCAATAATCATGTTCTCGGCATGGTAAGGCAGTGGCAGACGCTCTTTTACCAGCAGCATTATTCTCAGACTGTTTTTGAGGATAAAGTGGATTATTGCAAGGTGGCTGAAGGTCTTGGATGTGAGGCTATTCGCGTGACTAAAAAGTCAGAGGTTGCGCCGGCAATAAAAAAAGCAATAAAACTTGGCAAACCTGTCCTAATTGATTGTATAATAGAAGAGGATGATAAGGTCTTCCCGATGGTACCTCCGGGAGCTTCAATCAGTGAAGTGTTTGATGAGGCTGACCTTGATGCAAAAAATAATAAATGATTTATTGAGGGGATTATGAATAAAGTATTAAAGAGGGGTCTTATTGGAGCTGGAGTAATTCTTGTGCTTTTATGCATCGCATATCTGGGGATGGGGCTTTACTACAAGGGAGGATTCCCTTGTAATATCTGGATAAATGGTGTTTACTGCACTGGAAAGACTGTAAGCCAAGTCAATGAAGAGCTTCTAGCCATGAACGGATATGATGGCCTTGCTATCATGGATAAGAATGGGGAGAGGCTGTTCCTGAGCGCTGAGAATACTGATTTCAGTATTGATTATACGCAGGCAATAGAGGATGTATATAACAATACGAATCCTTTAAAATGGGGCTTGTATGCGTTTGAGAATCTCGCGGTGGAACATGATCCTGTGATCAGCCTTAGCAAAGATAAGGTTGAAGAGCTTATTTCAGGTTGGGACATATTTATTGATCCCAAGAATCTTAAATGCAGTATTGCTAAGGATGGCGATGGATACGTCCTTGAAAATGCTACGGTAATTGTCCCTGACAAGCAGGCAATTGTAGAAAAAGCTTACAATGCAATGATGAACAGGGAAAGCGTCCTGGATCTTCAGGAGCTTGATGATTGTTATAATACTTACGACCTTAGGGGACAGAATAAGGATAAGGTAAGCCTCTTTACCAAGATTGAGAAGATACAGAACTGTGATATTGAGTATAATCTTGGGGATGAAAAGATTATTCTTGATAAGGCAAAAGCTTCTGATTTTATCCTTACAGAGAAGGAATATGAGGAAGCGTTAGAGGAAAAGAAAAGCAAAAAAGCACCTGGGCAAGGATTTTTTATCATAAATGGTGTAGAAACTGAGCTTCCTGAAGCTGAGGATACCAAGGTCGTAGAAGGTATAGTTACTGACAAGGATCTTAATCCGATCATATCCGAGAGCAAAATGTATGAGTTTTTCCAGGATGTCGCAGAAGCCCACGATACCTCCAGGATGATGGATAATTACCGTCAGGGCAACAGCAATACGATTATTATAAATAATAACAGCAAGGGTGACGGATCCATTCTGGATCTGGAATCCGAGTTTGAATATCTGAAAGAGCGTGTGATGTTCGGCTATGCTGATGGCAATGAGGAGCGTAAGTTCCAGCTTTCTGAAAATGCTGAGGTACATGATGCCAGCACAGAGCTGGGTAATACCTATATCGAAGTTGATATGGGCAAACAAAGGCTTTACTACTATGTTGACGGCATACTTAACATGGATATGCCTGTAGTAACAGGAAATGTTAACAGGTCAAGAGGAACTCCGACGGGAATTTTCCCTGTTTATAACAAAAGATATCATACTTACCTTCGTGGTGCAGACTATGTTTCTTATGTAAATTATTGGCTGGGAGTCCATAAAGGTGTTGGAATTCATGATGCACTCTGGCGAGATGAATTTGGAGAAGAAATATACAAATCCGATGGCTCTCACGGCTGTATTAACTGTCCGATTGATTCGGTATCAACACTGTGGGATGTAGTGGATATCGGCACTCCAGTTATTTTATACTACTAATAAATATTTAAGCTTTTGAATGATCCAGCGACTTGTTCGCTGGATTTTTTTGTGCACCAATTTGATATTTTTGTTCTGAAAATGTCGAAAAAATAATTAAATAACATTAATTATGGAATCACGTTATTGACAAAAATGATTATGAGAATTAAATTATTTTTAAAGTTCTTTTTACAAAAAAATGAAATTGAAATTTAGGAGGAGAAGAAATTGTCACGAGTTTATAATTTTTCAGCTGGTCCGGCAGTACTTCCGGAAGAAGTTTTGAAACAGGCTGCAGCAGAGATGCTTGATTACAATGGCTGTGGAATGTCCATCAACGAGATGAGCCACAGATCCAAGACCTTTGATGCGGTCATTCAGACTGCCGAGCAGGATATCAGAGATCTTATGAATATTCCTGACAATTACAAGGTTCTCTTTTTACAGGGAGGTGCAAGCCAGCAGTTCGCAGCTGTTCCACTTAACCTCATGAAGAATAAGAAGGCCGGATACATCATCACAGGCCAGTGGGCCAAGAAGGCATATCAGGAGGCTCAGAAATACGGCGAGGCAGTAGAGCTTGCTTCAAGTGCAGATAAGACCTTCTCATATATTCCTGACTGCTCAGATCTTGATATTGCAGATGATCTCGATTACGTATACATCTGTGAGAACAACACAATCTACGGAACAAAGTTCAAGACTCTTCCCAACACTAAGGGCAAGATCCTTGTATCTGACGTTTCTTCCTGCTTCCTTTCAGAGCCTGTTGATGTTACCAAGTATGGCGTAATATACGGCGGCGTTCAGAAGAACGTAGGACCTGCAGGACTTGTTATCAGCATTATCAGAGAGGACCTCATCACAGATGATGTTCCTTCTTACACACCTACAATGCTCAAGTGGAAGACTCAGGCAGACAACGGCTCTTTATACAACACTCCTAACTGCTGGAGCATATACATGTGCGGCCTGGTATTCAAGTGGCTTAAAGAGCAGGGCGGCCTTGTGGAGATGCAGAAGAGAAACGAAGAGAAGGCAGCAATCCTCTATGATTATCTTGATCAGAGCAAGATGTTCAAGGGCACAGTAAGAAAAGAAGACCGTTCACTTATGAATGTTCCTTTCGTAACTGATTCCGATGACCTCAATGCCAAGTTCATTGCAGAGGCTACAAAGGCCGGCTTCGTAAGTCTTAAAGGACACAGAACTGTAGGCGGAATGAGAGCAAGCATCTACAATGCAATGCCAATTGAAGGTGTTAAGAAGCTTGTTGAGTTCATGGATAAATTCGAAAAAGAAAACGCATAAGGGGGATACGGAGAAATGTTTCAGTATAAGTGCTTAAATCCAATCGCTAAGATCGGTCTTAATAATTTCAATGAGAATTATCAGGCAGTTGACAGCGTTGATGATGCTGATGGCATTCTTGTAAGAAGTGCCAACATGCTTGAGATGGATTTCTCAGATAAGCTTCTTGCAGTAGCAAGAGCAGGCGCAGGTGTTAACAACATTCCTCTTGATAAGTGCACAAAGCAGGGAATCGTTGTTTTCAATACACCCGGAGCTAATGCCAACGGCGTAAAAGAGATGGTTCTTGCTGCAATGCTCATCGCAAGCCGCGACATAATCGGCGGAACAGAGTGGGTTAAGGCTAACGCAGGCGATCCTGAAATTGCTAAACTTACTGAGAAGTCTAAGAAGAAATTCGCAGGAACCGAGATCTTTGGCAAAAAGCTTGGTATCATCGGTCTTGGCGCTATTGGTGTAAGAGTTGCCAACGCTGCAAGACAGCTTGGTATGGAAGTTTATGGTTATGATCCATATCTTTCAATCGACGCAGCATGGAGACTTTCTTCAGACGTTAAGCACGTTACAAACGTTGATGATATCTATTCAAAATGCGACATCATCACAATCCATGTCCCTGCACTTGATTCTACTAAGGGCATGATCAATAAGGATGCAATTGCCAAGATGAAGAAGGGTGTAATCCTTATTAACCTTGCAAGAGACATCCTTTGCAACGAAGTTGATGTGCTTGCAGGAATCAACTCAGGCAAGATCAGGAAGTATGTAACAGACTTCCCGAACCCTGTAATCGCAGGCCACGACGGATGCATCGTAATCCCTCACCTTGGTGCTTCTACGGAAGAGTCTGAGGATAACTGCGCAGTTAAGGCAGTACTTGAGCTTAAAGATTATCTGGAGAATGGAAACATCAATAACTCAGTTAATTTCCCTGGCTGCGACATGGGAGTATGCAGCAAGCCAAGAGTTGCGATTTTCCACGCTAATGTAGCTAACATGATCGGCCAATTTACATCAGTACTCGGCGGGGCTGGCATGAATATCTCAGATATGACCAACAAATCAAAGGGTGACTATGCTTACACACTCATAGATCTTGAAGATACAGTAACA
>JAEEGL013184585.1_pt1 | contig 14051 bp, 16 predicted proteins | sample 9134231 | NCBI WGS metagenome assembly JAEEGL01 (sample SAMN16246548, study PRJNA631951) | gut metagenome | biome: gut microbiome; feature: rumen; material: fiber-attached | host: Bos | place: Iran: Karaj | collected 2018-10
ATTTTAAATTATGTTATGTTTTATAGGGTATAAAAACGAAAGATATTATTTTAATAAGAGCCATTTTTTTGGATATTTTTTTGCTGTTTAAATTCAACTAAACAGTTGGTTTTAAAATACAATAATCATATTAATAATATAAATATTTTTTAAAGGAGAAATATTATGAATTTCAATCAAGAACCTGGTATATATAATGCTAAAACTGATGAATTAATAATGGATTGGAAGAATGCTGTAAAAAAGAATGTTATAATAGATGGTACAAAAGCCGCAAAATATAAATATCACCTTTCAACTCCAGAAAACATCGAAAAAACAGAAGTAATAGTTTCACTTAAGGAAACTTTTAGAAAACCATTTTATATAATTCTTCCAGATTATATTCTTGCATTAAATGATTGTTGCTTTGAGGACCACGAAAAATTAGTAGGCATATCTGGAAAAAATGTTCAATCTGTATATAGTTTTGCTTTTGCAGATTGTTATAATTTAGAAGAAATAGAACTTCCAAATTTAAGATTTTTTGAATCAGGTATTTTTCCACCTTCTTTAAGCCCATTTATGAAAAAATATAAAAAAGAAGAAAATGGATTGACAACAGTTAAAGAAAACCTTATTGATTTCGATGAAAGAAAATTTGAAGACGAAACACTTATCATACCAGAATGGATTAAAGCAATTAAAGCTGATTTCTTTTCCGATAAAAATCTCTGGTTTAAAACAAAAAATGTTGTATTACCAACAGAACTTGATGTATGTACTTTTGAACTTTATGACGGATTTGAAAATTTTATTTTGCCAATTGAATTTAATACTTTAAACCTTTCGTTTGATTCGAGATATGTCGATGTAGTGTATAAAAGTACTAAAGAACATTTAGAAAGAATAACTGGTTTAACTGAAGAGGAACTAAAGAAAAAAATAGGTATAAAAATAAAACCCTATACAATTAAAGAATTAAAAGATTCAAACTATTCGTTAAAAAAGACTGAACTTATTTTAGATAGAAAATTAACACTCGATGAAATAATAGAATTTGGAAAATCTTTCAAAGAAGCTAATGATTATTATATTAAAGGTATAGAACGTTAAAATAATTATAAAAATAAAGGACCAATCTGCATAAAACAGACTGGTCCTTTTAAGTAGCATTAAACTATTTTTTCAGACACATTTTCCATAATTTCCGTGGTAATGGTTTCATAATCTTCTGGTGATAAGTTGTATTTTTCCGCCAGATGTTTAGTCGTGCAGTTGTATCTATTTGAATAAAAGAATTCTTCTACAAAATTACCAAAATCATATATGTTTGCACTAATACCACATATTTCTAAAATCTTTTCCATATCTTTTTCTCCTTTTAACTTTTATAAAAATAATATATCATTTTAAAAATACATTTATTTTTCCATTTTAAATATATTTATCTTTAATACTATCTTTTGCACAATAAAAAATACGCAGTACTAAATGTAGATTTGACTAAATGCAGGCATTTAGATTATTACTGCGTAATAATCTTTTATCTTTAACTTGTTCTTAATTTGTCTATGCACGGCGCCAAATCTTGGCGTCGTTTTTTATTGCAAAAATATTTCAAACTTTTTTTTAATTAACTAAGGGGGAAAAATGAAAAACACATTATTTAGACTTTTAAGTCTTGGACTTGCAGCAGTGACTATTTTAAATACTTCTATTTCAAGTTTTGCTTACGAAGTAGATGAAGAGGGGAATTCAATAGATTCAATTGAATATCAATCATCTGATGAAACAGATTTTTCAAATCCAACTAATGTATTTGCAAAACTTGCTTCAATTTACAAAGTAACAATTCCAAAAACAGTAATTCTTTCTGGTGAAAGTAAAGATGCTAGATATTATGTAAAAGCAGAAGGTGATATAGCAGGCTACGAAATGCTTCACGTAATGCCAGATAAAAACTTTAATTTATATGCAAAAAATAAAGATGCTGTAACAGCAGGCATTAGTCAAGATAAAACTGCTTGGAAATATACTGACTTTGATACTAATGCAAAAGGGGTAATTGAAGCAAAAGATATTACTGCTGGTAAATGGACTGGTAAGTTTAATTTTAATATATTTTTAGATTCAAATGAAGATAAAGTAGCAGGTGATATTATAACTGATGGCGAAGTAAACCCTACGGCAAAAACAGATTTAAGATATACAGGAAATCCGCAAGAACTCCTAAATCCAGGTAAATCTAGTAAAAAGTTATTATATTCATTTGATAAAAAGAATTGGACAAGCACTATCCCAACCGCAACAGAAATTGGAAGTTACACGGTTTATTACAAAGCAGCTAATACATTTGAAGAAGGTAGTCCAAAATCAATTGATGCAGAAATAAAGAAAAAACAAATAACCTTTGATGTTCCAGTAACGGCAAAATCAGGTCTTTCATACAATGGCGAAAGTCAAGAACTTATAAATGCTGGTCATAGCGATTTTGGAACTATTCTTTATAGCACAGACAACAAAACTTGGTCAGAAGGTATACCAGCGAAAACAAACGCTGGAACATATAAAGTATATATAAAAGTTAATGGCGACGAAGAATACGAAGACTATTTGACTTCTATTTCGGTCAATATTACAAAGAATACCAGTCCAATTACGCTTAGTAGTACATCTGGAAAAATCACAGATGCAGACTTTTTAAATTTTGCAATAACATCATTTAAAGATGGCGAATCATATACTTTAACGACATCAGATAGTAGCGTTGCAACTGCTTCACTTTCAGGAAACATAGTTAAAGTAACTGCTAGTAAAGAAGGCGTTGCAACTATCACAGTTAAAAGAAACGCAACATCAAATAATACAGCAGCATCAGCAACTTTTACTGTTGACGTAGGACACAAATACGTAAATGGTATTTGCCAAAGATGTGGCGAAAGAGATATTAACAACTTACCAGCTGGTATGTATGACAGCAACTGGAATATGAAAAAGTCTTGGCAGCAGCTTGAAAGTGAAGGTGCCATTAATTATTATGGAAGCAATAATAACGTTACGCTAGGCGAAATTAAATTTAATAATAGATGGTATAATACAGTTTCAGACAAGTTAAGTGGAATTATTATTCTCCCTGATAATGTCAAATATTTAAATGCTTCATATTTAAAAAAAGTAACTGGATTAGTTGTAGGAAAAGACTTTATCAAAATAAGTAATGAAGTTGTGGAAACACCATTTGAATTTGTTATTGCTAAAAATACTAATACGAATGTAAAAAGTGTTGATGGTGTTTTATATAATTCAGACATGACTACATTGATTTTATATCCAATGAAAAAAGCAGGAACATCATTTACTGTTCCAAAAACAGTTAAAATTTTAGGAACTTCTTCTATAACTGGAACTAATCTTACTACAATAACTTTGCCAGAAGGTCTCGAAAGAATTGAATGGGCTGCTATGTATAGTTCAAAATTTAGCAGTATTAATCTTCCTAATTCACTTAAATATATAGGCGGACACGCATTCCTAGGATGTTCAAATTTAAGAACAATTACAATACCTGATTCTGTTACTCATATTGGTATGGCCGTTTTTGCAGGTGATCCATTGGCTAGTATTTATATTCCTGCAAGTGTTACTAAAATAGAAAGTGAATATGATTCTAATCTTAACCATTATATTGGAATTACAGATGTACAAACAACAATGATTTATTGCGGTGCAACAAGTAAGCCGTCCGAATGGTCACAATATTGGAATTATAGACGCAGTCTTACTACACCATCAGATAAAGTAAAATGGGGTGTTTCAAGAGCAACATATGAAGCAAATTATAAAGGAAAATAATATTAAATTTAATCATATTCATGGTGTGATCGGAACAAATGGTAAAGATAAACCAGAATATTCAATGCCACTTTATAAATCTTTCGACGGAAAGATTTATGATACACATAAGATGAGACTTAATCGTGTTGGCTTCAATAAAACAGATTGCAATTTAGAATATTTCATTGATTAATAAAGAAAATCAGACGTTTAAAGGCGTCTGATTTTCTTTATATTTGGACTTAATTGTCTGCTCTTTTTACTGTTTTCTATTGATGAAATAATTGTACCTGCACAAGCCATAAAATAGCCATTTATTCCACGTGCATCATATGCTGTTTTACAATCGCCCGTAAAATCAGGTGGATAACCATATTCGAGTCTAGCGTCATATAATCCTTCAAATGCTTTGCCAGATATTTCATAAACCCAGCCTTTATAAAAAACTTCTTTTTCTGGAACAGGCATAAAAACGTGTTTTGTTGACCAATATATTGCCATAAAATTATCTATATATTTTTCTGGATGCGCACAATAATCTAAATCTAGCATCTATTTTCTCCTTTAAAAATTATTCTAATATTATTATGATTGTTTCTAAGTTATTTTTAAAATATTTTATAATTTTAAATCTTTATAAAAATATTTTTCTGATATTAAAAACATAATATAAATTTTATTTTAATTTTTCTTCCAAAATTATTTCTATTGAAGACATGTCATATTTATATTGTAATAAAAGATGAACTGGAGTTAGAAATTTCAGTTTTTGTGAAAAGGAGATACAAATGAAAAAGTGCATAAAAATCTTTCTAAGAATTGATAATTGTAGTTACTTTGATAATGAAAAATGTATTATTTTTTCAGAAGTTAATGACTGGAAAGAAAATTACCCCATAGGCTATGGACCAAACGAATGCGAAGATTTAGGCGAAATCTTCAAAAAAATTCTAGATTGTTATCCTGTTATAAATAATCATTTCTTGCTTAGGCATGTTAAGGATGAAAAACTTCATAATTTAGAATACTTAAAGGAAATTCTTAAACAGCACAATGTAGAAGTTGTTTCTTCAAAAGATTTTATCGGATTAAAAAAGGATAAATCAATTCCAGAAAAAATTTATTTTTTCAATGATGAAGAAACATTCTATACTATTTCCAAAAGAGTCTTTGATAAATACGCCAAAGATTCATCAGCTGATTACACGTGGGCTGAAAATTGGCTTGAAAATACAATTGAAATTAATCTTGAAAAGATTCCTTTTGATATCGATAGATATATAAAAGAGTCTTCTTTAATTTTAATTGAAAGTAAAGAATATAAATCCTACAGTAATTAATTTGAATTTGTGCCATATGCAGAAAGGTTTAATAGTCTTACATAAAACATTGGAAGTGTTTAATTGTAATTATTACGAATCCGAAAGCAAAAATTCGTAAAATTTTAGCAATTAACTCCCCCAAATTTTAATATTTTAAAAACACCGATTATTTTTCATAATCGGTGCTTTTCTTTTATCTTTATTCAATGTTTTCAAAATTTAATTTTCAAAAGGAATCACATTATACTTTTTATATGCTTTTTCAAATCTTTTGTTTTCCAAATCTTGAAGTGCGTTTACTACAAACTGTTCTTTTTTAAACTTCATTTTTCTAACAGTATCAAGTTTTGCTTTAATCATTTCAACATCCATTTTGAATTCTTCTTGTTCATCTTCATTTATTTCAAATCTTTCAAAATAGTGTTCTGAATTTACTTTTTCATAAAGTTTAACCATTTCTGTTGCAAATGCAATAAATTTAAGTCTTTCATCATAAACGACAAATTTTTCAAAATTAATATCACGACCTGCAAGCGCGTCTACATAAATACCAAGTTTTTGTTCATCATCAAGCTTATCACTTAAAAAATCTTCGCCCAGGTATTCATGCATCTTTTCATGAACAGGTAAAATAAATTCATCGTAATCTTTTTTACGCTGTTTTTCAATTTTTTGTGCCATTTCTTCAATTTTCTTAGTAGCATCCTTATCTTTTCCGTGTTCTCTGTAATATTTGTTTAACTCGCTTGTCATTTTATTTGATGGTGTTCTAAGTTTTTGAAGATACAAAATTTTTTCTTTATAATCAGCAAGTATTGCTTTATTTATACTTTTAAATTTAATACCATAACTTGTATAAGCGTCAAATTCAAAAATTCCGTTATGTTCATCATAAGGTACACTAGCCAAAACTTTTCCATTTCTAATTTGATGAATCAGTATTGCTTCTGTTCCAGCATCAAAATCATAATCATCTGAAAACATATCAACAATATCAAAATTTCTTCCGATATTATAATAATTTCTTTTCCATGGTACTTCTGCACCATCTCCGTATTCTTTCAATTCACCACCACTACAACGAAATTCGATATTACCATCTTCTTGAAGTACAGGATAACAAACTGTAAACATTTTTACTTGGTCACCATTTATAACGTCATACATTCCCATGTATATAATCCTCCAAAATATTTTCTTATGTATTTATTATACTAAATTTTTAAGACTTAATCAATACTTTAAGACAAATTTGTTGTTTAAATCTATTTTTTTTATAATATAATTTTTGACATTTTTATTTTTTCTTCTTTTAAACATCTACAATTTATATTAGTGTAATTTTTTTAAAAATTTTAAGAAAAGATATTTTAATATTTTCGGGTATTAATGCGTAATTTAAAAATACTTTTAAAAATCATACTTCTTATATAAAATAAAACAAAGGAAAATTTAATTATGTACGAAGAAGAAATAAAATATGAAGGTACAAAAGCCGTAAAATATATAAAAGGACATCCTACAATTGGCAACGTGATAAAACCAGACACAACTATTATCGGAAGAAAATGTTTTGAAAAATGTGATAGAAATGTTGTATATATTCCAGATAGCGTAAAAATAATTGAAGAAGATGCTTTTAACGGATGCAAAAATCTAACAAAAATATCATTATCGAATAATCTTGAAATAGTAAAAGATGGGGCTTTTGACGATTGTAATCTAAAATTCTTTCAACTTCCAGATAGTATTAAGGAAATAGAATGGCTTGCTTTTTCAGGCGTAAAAGATAGTATTAAGGAATTTTATTTACCAAAAAGCTTAGAAAAAATTGCCCCTTTTGCGTTTGACCATTTAAATGTAGATAAATTATATATTCCTAAAAACGTAATTGACTTTTCATCAGTTGCTTTTAAAAACGTTAAGGAATTTATTGTTGATGAAGATAATCCAGAATATACCTCTGTTGATGGCAATCTTTACAGTAAAGATTTAAAAACATTAATAAGACTTGGAAAAACTAACAACAAAATTTTAGACGTAAAAACTATTGCTTATGGAAGTTTTTGGAATACACATAGTGATAAAATTGAACTTCCAAAATCTGTAAAAACAATAGAAGAAAAAGCATTTATAGATGCAAAAATCAAAACACTTATAATTCCAGAAAGTGTAGAATTAATAGATACTAATGCTTTTAACTTTTTAAAATGCAAAGAAATTATAACAGATAATAAAAATATTGAAGTTAAAGACGGTGGTGTTTATAGTGGGAATCCTTTTGTGGGCAAATGTCTTATTTATTATATGTCACTTCGCGATGAAACTTCTTTTAAAGTTGCCGATGAATGTATGAAAATTAATAGACTTGCTTTCGAAAAAACAAAATTAGAAACAGTTGATTTTGGAAAAGGGGATAAACTTATAATAGAAGAAAATGCTTTTTCTTCTTGTAACAAATTAATTACTTTAAAAATTAAAAGACCAATTAGTTTAGATATTAATGATGTAGTAGATGGAACTAAAGTTAAAAATTTTTCACTTCCAAATGGCAGTAGAATATTAGGTTCTCCTACTAAAAAATGTAATATCATAGTTTCAGAAGATGATTATAAAAAATACAAATCTTGTGTTAAAGGGCAAGCTATTTTAGAAAAACAAAAAACACTTGAAGAACTTATTGAATCTGGTAAAAGTTTTAAAGAAATAAATGAAATTATAAATAATTTTGAAAGATAATTTTTAAAGCTGATATTTTCATATCGGCTTTTTTTATTTGCTTTTGTCGCAAAAAATATGTAAAAAGTCAATATTTAAAAATCATATTAATTGATAGAAAGGAAAAATAATATGATGAAAATATTACACATTTTAGCAATTGTTGGAATGATACAAACTAAAAATGAATTAATAAATTATATGTCTTTTATAATATATTTTCTTACGATTAAAAGATTTTTTAGTCTTGGCGGTTTAAAATATCAAATAAAAGATTTTTTATTAAGAAGTAATAATAAATATATTCTTGGCGATTTTATCACGCCTGTTGTTTGTCTTATTATAAATAATATAATTTTGTTAATACAAAAACAGTTTTGTATGCAACACGTACTAATACAATTTTGTATAATAGGTTTAACACTTTTTGCGTACGAACTTTTCAGAGAAAACAAAAATAAAATTATCTTTAAACTTGTACAAAAGAATATCATTTGTGTTCCAGAAGATTATCTTCTTGAAGAAAAGAACCTTGTTAGGCGTGAAACAGGTGAAGGCAAAAACAAGATTATTTTGTATTCAGAAAAAGACTTTAAAAAATTTCTAGAAGGTTTCTATAATAATAAGGCTTTTATAGAAGTATTCTATTCTATTCATTGTTTCGTAAGGTCTGAAAGAATTCTTGAAAATCCTTATGACACTTCAAATAAATATACTAACTTTTACATTGGAATATTTTGTGACAATAAGGAAGAATACACAGGAAAATTAAAAAGAAGTAGATTATTTTGTTATTGCGTAAAAGCATACGGTTATAATGTTCCTAATGCTTTTAGCATATATAAAGACTTTATAAAAGATAAAGATGAAATAGACTTTGACAAACTTATTGAAATTTACAAAGAAAAACACGATGAAAACTATATATGGTATAAACATCACAGGTCTTTTGCACGGAAAGGCGGAGCACGGTCACTAGATGAATAAAATTTAAAATGATTTTGATTAATTTTTTTTAAAAAATTATATAGAAATTTCATAAAAACTATCATACTATAAATAATTAAAATTTAAAGGAGTTTTTATGAACAAATATTTAAAAGACCAACATATACAGCTTTTTAAAGAAGACGATTTAAAAGCAGATATTTATGTAAAAAATGGAACTTTTTCAATTAAAAAATATGATAATAGAATAGGTTATCAACTTTTTTTAGCAAATGATATCGATGCTATTTATTTAAAACAAATATTTGGAACACGTATTTTTTCTAAAAAAAGACCAGATAAAGAAGAATTATTAAATTCTTTAGGGCTGTCCGAATATGATGAATATGATATAGTTAAAAAAACACATGGCGCTACACATAAAGATAAATTTTGGTTTAAATTTGATGACGAAAAAATTTCTTATAATGATGTGAGGCGCTACAATGTTTAATGCGGTTATAGAAAATAAATACTTTCTAGATGATACAGACGGTATCCAAAAGAAAGCGTTTTATGACAATCATTATTACAAATTGGATAAACAAGGTGCAGAAGGTATATCTGAAGAATTAGTTAGCCTGTTGCTATCTTATTCAAATTTAAAAGAAGAAGAATTTGTAAAATATGAATACGGAAAAATTAACAATCAAAATGGTTGTAAGAGTTTAAATTTCCTAAATAAAGATGAGGAATTTTATAATTTTAATGAACTGCATTTAATTCATAAAAAAGAACGTTTAGACTGGCATATAAGAAATTTTAGTATGAAAGAAAAAATAGAATATACTATTTCTTTTATAAAAGAAATTTGTAATCTAGATGTTGCCGATTATTTAAAGAAATGCGTCACCCTTGATTATATCGTTAAAAATATAGATAGACATTTTTCCAATTTAGGAATAATTTTTGATTCAAAAAATGATATTTTTAAACCTGCACCAATTTTTGACAACGGCGCTTCATTAATGTCAACAATGTCAATAATGCGAACCAAAAGTATTAACGAAAATTTAGAAGAGCTAAAAGCAAAACCTTTTTCTGACAACATAAATGAAATGTATGAATATTTTGGAACTGGATTTCAAGTGAATTTTAAAGAGCTTTTAAAAGAATTAGAAGAAAAATATGATATTAAAGATAAAGAATATGGTTATGAACAACTTATAATTCTAAAACATCAAGCGAACAAACTTTTAAATTCAGAACTTAATTTAGAAAATTCATTAGATGTTAAAATTTCGACGTTAAAAGCAGAATATAAAATAGAAAATGGTAAATTAGTTTTAAATGAAGCAGCACAAAAAGAGTGTGACAAATTAATAGAACAAGGAATTATTAAGGATGCTAGGCAATATCCGATGTATAAAGATATGCAAAGATAGTCCTAAAAAGTAATAAGCTGGCAAATGCCAGCTTATTTTAATATTTTCATCTATTTTTCATTAGTTCTTTCTTTTCTTTTATATAATTTATCATAAACTTTTGATAAGACTTGTTAATTTCTGGATTATGCTTTTCTAAATATTTAGAAAAAATTTCATAATCATAAACATGAACAAGTACTAAACCAATTGATAACCAAGGCAGCAAAAGCATTAATCCAATCACATTTTTAACAAATATATCATTTAGTAAAATATTAGACATGTCAATCAAATTCTTTACAATTGGTGTAAAAGTTATCCCAAAAATTAAAACCGATAAAATAGTCCAAATTATTGTATATTTTTTAATCTTTTTTATATTATAAATTCCTTTGTACATTCTTTTAATCCTTTCTTTTTTAAATATTTTTTAAAACAATTAATTTAGTATTTTAATTGCCTTTTCTACGTCTTCAATGCTAAGTCCAGTTTTCTTATTAGTTTTAATAAAATTATTAGTTAAGTTAAACTTCATATAATCTGGATTTTCAATATCATCAAGTATCACAAATTTTTCAAGATCATTGTTTTTTACATATTCATATATTCCAAATCCCCTATCTTTAACAAGACTATTAAGCGTTTTATCATATATTGAAAGTCCTTTATTTCTTAACTTTTCATTTAAATATAAAGCGTCTTCTTCACATTTGCTTTCATCTTTTTCCCATAAATCTTTCCAAGTGGAAATTAAAACAATTTTAGCATCGGTGTTTTCTACTATTTTTCTTAAATTTTCTACAAGTTCATCTTTTATTCCAATGACACCACTTGGTGTTCTTTCTCTTATAAACATGCTGTGATTAAGCACGCCGTCTATGTCTAAAAATATTACTTTCATTTCATTTTCCTTTAAACAAAAAACGCCAGATATTTATCTGACATTTTGCTTTTCTTTCTTAGTAGTCTTCTTAGTGCCTGTTACAAAAATAATATCTTTGACAGGTGGTGCTACAATTACTTTCATTTTTGTTCTCCCTTCTTAATTAGATATTATCATTATGCCAGTTTATTATTTGTTTTAATTTTAGAATGATTGTTTTAGAAAAAAATGTTTATTTTTCTTATCACAAAATGCACCAAATATTACAAAAATTAAACCAAATGCTATAACCAGCACTATTTTGAAAGAATATTCTTTTTCTAAATTCTTAATTATTTCTACTGATTTTTCATAAGCTTCAAGCCTTTGCTGAGCGTTTTCAACAATTCTATATTCAATACCAAATTCTTCAACGTCATAACTTTTGCCAATTTCTACTTCATCTTCAAAATATGCAGTGCAATAACCATCTCTACTTTTCACCAGATACATACCCTCTGGAACTTCTTCTTGTCTTCCAATTATTTCGCCATTATCATTAAATTGATATGTAGTTTTTAGTGATTTTGGTGAAATTTCTTTAATTGCATTTATGTCGTTAGAAACCACTTCTACATTTTTTGTAACGTTTGGTTTTCGCATAACATTTTCATCATATTTTCTTATAAATGATGATATAAACATTATCATTAGTATTAAACAAATTCCTGCCATAGAATATAGAATTTTAGATTTCATTTTCATCGCCTTTCATTTAAGTGATTTTAACTATATTATATTAAAATTAATTAAAAAAGTCAATATTCAAAGTTATGAATAAATACCATATTTCATATTTTTTTATAGTTAATTGAAGATATAGGAGCAGAAAGAATAGAAAAAGAGCATGTCCTATTTTAACCGCATACTAATGCGTAGTAGTAGAAAGTATATGAATAGGTGGTGCTCCGCGTCTATTCATATACTTTTGCTTTTACTACTAAGTAAAATCCCAAAAGTATGCGAATAGAAAGGAAGCTTCATGTTTATAAAAACACTTCTAGAAAAATTCCAAATTGAAATCGATAGCACGTTCGAGAGTATATTTGGAATTGCTGCCTTTGTTCTTGCAGAACTTCGGTTTTTTACAGCAATTATCTTCCGCTTTTTCGGTACTGTTATTCCCACCGACGTTATAATTGGTACCGAAATAGTATTTGTAATTGTTGCAATAATCTTTGGTGGTTTTATCGCTTTTGATAGAGGCGGCGTAAAATCAAAAAGGTCTTAACCTTTCAGGCGAAACGAAAGTTTCGCCTTTTTTATTTGTCAACAATCATATTATAATTGTTTTTGTAAACATAAAGCTTCAAAAACTTTTTTAAAGTTCCACTTGGGAGTCGTGCCCCAAGTGGTTTTTATTTTTTCATTTCAATATATTTAAATATCATTATATTATTGTACATATTATGTTCAAAACCTTTCTTAGGTCCATTAAAGCTGGTTACTTTAGTGTTTTAGCACCTGTTTTTTTTAACAGGTGCTTTTTTATACAGGTAGGTGCTGAACACAAAATAAATAAAAACCAGTTAGTATTTGATAATGAAAAATAAAGGAAATGCACAAAAAGAATATTTTTTATAGATGTAAAGAAGTCGCTAGAATCCTGAAAGTCATGTAAAAAAATAAAACACCTTTTAAATAAATCAGAAAATTTCTAATTTCTATTCTTTTATTCTTACAGCAGTCATATTGTATTTGCTTGAATAGCATTGTTAATTATAAAAAACTTTTTCAAAGTTCCGCCAGGAGTCGTGCCCAGGCGGTTTTTTATTCCTTCATTTTAACATATTTAAATATCATTATATTAATAAGCATACTATAAACCAAACCTTTCTTAGGTTCATTAAAGCTGGTTACTTTAATGTTTCGGCGCCTATTTTTGTAGGCGCTTTTTTTATATATTTTTTAATTAAAAAAGTTAATTTCATTAACCATTTTGTAATATCTTCTATTGAATTTTCTTAACTTTCATGTTATAATTAAAGAAATATGAAAGGATAAATTTATGAATTATAAAGAACTTTTTAGCACACTTTTTATAGAAAACAAAAAACTTACAAATGAAGAAATTTTAAATATATACGAAAATTTTGATTATAAAGATAGGCTTTTCTTTACTATGCTTTGTAAAAAGAATCTAATAAACAACCAGTTTTCAAATTCACCTTTCCAATATGATTCTTTTTCTTCTTTTTATAACGATAATAAAGCACGTCCAAAACGCGGAATGAAAGAAGAAATGTTTGTAGAAAAATTTTCTGCTATTTCAAATATTTCAGACCTTACAGATAAAGAAAAAGAAAATCTTTTAGATATTAGTGGGTATCCAATTGAAGAAAGAGGTGACTACTACTGGGCTTATCACGGATATAATGAAAATGCAATAAGTGGTATTAACAGACCTTTTGCAATTAAAATTGGCGTTGCTGCACATAGTTTTGATGATTCAGTAAAAATATATAACCGTCTTTTCCCATATCTAATTGAACATGAAAAAGATATTTGTTTTAAAATGCCTTTTAAAAGACATATAGATGAACACTTAAAATCAAAACAAGAAGGAAATCTTATTACTGTCTATACACTTTCAGATAATCAGGCTTTTGAAATTTTAAAAGATTTTGAAAATCTGCTTAAAGATATTGACGTAGAAAAAGGTACAAATACAGGTTATGTAGAAGTAGGTGATACAGGATTACTTTCTTGTGTTTATGATTATCGTCCATTTACAAATGAATATATTCAGCGTGAAACAGATAAATTTACAGTTGGTCGCATTATGCGCGGCGATAATTTTGAAAGACTTTTAAAACTTCTTAAAGAAAATGGTTTTATTTATGGAAGAAGTATAAAGGCAAACGAAGAAAAGCAGGAAAAGTTAAAATTTGGAAAGTACGCTTCTTTAAAAGAAAAAAT
>JAEEGL014214772.1_pt1 | contig 14051 bp, 3 predicted proteins | sample 9134231 | NCBI WGS metagenome assembly JAEEGL01 (sample SAMN16246548, study PRJNA631951) | gut metagenome | biome: gut microbiome; feature: rumen; material: fiber-attached | host: Bos | place: Iran: Karaj | collected 2018-10
CGTTCTGGATGAAGATGTCGCTGTTGTAGCTGTTGCACTTGAAGTTGTTGTGCGAACCGGAGGAGTAGCGGGGGAACTTGTTGGTGGAACCCTCACCGGTCCAGTAACGGGCGACAAGATTGTTGGTGAAGCCCTGCAGGTCCTGGAGGGCGAACTGGCGGTAGCTCTGCATTACCTGCTGCCCGAAGGCGCCGGAACCGTTGACGCTGAAGTCAAAGCCTTTCCACTGCAGGCTGAAGTTGAAGCCCATGGTGAAGTCCGGATGGGGATTACCGATCTCGATGCAGTCCTTCTCGTCGTAAACACCGTCTCCGTTCTGGTCTATCCAGATGACGTCTCCGGGCTGGGCATTCTCATAGCCGTTCATGAAGGCGTAGCCCTTGGCGTTGTAATCGTCGATCTGCTTCTGGGTCTGGAAGATACCTTCGCTGGCGATACCCAGGAAGTAGCCGATGGGCTTACCGGGCTCGGCGCGGAAACCATCCTCTTTTGCCACATTCTCGGAGATGATCTTCTTTTCTCCGTGGATGATACCGTCGGCATTGTTGATGTAGAGGACGTTGTTCTTGTTGTAGGAGCCGTTGAGCCCAAGACTGTAGCGGAAGTCTCCGATATTGTCATTCCAGGTGAAGCTGAGCTCGACGCCGGAGTTGCGGACGGCACCGCCGTTGATGGAAGCTGCGCTTGCTCCAAGGATACCCATGGACGGAGGAGTCACCAGCCAGTCCTTGGTGTCCTTGCGGTACCAGTCGAACACGACGCCCAGACGGCTGCGGAAGAAACGCGAGTCGAAGCCGATGGCCGTCTGCTCGGAAGTCTCCCAGGAAAGCTTGGAGTTGGGAATCTTGTCGGGATATGCGGCGGAGACCGGGTTGGTCTGGTCGTAGGAGAAGTCGTACTGGCCGCTCAGGGAAATCGTACCGGTGTACTGGAAATTACTGATGCTGCAGTTACCGTTCTGTCCCCAGCTTCCACGGATCTTGAAGAAGCTGAGCCAGTCCTTGGTTGACGCCATCCAAGGCTCCTCGGAGATGACCCAACCGGCGGAGACGGACGGGAAGACGCCCCATCTGTTGCCCTTGGCGAAATTGGAGGAGCCGTCGGCACGTACGATTGCGGTGAACAGATACTTATCCTTGTAGCTGTAGTTCAAACGTCCGAAGAAGGAGAGGAGGTCGTTGTATGGAACCGTGTTTCCACCGCCCATGCTCGCGTGCTCGTCACTTGTAAGTGCGCCTTCTACCGAACTGAGGTTGGCGGAATTCCAGGTACCGAACTTGGTAGAGGAACGGGTGCCGTTGACGCTCATGCCCCAGCCCGTGCCTTCGATGGAAGTACCGGCGAGTGCTTCGATGGTGTGGTCACCGGCAAAGGTCTTCCTGTAGTTTGCGGTGAGTTCCCAGGTCCAGTTCGTTGAAACGCTGGAACTCTGGCTCACGCTGTCATAATCCTTGAAGTCCGAGGCCGTCAGCTGATAGATCGGGGTGTAGGAACGGGAGTAACTGGTGTTGGCGCGGAATCCGAAGGCGGTACGTAGCTTGAGTTCGCGGATCGGGTTGACCTCCAGATAGACATTTCCCTGGACGCGTACACCCTTTCCCTGTTTCTCTCCAAGGGTCTGGGATTCCAGCAGGTTGGTTTCATTGTCCCTTGCATCCCAACCGTCACGGACCTGCTTCGCATAAGTATAGAGGGAACCGTCAAGGTCGTATGCGGGAAGGAGCGGAGTCTTGGTGAGCAGGTTGGACACGTCGCTTCCACGGCCCTGTGTGCCCATGTCGCGGGAGTCCGTGATAGAGAAGGTCACGTTCTCGCCCAGTTTGATGATGTCGCGGTTGTTCTTCCTAAGGACGGTGAAATCTGTGTTGGCGCGGACGGTGGTCCTATCATAATAGGTAGGCTTGGGTGCGCCCAAAGTACCTTCCTGATATGACTTGGTGAAGCTGAACGAGTATCTCACCGAGTCTCCTCCTCCGGTCACGCCCAAAGCCATGTTGTTGGTCGGGGCGTTCTTGTTGATGGAAGAAGTGAACCAGTCCGTTCCGTCCCAAAGGCCTTTCCTCATCCACTCAAGCTGCACGGGCATGGTCTGTTCGATATTGTCGAACTCATGCAGGCCGGCGCGGCTGACCAGATCCAGGTATTCCGATGCGGAAACGGCGTGTACTCCATTTGTATTAGGCTGCTGGAAACCCCTGTAAGCATCGAAGGTGACTGTTGCCTTTTTCTCCCCTATCTTTCCCTGCCTGGTGGTCACGAGGACGACTCCATTTGCGGCACGCGCACCGTAGATGGCTGCGGAGGCGGCGTCCTTGAGGATGTCGATGGACTCGATATCGGACGGGTTGAGGGCATTGAGGCTATTCATGCTGCTGGCGATACCGTCAATGACGACAAGCGGGCTGGCAGAACCGGTCGTACCTATACCGCGTACGGTAATACTGTATCCAGCACCAGGTCCGCCGCTCGACTGTACGAGGTTGACGCCGGGGACGGAGCTGTAGATGGCTCCGAGGGCGTTGGTCGTACTCTGCTTCACGATGTCGTCTCCTGATATATTAATGGTAGCGCCGGTGAGGAGTTTCTTCTTCTGGGTACCGTATCCGATGACGACGGTCTCCTCGAGGGATTCCGTATCATCTGCAAAAACAAGATCAATCACTGAACGTCCGTCCACTGCGACCGTTTGGGTAGCATAGCCGATACAAGAGAAGATCAGGGATGAGTTGGACGGAACGCTGATCGAATAGTTTCCGTCCAAGTCCGTAAGTGCTCCAACAGTCTGATTACTGCTGAGCATGACAGTGGCTCCAATGACTGGTTCGCCACGTGAATCTGTTACTTTTCCCTTTACTGTTATGTTCTGGGCGAATGCATTCGTCGCAGTAACAGCCAGCATCGCTGTGAGGAAAAGGCAGCGAATGGTGTTGAATACTTTCATAAATAATTTGTTAGAAATGATGATTGTCTTGCTATTTTTTACAAATTTACTTAACTTTACACTGACATATGTGGATTTTTTTTCTTTTATGGTGGAAAAATTTTTGAGTAAGGTGGAATTTTTATCAGCAGTTTTTACCTGTCTGATTTTACTCCCTTGGAGTATTTCCGCTCAGACATACGCTGAAGACTACCTGGTTATCGACAGACTGACAAGGGAGAACGGACTTCCGGACCAGGATGTCAACGGTGTCTATTTCGACAGCAGAGGGTATGCGTGGATCAGTACCTTCGGAGGGGGTGTTGTAAGATATGACGGTGATTCTTTCATCAATTTTTCAACCAAGACCCATCCGGATTTTACCGGAGACATCGTCAGCCACTGCCACGAAGACGGGTTCGGGAGGATGTGGATACCGGTAGCGGGCGGTATGAATATCCTGGACCTTAAGACCCTTACTCTTTTGGATGATCTCCCTGGAATGTCCAAGGCCTGGCGTCGCTCGCATTCTCCTTCTGCCTTGAGAGGTGATTCCAAAGGATGCCTATGGTTCACCTCCAATGACATGCTTTTCAGGGTCGCATTCTCTGACGATGGAAGCCGATGCTTCGTGGACTCCTTGGAATGCAATGTTTCGAATGACAATCTAATGCCCAAGGCCTGTGACGTGGATAATGACGGTTCCGTATGGATAACCCTCGATGGACATTTTTACAGAGTCCGGCAAGTGGAGGGCAGAGGATTGTTCAAGTCCGAGATCCTTCCTTCCATCGATATCGGGGACGACAATAGGGCCACGTCTTTTTTACGCTCGGGCAATGACGTTTGGGTCGGAACGATGAACGGCCTGTACAGGATTGACAATGGCTCAGGCAGTTATGTCCGATATATCCATTCCGACTCCGACAGTCACTCCATCCCGAATAACGAAATCACCGGGCTTTGCCTTTCTTCGGACGGTGAGATAGTGATCGGGACATTGGGGGGAGTCAGCATTTTCAATCCGGTCAATCATTCGTTCGATACATACGGATCACGGACGAATGATTTCGGGAATCAGATCCTACCCGGAGATATTGTACGCAGCATCGCGACGCGTGGAAGCCAGATCTGGGTCGGACTGGAAGCCGAGGGGCTTGTCGTACTTCAGAAAAAGAGCCTCCGGATAACCAATCTCTCCCGTATCGAAACCACGTCTTCCCCGATCCCTTCGACGCCCGTCAGGTCACTTTTCATCGACAGCAACGGTGCGATGTGGCTGGCGACTACGGGGTTCGGTCTGTGCAAACAAGTCGGAGACCTGGTTTTCCGGAATTTCAACACGGATAATTCCTCCCTTTCCAGCAACTCCATAACGACATTCTGCGAGGATGGGCGGGGCAGGCTCTGGTTCGGCACTGTGGACGGACATTTGAACTATATCAGCATTTCCGGTCCGGATGTCATCCACGTTCCGGATGGGAGTAAGTCGGAAGTCGCGAGGAACATCGATGTCATTCTCGGAGTCACCTATGACAGCTTCAATGACTATATCTGGATTTCGGCTCGAAGCGGCCTGTACATCTATGATATCGGCAGTTCTTCATTTACGGAGTATCCCGCCAAATTATACACTTGCCTGGGGGCCAGTGTCGTATCGGACAAACTGTTGGTGAGCAGTGTCGAGGGGATGAGCGTCATAGATCTTAAGACGATGGAATCCAGTAGAATGGAGGGGATTCCCGCCAGCATGTCGTTCATTGTCGACGGGGACACCATCTGGGCCGGAACTTACGGGAACGGCGTCTGTCGGGTGGATAAATATATGTCGGAAAAGCCTGAGATAAAGGTCTTCTCGGAAGATGACGGGCTGGCGGACAATCAGGTCAACGGACTTCTTCTCGACGGGTTCTATCTGTGGGTCGCGACCGAGCATGGTCTTTCCCGCCTCGACACTCAGACCGGGGAGATTTCCAGTTACGGTATCAGGGACGGCCTCAAGTCGATGGCGTTCTGCGAGAACAGCGTCGCGAAAGGACCTGACGGGACCGTTTATTTCGGTCTGAAGGGCGGCGGCCTCAGCATCCTCCGTTCCAGTTATGTCCCTAGCGGGTACACGAACAAGCCCGATGTCGTCATATCAGGTTATTATTCGAAGGAACTGTTCCACACTCTCTCGTATTCCGATTCCATTTACAAGAATGAGAAGGATACCGATTTCACGCTTATTTATTCCGACTTGTCCTATTGCAGGGAGGGGGACATCACCTATGAGAGCAGGATTTGGCCGTTGGACAAGGATTGGTCGCCAGTCTTCGAAAACGATACGCATATCAAGTTCGGGCATATCCCCGGAGGGAATTACAGGGTCGAGATACGTGCGGTCGACAAAAAGGGAAATGTATTGTCCCAGGATGAAAAGTCCCTCTATGTCAGGCCAGTGGTGTACAAAAGGTGGTGGTTCCGCCTTCTGGTCCTGCTGCTGTTCATCATTATCGCCGATATGCTTGTCCGTTGGTATACAAAGTCCATAAACAGGAACAAGGACCTGCTGCAGCAGGAGGTTGACAGGCAGACAAAGATACTGAAGGAGCAGAAGGAGGAACTTGAGAGAAAGGCTGCTGCGCTCTCCGAGCAGAATGCCCTGCTGCAGAAGCAGAATGAAATGATCGCAAGTCACAACACTCTGTCCTCCAGGACCTTGTCAAAGAAGGAGTCGGATTTTTCCACCGAGTTGCTCGAGACCATTCAGAAAAAATATAAGGATCCCGACCTTGATGTCCACGCCCTCGCGGAAGCGATGGGCATGAGCCGCAATATGCTGAATGAAAAGATACAGAAGACCTTCGGGCAGTCCATCGCCCAGTTCATCCGGACTTATCGCCTGAACGTTGCGAAGGAGATGATCTGTAACGGCACCAACAAGGACATGAACATTTCCGAGATCGCCTATGAGGTCGGCTTCAACGACCCGAAGTATTTCACCAGATGCTTCACCAAGGAATTCAACACCCCTCCTTCGGACCTGCACCAGAAGAACAAGGATACCAAGGAGACGAAGTAAAGCCCGTGGGGTTCTTTTTTTCGTCCGGTAATTGCTCATTCTTGGAGAGAATGGAGTAACTTAGTAGAGTTTATTGCATTTTCATATGAAAAAGGTATTTCTTTTAATCGTCGGTTTATTGTCCTGCGCAGCAGCCTTTGCGCAGGAGCCCGTAACTTTCACCGCTCAGCAGGATCACCAGAATATGCTTGACCAGCTGGGCATCAAGTCCATCAGACGTGGTTTTGACGCAGACGAAAGCAGTCCTTATGCGGCGAACTACGATGAGAGCAAGGCCAATCCTTTCCCTGTCATCCCCGAGATCCTGAAAACCAATGCAGGCAAGAAGGTGACCACGGCCAAGCAGTGGTGGGAAGTCCGCAGGCCTGAGATCGTCGAGGGTTTCGAGAGTGAGGTCTACGGACGCGTTCCTGACAATGTCCCCGGGGTCACCTGGACCGTCGAGGCTGAGGAGGTCGAGATGGTGGGTATGATCAGGGCCAAGGCCAAGCAGCTCAGAGGCCACGTCGACAACAGCGCCTGCCCTTCGATCAACGTCGACATAAAGATGGTCGTAGTCACTCCTGCCAATGCTGAAGGACCGGTCCCGGTGCTGATGATGTTCGGCGGTGCGAACCTTCCGAATCCGAACAAGCCCGGAGCAGCCGATATGGCCGTCATCAACAAGGTGCTGCGCCGCCTGCTGGAGAATGATCCGGAGACTGCCGACCTGATGAAGAAGTATCCTGCCTGGCAGCCTTTCGAGCCTGCCAACCCTTTCGCGGCTTTCGCACGCCCGGCCCAGCAGGCTCCAGGCCAGGATCCGCCGTCTAACCAGCAGCTCCTCGCTGCCGGCTGGGGCTATGCGATGATAGACCCGAGCAGCATCCAGGCGGATAACGGAGCCGGGCTTACCCGTGGCATAATCGGCCTGGTCAACAAGGGTCAGCCGCGCAAACCGGATGACTGGGGCTCTCTCCGGGCGTGGGCTTGGGGTGCCGCCCGCGGTCTGGATTATCTGGAAACCGATCCCGACGTCGATGCGAAGCACGTCGGCATCGAGGGAGTCTCCAGGTATGGCAAGGCAGCGCTCGTGACGCTCGCGTTCGAAGAGCGTTTCTATATGGGTCTCATCGGTTCGTCCGGTAAGGGCGGAGCCACCCTGCACCGCCGTATTTTCGGAGAGGGACTCGAGAATCTCGCCAATGACGGGGAGTATCACTGGATGGCCGGAAACTATATCAAGTACTGCGCGATCGAGTCCAAGACCGGAGCCTGGAACGCCGGAATGCTGCCGGTGGATTCCCACGAACTCATCGCACTCTGTGCCCCGCGCCTGGTATTCATCAGTTATGGCGTACCTGAGAAGGGCGATGCCCTTTGGTTGGACCAGTACGGCAGCTGGCAGGCCACCGTCGCTGCAGGCGAGGTATTCAAACTGCTGGGAGCCAAGGATCTGGGCCTGTCCAACGACTATCGCAAGGAGCCTATGCCGCCGGTTCTTACCGGCCTTCTTGACGGCGAACTCGCGTGGCGTCAGCACGACGGCGGCCATACCGACGGCCCGAATATGAAGTATTTCATCGAATGGGCCTCCAAAAAGATCCGGGAGAGCAAATAGTCGCGGCTATTCCTTGAGGTGGTGCAGGTACTCGGACGGCAGGCAACCGTACTCGGCCTTGAAGTTACGTGAGAACTGCTTCGGAGTGTAGCCTACGCTCCACGCTATCTGGGAGACTGACGTCTCGCCGTTCTCTATCATCTCCTTGCCTTTGCCGAGCCTTATCGAGCGGATGTACTCGATGGGAGACTTTCCCGTGAGGGAAACGAGACGCTTGTACAGTACGCTGCGGGAGATGTTGAGCGATTCGCTGAGCTTCTCGATGCTGTAGTCGTTTTCCTGGAGGTGATTCTCGATTTCCGTCCGTATCCTTTCAAGCAGTTCCTTATCTTCGCGGCTGCCCTGCCATACCTGGGCGGCCGCGTCGTTTCTGCGCCTGTTCAGAAGGTTTTCCACCCTCAGCAGGAGAGTTTCAACCTCGAACGGCTTTTCGAGAGTGTCGTCCGCGCCTGCTTTAAGATTCTCAAGTTCGGCTTCCTTTCCGTGAATGCCGGACAATAGGATGACAGGTGTGCCTGCGTGGCGGATATCAGCACGGATAACCTTGCAGAGGGCCCGTCCGTCCATTTCCGGCATTACTACATCGCTCACTATCAAGTCGAAATCCCCGTGCTCTATGAGTTCCAGGGCTTCCAGGCCGTTCCCGGCCTCCGTGACTTCGTAGGATGCGGAAAGTTTTTCCGTAATGAAGGCCCTGAAGTCGGGATTGTCCTCTACGTTGAGGATGTGCGGTTTGCCGTCGGATGCATTTTCTGCCTTGGAAGTGTTGAAATCCCTCTTTTGTTTTGCTTCCCTGCGTATGGGGATGCTGACGGTGAAGACACAGCCTGTCGGTTCATTGTCGGTGACCGAAACCGTGCCGCCGTGCATGCTTACGAATTCCTGTACGATATTCAGTCCTATCCCGTTCCCGGGCTTGGACTTTCCGCCTTCCCTGATGAAACGGTCGAAGATCCTGGTTTTAGCGTTGTCGCTGATTCCGGGACCGTTGTCCGAGACGCGGATCACGGCGTTGCCGTTCTCTTCACGGACGCTTACGGTCACGTTGGCCTTGCCGTCCTTCACTCCGTATTTGAATGCGTTGCTCAGGAGGTTGTGCAGGATACGGCGGATCTTGTCGCGGTCGAATTCGGTCATGATGGGCTCCGATCCCACGTCCATCAGCAGGGCGGCGTCTTCAGGCCGGATGATTTCAGCATAAGTCCTGCAGGTCTCGGACGTGAACCTCGCGATGTCGCCGTATGATGGCCGGTATGTCTGAGTACTGCTGTTAAGTTGCTTGAAATCAAGGATTTGGTCTATTTCATCCAATAGTGTCCTGGCGTTGCGGTCAATCTGTTCCAGCTCTTTCGCTACCGGCTGCCCGTCATCACGGTTCATCATCTTCTCCAGAGGAGCGATTATCATCGACAGCGGTGTACGCAGGTCGTGACTGATGTTTGTGAAGAACTGGAGCTGGGCCTCTTCCACCTTTCTCTGCTCTTTCTCGAGACTTCTCTTGCGCCGTGTCCTGACCATGTGGATCAATGCCAGTACCGCCGAGGCGAGCAGGGCTGCGTAAATGGCGAAAGCAACTGGAGATTTGTAAAAGGGAGGGCGCACATACACACGCACCCATTCGGCTGCCCCGCCCTGACCGGCGTTGAACGGTCGTATTTCCACGATATGCATTCCCGGATCCAGCGTCTTGATGAACAGGACATTGGAGGCAAGGGCGTTCCACTCCTGTTCGTCGTCTATCCTGTACTCGAAGCGGGCCCGTCTGTTATGGAAATCCAGAGTGGACACTTCGATTGAGAGATTGTCGTAATGCTTCATCCGGATTACTTCCCTTTCCTCAAGTTCGGACAGAAGAAGCGGTTCTGACGAGACACTGATGCCTGTAACGGTAACATCGGAATCATAGTGCGTCGGGGCGTAAGGTTCCGGGCTCGCCACGACGATATCACCGTCGTTGCCCATATAGATATCGCCTGTGGAGGACCTGAATATGGCATTCCTTGCGAAATGCCCGGAACCGATTCCGTCTTCTTCAAAATACGGGTAGCAGTGCACCAGAATGCTTCCGGAAGTTGGATCTTCCGTAACGAAGATGTTTGAGAATCCTTCTTCGGCCATAACCCAGATGTTTCCGTATCCGTCTTCGCAGATGCCCTGTATATGATTGTTTGTCAAACCATTGTCTGTGGTTATGTGGACCGTGTCACCCTGACGGTCCAGATAATACAACCCTTCCGTAGTTCCTACCCAAAGGATTCCGCGTCCGTCCAGGAACAGTTGTGTAATCTGCCTGAGATTGGTTTCCATCGGTACGATTTCGAGAGTGGCGGGAGATATGGTATATAACTGGTGTCTGTTGCTGACGTAGATCGTACCGTCCTTTCCGGGTCCTGTCATGGATGAGATGCTCGAAGACTCGAGCATGGAGTTGTCCCGTGTATAATGGCGCATGCTTCCGTCCCGGTCCAGTCGTACGATTCCATTGTTGAAAGTACCTATCCAAAGTCTTTCTGCTGCGTCTTTTGTGAAATACCGGCAGCTTCCGGTAGCTTCGACGAAATCAGGGTCCGTGCTCACTGGCCTGGTCTTCTTTCCGTCCCAGATGAAAACACCGTCACCATATGATCCGAAGTAAAGGTCGCCGTAGTCATCCAGATAGGATCCGAGGATGCTCTCGTAATCTCCGGTTATGACGCTTTTCATTTCCCCGTTCTCCAGACGCATCAGACCTTTTCCGTCATATCCGACGAATATCGTTCCGGACGAGTCTTCCACTATGGTTCCGACAGCCTCGGCGATACTGTTCCGAAACCTTCTGATATCCAGTTTGTTCACAGTAGAGTATGATACTCCGTTCTGCCCTGCGCCCACCCAGATGATGTCATTCTTCTGAAGCATGCAGTTGATATGGTTGCTGACCAGGGAAAACTCTTCCCTTTTGACGGATTCAAGTGTCCTGACTTTCTCGAACCTTTCGTTCAGGATGATAATCCCGTTCCTGTCGGTCCCCAGCCATATGTCGCCCTCGCTTTCCGTCATGCAGGTCGTCCTGTCTCCCTCGGGAATGATTCCTTTCGGCAGTATCCTCGGGGTCTGTGAACCTGTGTCTAAGAATCCGACAACTTCTCCAAGGAGCCACAGGCGGCCGCTCGGGTCTCCGCTGATACCGTTGACTCCGTCCAAAGGAACGGATTCGATCTTATGGCACTCGGGATAGACGGACCAAAGTTCACCGCTGTCCAGCAGTGCAAAGGAAAACCCTCCGGTAGTTGCTGCCCTTGAAATCCTTCCGGAAAGTGCTATTGAAACGAGCAATTCCTTAGTGAAATAATATATATATACCTTGTCCGAGGTCTGTACCCAGAGATTCTTATCCTCGTCCACGAAAACGTCAATAACGTCCGTGGACTCGACACCGATATCGCTCAGAGCGGGGGAGAGGTCGTTGGTCAGGCGGTCTGTCATCCGGTCGTATAGGAAGGGTTCGTTGGGAGACTTAACCCAAAGATGTCCGGCTCCATCTTCCACGACCGCATCGAAAACATCGGAATTGAGTCCCAGGTGCGACAGGGAGTACTTCTTGAAATTATACCCGTCATACCTGTTGAGTCCGTCCAGGGTGGCGAACCACATATAGCCGGAACTGTCACATTCGATGCTTCTGACGAAGCCGTCGGAGAGGCCATCTTGTACTCCTATGGTGCGGAATCGTTGTGCTTCGGCGGGGAGTACCGAGCACAAAATGATGAGGACGATAAAGGTTAATTTAAGTCCGTTTTTCATATTAAATAGTTTTATATGGTCGAATTTGTCCCGTTTCTGACTCAAATATCGAAAATATCATAGTAAAAACCTACAAAAAGTCACTTTTTTATCCGATTATGTGCCGGATTGTCCTTCCAAGAACAAAATATGACATATATAAACAGTAATGACCCGACTTTCTTTTTAAAGATGTCTATTTTTACCTCCGATTCGGGGCCATTGCTCCGAATTTTACAGTTTAGGCTTTTGTTTTTTGGTCACTTGCTTTGAATTTTACATCAGCAAACCATAATTATTAACCATTTTAACACACTACGGTATGAAGAGTAAACTCTTATCTTTGATTTTATTCCTGGCCGTGAGTTTCCCGCTCATGGCTCAGGTTAGGATCAGCGGTACTGTGAGCGACAATGTGGGCCCTATGATCGGCGCCAGCATTATCGAAAAAGGTACCACCAACGGTACCGTTACTGACGCTGACGGAGCTTTTGCCCTGACAGTCAGGCCAGGTGCCACTATCGTTGTCTCATCCATCGGATACAAGGAGCAGGAGATCGCCATCGGCAACCAGACCCGCTTCAATGTCGTTATGGATGAGGACACCGAGATGATTGAAGAAACCGTCGTCATCGGTTACGGTGTCCAGCGCAAGAGCGACGTCACCGGCGCTATCGCGTCCGTGAGCAGCGAAGCACTCCAGAACCGTTCCGTCGACAACGTCGCCGCCGCTTTCGCAGGCAAGACTTCCGGCGTACAGGTCATTTCCTCCTCAGGAGACCCGGGTTCCATCGGAACGATCCGCATCCGCGGTATCGCATCCAACAACAGTGGCGCCAGCAACCCTCTGTACATCGTCGACGGCCTCCAGGTTTCCAGCCTGAGCACGGTCGATCCTCAGAACGTCAAGAGCATTGAGATTCTCAAGGATGCCGCCTCCGCCGCCATTTACGGCGCGCAGGCCGGTAACGGAGTGGTCGTCATTACCACCAAGACCGGTGAGAAGGGCGACGGCAAGATCTTCTACAACGGCAGCTACACCATCCAGAAGCTCGGTTATCATCCAACGACGATGAACGCCGCACAGTACATCGACTTCATGAAGACTGCAGGCGCTCTGTCGCAGGGTACCCTTGATGACTACTGGGACGGCAAGGTCGACACCGACTGGTTCGACTTTATGTTTCCGGGCGGTGCCGCCATGCGTCACACTTTCGGTGTCCAGGGAGCCAATGACAAGGGCAGTTTCTACACCTCTATCTCCTATCTTACCAACAACGGTATGGTCTATGGAGACCGTGACGTCTTCAACCGCCTGAACTTCCAGCTCAATGCCGATTACAATGTCAAGAAATGGCTCAAGATCGGTACGACAAACACCTTCCAGATCCGTAAGACTCCCAGGGGAGCCGGCCGTATGAGCGGAGCCATGACCGGTGTCTTCACTCTGGATCCCCTTACTCCTCCTCTCGCATATCCCGGCAATATGCCCAGGTACATGCAGGATATGCTCGACAACGGTTATGACGTCCTGACCGTCCCTACCGGAGAGTACATCACCACCTCGATGTTCAACGAGCGTACATCCAATCCTCTTGCGAACATCTATACTTCTACTGACGGCGCTTCCGAGAACTATAACCTCAACGGAACCCTGTATGCCAACCTCACTCCTTTCAAGGGCTTCACCTTTACCTCCCGTCTGGGTTACGCCTTCTCCGTGGGCGAGAGCTGGTCATACAACGAACCTTATTATATCAACGGTGTGAACCAGAGGACCACTTATGGCCTGTCTGACAGCATCGATTATACCCTGCGCTACCAGTGGGAGAACTTCATCAACTATACCTATACCTTTGCCAGGAAGCATAAGATCGATGCGATGGCCGGTATGTCGTACATCGAGAGCAACAGCGTGAGCGTCAATGCCGACACCGACAGGCTCACCGAATATGCTCCCAACTTCCGTTATCTCAATTACAGCCACGCCGATGCGGTCAAGGGTATCGGAGGCACCCATTCCAGGTCCGCCAACATGTCTTACTTCGGCCGTCTCGGTTACAGCTATGACAACCGCTACTTCATCCAGGCTTCCTTCCGTGCCGATGCATTCGACACCTCGAAGCTCTCCGCTGCGAACCGCTGGGGCTACTTCCCGTCAGTCTCCCTCGGTTGGACCGTCACCAACGAGCCTTGGATGAAGGGTGTCAGCAGGGATGCCCTTTCGTTCCTGAAATTCCGCGCCAGCTGGGGTATCAATGGTAACATCAACGCCCTGTCGGATTACCAGTGGGCAACCACGATTAAGGTCGGTGCGAGCAACTATCAGCTTTGGAACGATCCCGACATCACCAACGCTTCCTATCCTACCAAACTCGCCAACGCTGAACTGAGGTGGGAGACCTCGAAGCAGTATGACGCAGGTATCGACGCCCGCTTCCTCCGTGACCGTCTCACCCTCACCCTCGATGCTTACCTGAAGGATACCGACGACCTTATCGTCGAAGTCACTCCTCCTTACATCACCGGTTTCGACAAGACATACGTCAATGCAGGTTCCGTGCGCAACAAGGGTATTGAACTTGAACTCGGCTGGAAGGACCAGATCGGAGACTTCGGATACAGCATCAGCGGAAACATTTCCCGTAACGTCAACAAGGTGACCTTCCTCGATCCTACCCTTACCCACATCAACGGTGTTGAGA
>JAEEGL014279095.1_pt1 | contig 14051 bp, 6 predicted proteins | sample 9134231 | NCBI WGS metagenome assembly JAEEGL01 (sample SAMN16246548, study PRJNA631951) | gut metagenome | biome: gut microbiome; feature: rumen; material: fiber-attached | host: Bos | place: Iran: Karaj | collected 2018-10
AATTTAAAAAATTTTTTCTACTTCCTTGAAATATATCAACTACTAAATCATTTAATTGAGAAACCCAAACAGAAACTCCTAAACTTTTTTTAATTGCTCTATATAAACTTTGTGTCCATAATTCAATTGGATCTTTATCACATACATAAGACTTTTTAATTGATATTGTTATATCTTGAAAATTTAAACATAAATGAATTAATTTTGATGAAAAAGAATCACCAACAATATTTTTTAATTTCTCACTTTTATCTTGTGTTAATTTAATACCATTTTTATTTAAAATTCCAATTGTTTTTTCAAAAGTTTTTGATTCTTCAAATTCTTTTATTAATAAAGGAGAATAAATTAATTTTCTAATTTTTCCTGATTCAATCATATAAATACACATATTACAAATAAAATCTAAAACATCAGTTTCCATATCTCTCATAACAACTAATATTTTACCATTTAAATATTGATAAATATATCTATTTCTAATTTTACTACTCATTAAACTTTTAGTTGGCATAATATCTTTAATTATATCTTTACTTAAATGAACAATTCTAGGAAATTTATTTACTAAAACATAAACATAATTTTCAAAAATATTTTGAGGTAATCTTTTTAAAGAATAAATAAAAGCTCCAAAATCAATTTTATCTGAATTAGAACCAGGATGAATTATAGGATGAGTATTTTTATATAATTCAATTAATTTTTTAATATCAATAGTTCCTTTATTAATTGAAGATAAAACATAATCTCTAAATATATTAATTTCATCTAAAACTTTATCTTTATATCTTACATTTCTTGAAATATAAGTTGCAAATTGAGAAAAAGGATGAATTAATTTTAAAAAATCTTTTTTTGAAATTATACCTAAAACTGTTTCTTTATCAACAATTACAGTAGAAAGTCTTTTTTTAAATATTGCACCATCATAACCAAAAAATGTTACTTCATTAATTAAATCTATAAAAGTTTGTTTATTATTATAAATATGAATTTCTCCTTCTAATAAAATATAACAATTAAATTCTTTATCTTCTATTAAATCAGGCATTCCTGAATATAAAAGCATTTTTTCAGGAAATTTTTTAATAACTATTTTTTCTTGTAAAAATTTTCTTTGTTCAGTATCTAAATAAAAAAGAGGATAAATTGATTCTAATGAATTTGATAAAATTTCATTATATTTTGGATCAACAATTGTTTCTTCTTTATTAAAAGATAATTGAGAAAAAGATTGTCTAAAATTACCTGAATTATTTAATAAAGCAGTTTCATTTTCTAAAATATTCTTTTTATCTTCTTCTAAATCTTTATTTAAATCAAAAGGATTTGTTTGTTTATCATTTTCAATATCAAGTTCTAATTCTTCACCTGATAAAGATAATTCATTTTCATTATGTAATGCAAAATCATCATCTACAAAAGATAAATTTTTTTCTTTATTTATTGGACTTAATTGTAATTTTTCTTGTTCTTCTTCATCATCTTCAAATGAACTCATTTTTTTATTTTATTTTATTATTTGAAAATAGAAATAAAAATATTTTAAATTTTTTTTATATTCAATTTTTAATTTTTTTTAATTTTTTAAATTTTTTGTTTTATTTTATATAAAAAAAATATTAATTGTTTTTTTAATGAGTAATACAAGGAAAATAGAAATGACGCCTCTTGAAGAAAAATTTGATTTATTTTTAACTTTTCTTTCTGATATTAATTATTTTCATAGAGTTAAAAATCTTATTAATAATTTTCCTGATGTTTATAAAGATTTATTAAATGATATTGTCTTTAATACAAATATTTATAAATTAATAAGAAATAATAATTTAAAACAATCTAAAAATATTGAAGAAGAAAAAAAAAAAAGAATAATAAGACAAAAAAAAAAAATTTTTTTTGAAATAAAAGAAATTACTGAAGAAGATATTGAAAAAGAAATATTAGAAGAACATAAAAAAACTTTTAAATCTCATTTTTCAGATAATCCTTTATCTCTTGGTCAATATACTTTTAATACTATTCAATTATTTTATAATCCTAAAAATGAAATTGATTCAATTTATGAGATTATAAAATTAAAAATGAAACAAATTATTTTAGATTGTTGTACAAATGTTATTAATTTAGAATATATTAGAAAAAATCCAAAAACTGATAATAGAAAATATGTTTTATATAATCCAATAAAAATTAAAAAAACTAAAAAACCTTTTATAAGTAAACTTTTAAGAATTAAAAATCCAATGGATGAATTATTTTTTCAAAATAGTATTTTTAATAATAATAATAAAAAAAAAAGATGGTTACAAATAATTGATTCATATAAACCAATAAATATTATTACAGAAAATAATAAAATTGATTATAATAGTTTAACTTCAAGAAATTTTCCTAAAATAAAATATAATACTGCAAATAATAGTTTAAATCATACAGAATATAATTTTTATAAAATAAATAGTGATATTAATTCAATGAATATTATTACAGAAAAAAATAGTGAAAATTTTAATATTAATAATAGCAATTTAGTTCCAATTAAACCAATAATTCAAAAGGAAAATGATTTAAATTTTTATAATCATAGAAAAAATCCAATATCAATAACTAAACAATATAAATCAAAAAGTAGAATAAAAATTGATGATAAATGGATTAAAAATAGAAAAAATCAAGGTATTAATTTAAATTATAATAAAATAAAAATAAAGAAAAAAAATTTAACTAATCCTCATTCAATTGAAATAATGAAAAATGATGATACTTTATTTAAAAAAAAATTAAAATATGATTATAATTATGAACCATTATTAAAATTAAGGAGTAAATATTTATCTTATTATACTTAATTTATAAATAAAATCAATTTTAATTTCACAAATACTTTTTAATATTTATAAATAGGAAAAACATTAATATAAATTTTATATTATTAAAAAAAATTTTAATAAATAATTTTTTTAAAAAAAGTCTTAAAATATTATTTTCAAAAAAGAATTTAATTTTAAAATGCTTATTTTTAATCTCTTAAAAGATTAGTTGCCTCTCCAATATTTTCAACTTCTTTAGGGAATTTTTCTTTATAAGGTAAAATATTATCATTATAAATTTCTTTAATATCATCAATAATATTTTCTTGTTTATTTCTAATTTTTCTATCTTTTAAATATCTTTCATATTCTCCATTAAGAAGTTTTTCTTTATCTAATCTTTCTTTATTATATGCATCCATATTTTCATATAATTTTTTTAATTCATTTTCTTTATCTTCAATTTGTTTATCTAATGATTCAATTTGTTCTCTTATTTTTTGTGCAATTTCATTATTTTCTTTTAATTTTTCTTCTAATGCTCTAATATCATCATTATCCATTTCTTCTTTCATTTCTGATTTTTCATCTGATACTTTTGCTTTTAATTTTGCTAAAGCTTCTTCAAGGAGATCAATTGCAACTTGAATATCTTTAAGTCCTCTTTTTTTTTTGCATAAATGAGAAGAATTTTGCAAGAGGATTTTTCTTTGACATTGAAGCACCATATGTACCAAATGGAGTATTGAATTTCCAATGAAGTCTTCCATCATCTTCTTCTTCTTCATCATCATCATCATCATCTTTATCATCATCATATTCATCATCATCATCATCATCATCATCATTTTTATGATGTCCAACTTTCTTTCCATTTCCTTTATCTGTTCCATTTTTCTTTCCATTATCTTCTTTTTCTTTTTTATCTTTTTCTTTTTTATCTTTTTCTTTTTTATCTTTTTCTTTTTTATCTTTTTCTTTTTTATCTTTTTTATCATCATCATCTTCATCATCATCATCATCTTTTTCTTTCTTTTCTTCTTCATCTTGTTCTTGATTAGTTGGTTGTTGAACAGTTAAAGTTTGTGGTTGTTTTGATGGTAAATCTTCATCTATAGTTGTTACTTCTTCATATGGAAGTTCTTGTTGAACTTCTAAATCTTGTGGTTCTTGAGGAACTTGTTCATCATCAATTCCAGTTTCAGGAGCAACAACTTCTTCTTCTTTAACATCTTCATGTTTTGGATGTTTATGTTCATGTGGATGTTTATGTTCATGAGGAAGTTTATGTCCACGTCCATCTCTAATTCCTTTTAATATTTCAATTGCTCTTTCAATAAGACCTATTACTTGTGTATTATCTTTAATTTCTTTTGATAATTCTTCAACTTCTTCTTCTTTATTATTTTTACTTTCATTTATTTTCTCTTGTAATGATGCTCTTTCTGCTTCAACTTCAGGTAATTTTTGTTCAATTTTATCTTTTTTATCATGTTTATCATAAATTTCTTTTGATAAATCTTCAATTTTTTCATTTACTTTATCAATTTTATCATTAATGTCTTTTACTTCTTCATCATTTTTATTTTTATTTCTATTTAAAATATCATCTTGTATTTTTTGATCTCTTAATAATTTTTCATAAAGTGTTTTTAAAACTTCTTGTACTTGTTCATCTCTTTCTTCTTCTGTTACTTCTTGTTCATCTTTAACTCCTGTTTCTGGTTCTGGAACTACTTCTTCTGGTTCTGGTACTGCTTCTTCTTCAACTGCTTGTTGAGGAACTAATTCTGGAACTTCTTCTTTTTCTTCTGGTTTTTCTTCTGGTTTTTGTTCAGGTTTTTCTTCTTCTTTTTCTTCTGGTTTTTGTTCAGGTTTTTCTTCTTCTTTTTCTTCTGGTTTTTCTTCTGGTTTTTGTTCAGGTTTTTCTTCTTCTTTTTCTTCTGGTTTTTGTTCAGGCTTTTCTTCTTCTTTTTCTTCTGGTTTTTGTTCAGGTTTTTCTTCTTCTTTTTCTTCTGGTTTTTGTTCTGGCTTTTCTTCTGGTTTTTCTTCTGGTTTTTCTTCTTCTTTTTCTTCAGTTTTTTCTTGTTGTTGTTGTTGAGAAGTTTGTTGTTGTTGAGAAGTTTGTTGTTGTTGAGTAGTTTGTTGTTGTTGAGTAGTTTGTTGTTGATTTTGAGGTTGAGTAGTTAAATTTCTTTGATAATCATCTTCATCTTCAAGAACATGTTGTGGGAAAGGTCTTTGTTCAACAACTTCTTCTTCTTTTTCTTCTAAAGGTTCTTCTTGAGTAGTTTGTTGTTGAGCTTTTTGTTGTTGTGCTTTTTGTTGTTGAACAGGTTGTTGAACTTTTTGTTGTTGAGCAGGTTGTTGAACTTTTTGTTGATTTGGTTCAACTGGGAATGAATGATCAGGTACTACTCTATTATCTGCTATAATAGAGATAATAAGAGTTGAAAGTAATAAAATATTGATTTTTTTCATTTTATATTAAATTTTTTGTCTTTTTAAGAATTTATATATTTATTAATTTAGTGCGTTTCTTAATTTATAAATTAAAAAAATATTATATTATTTTATTTATATCTCTGAAAAAACTTTAATCAATTAAATCATTTTAGTATATTAAAAAATTAAAATTAATTGTATAAAATTGAATAAAAATAAAATATTTTTGAGTTAATTTTTTTATTTATAAATATTTGTCAATAAATTTGTTTATAATGAAGATTGTAAAAATTCATTTTAATATTAAAATTTATTTATTTTTTTTTTTACAATTTTTTAAACAAATTTTTATTAAAATATATTTAAAAAAAAGAATAAAACTTAAAAATTATATTTATAAAATAATTTTATTTTACATTTTTTTTTATTCAATTTCATCTTTTTTTTCAATATTATTTACATCTTTAACATCATTTGAATTTTTATCATCTTTTTCAATAACTTTTGGATTTTCCAATTTTTTATATTCAGCAATTTTTTCTTTTTTAATTTCATTTTTTAAATCAAGCAAATTTTTAGTATTCATAGATCTTCTAGAATTAATAAATTTTTCAATTTCTAATTTATTATAAGGTAATTTTAATCCAATATAATTAAAAAAATTTTGAATAGTATCTCCATTACAATTTTCAATATCAGAAGGTAAAATTTTTCTACTTCTATCAGAAAATTTAGAAAAAATAGACAAATAACCAATTGACAAAATAAAATCATCAAAACTAAAATATGAACAATTTTCTCTTTCTTTAATAGAACTTTGAGTTATTTTATTATAAATATAAATCATTTGATCAGTTGTTATTAATAAGCCTAAAACAGTAAAATTATTTAAAAATTCTTTAAATTCATTTAAATGAATTGCTTCATTACTAAAAAAAGATATTTTATTATATCCTATTTTACTATATATTTCATATATTAAACTTAAATGTTTTTTATAATTATTAATTACATTTTTTATATCATCTCTTTCTAATAAATTTTTCATCGTTGTATTTAAATCTTTTTCAAATTCAATATAATCTTTATCTTTTTTTAAATAATCTGCATTTGTTTTTATTGAATTTAATTGATAATCTGGTTGTAAATTTTGCCAAATTTTAAAATTTTCTTCTCTTTTATCTTTTATTAATTTAAATTGTTCTTTTAATTTTCTTTTTTGAGTAGAAAAGAATAAAAGTCTTTTTTTAGTTTTTTCATTTTCTTTTTTCTTTTTTTCTTCTTCTTCCATTAATAATCTATTTTTATTTTCTTCTTCAAGCTTTTTTTTTCTTTCTAAAACTAATTTAGCTTTTTTTTTATCACTTTCCTTTATTTTCTCATAAACTTCATTTAATTCTTTTAATCTTTTAAGTCTTTCTTTTTCTTTATTATCTTCTCTTTCTTTTTGGATTTTTAATTTTATTTTTTTATATTCTTCCATTTGTTTTTTTATTTCATATCTTCTTCTAAGTCTAATTTCTTCTTTTAAATTTTCTTTTTCTAAAAGTTTACAATTTTCTTCATTTTTTTTTTTTAGAATTGGAGAAACAATTAAATTTCCTTTATTATCTTTATTTTTACATATTTTTTCTAAACCTTCTTCTAAAATATCAGCAACAATAATTCCAATTTTTTCATATTCTTTATTTAATTTAACATATTCTTTAGTTAAATTAATATTCCATTTATGTATTTCTCCAGTTTCAATTTCAATTTCATTTGTTTTTATAATTTTAACATAAGGTTCAATAATTGAAGAATTTAATACTCTAAAAATAATATCTTCTAATATTTGATAACAAATAAATTTGCTTTCTCCAATATATTTTATTATATGAGGAGATAATCTATTTTGATAAACTATTCTTGTCTTTTCTTTTAATTTAAATCCAGGAGGTAAATTATATTCTTTTCCATTTTCTATTCTATCATTTATTAAATATATTACTGATTCCATTTTATTTTTTATTATATCAATTGCATTTGTTAAATTATCTCTTATTTTCATTTTTTTTATTAATGAACCATAACATTCACTTATTGTTAATGTATCTCTTGTTTTTGTATATATTAAATATGATAATTGAATTAATAATGTTAAGAATTCTTCAAATGTAAAAGAATTTAAATTTTCACCAAAAATATTTCTAATTGATATATTAAATTCTTCTAAATTTATTTTATATTTATCAAAACCACATTCACTTAATAATCTTAAAAAATTACTTTTATTAATTTTTTGAGTTACTTCATTTGAATAACTTCTAAAATATAATCTAAGATTTTTTTTATATTGTTTATTATATCCATTAATTGCAATAATTTCTCTATCTTCTTCACAATTTAAATTAACAGGTATTATAAAATTTTTAAATACTTCACTAGTAATATAATTATTCCTTATTTTTTTAGACATAAAACTTAAATTATTTTCATATGTATCATATGTTTGTTTTATGATTGTTCCTTCAGGATGTATTAATTCTTTTAATATATTTATTTTATTTATTAAATTTTGATAATCTTCTGTTTTTATATTTTTTGGAATATTAATATTTATGTGTGATGATGAATTATTTATTTTATTTTGTATATTAACTGCGCTTAATGAATGTAAATATACTTTTTTATTTTTTAAATTTTCAGTTGCTTTTTCAAATATAATGTTTAAATTATTATTTGAATTTCTATTCTCAAATATTTCACTCATATTTTCTTTATAATTATCAAGAAAAATATTTTTTGATTTTACTTTATTTTGTAATTTAGAAAGTAATAAATTATTATTATTTTCAAAAAATTTTCCTGACATAATACTACTTCTTCTTCTTTCTTTTTCTAAATGTTTTTTTAAATTCAATTCTTTATAAAATTGTTCATTTTCATAATCTTCTTGTTGTTTTAAAATTATTCTTTTATTTTCAACAATATTATTTAAAACTTTTTTATTTTTTTTATTATAATTTTTTCTTTCAGCTTCTTCAAATTGTTCTCTTAATCTTTTCTCAACACTTATTCTTGGTTCATAAATAGGTCTATAAATTTCTTCATTTGATAAAATAATATCATCACTATTTGGAAACCACCATAATAAACCTAAAAGACAATTTGAATTTTTTTTATTATTTTTTCTATATTTAATATATGCATCAACTAAATAATTATATATTTGATCATTTACATTTGAAAAATTTTCATTTATTATATCATAAGGTGTTTCTAATATTGAACAATTTTCTATTGGATTTAAATTATATAATTGAAGAGATTTTTCTATGTAATTTATAAATAGTTTTGATAAATAATTTATATCATCATCTGAACAAATATTTTCTATTAAATTCTTTTCAAAAATTAAAGATAAAATTAAATTTGCTATTGTATGTAAATTTGAATTATTTAAACATATATCTAAAATAATTTCTATAATTTCTATTAAAATATCATTACTAATTCTAGGATGTTCAATAATTTTAAAAATAAAAAATAAATCACAGAAATAAAATTTACTTGAATTTTTAATTTTATTAATATATGGCTCCATAAAAATATTAATAGGAACAGTTTGATGATTATTAAAAAAAAATTCAAAATTATATAAAATAAACTCTTTATATATTTCATTATCAAATATTTTTAATAATAAAAATACAACTTTTTTATAAATTGGAGGTGCATATTTATTTTTATCATTACCAAATCTTTCAAGAAGAGAAAAAATTTGAGTAATTGTAGAATAAAAAAATATATTATTCCCATTTTCAATACAATTTGAAAAATAACCTAAAATTTTATTTATTGTCAATTCTTCAATTGGATAAAAATAATAAAAAGCATCACCTAAAATTGAAACAGAAAAAGAAAAATCATCTTTTTCATTAAAACAAAGTTTAAATATAAACTTTTCCATTAAATCAATAAAATTTTCATTTTTTAAATTTTTCAAAACTGGTAAAATTGAAGAAATAAAATCAAAAATTTTTTTCTTTTCATTATTAATAATTTTCTTATTTAATTCATCTATAAATTCATCATATTTTCCTTTAACAAAATCAGATAAAATTATAAGTAATTTTTCAACAATAGAATTATGTTTATTAATAGCAAAAAAAAACTATCAATTCCTTCTTCACAAAACCAATTCCAACAAATTCCAATTTCACTTTGTATCTTATTTAATAATTCAGAACAACTAATAACAACTTTTAAATCTTTACTACATAATGCTCAACTTATTGTAGTATATGTTATATTAATTCCATCTTCATATTTTTTACTTAAATATAATATAGTTTGAGTATTTAATGAAATATCTCTTAACCATTTTTTAATTTTATCATAATCTCCTTTTATTCCTTTATTACATAATTTAATTAAATATTTTCTATTATTTGATAATAATGCAATTAATTGTCTTGGATTTAAATTTAAATTTCTACAAAGTGATACTATATAAAATTCTAAAGGTGATTCTATATTTGAATTTTTTTTATTTGGATCTATTTTTTTTATACTAATACTTTCACTTTTTTGTTTTATTTTATTTTCTTTTAAATTAATATTAATTGATTTATTTGGAGAATTTTCTCTTGAATTTTCTTTTGAAAATTTCAGGCATTCATTTATTAATTCATATATTCTTTTTAGTATTTCTAATAATTGATTTTTATCTCCATTTATTATTTTTATTATTACTTCTTCTTTATAATTTAATCCAAAATTACTTAAACAATCATTTATAATATGCCAATTATTATATTTTACACTATTTGGAATATATTCTTTATTTTCATCTATTTTTTCTAATTGATTTATATTTTCAATATAATTTAATTCTAAATTGTATAATTTTTCATATGAATCTTGTAGATTTTTTAAAACAATATCCATATATTTTCCTCCAATAAATTGTTGAATTATTCTTTCTGGAATGATAAAAGAAAAAGGTTGATCATTATTAACTGTATTAAAAGGATTAAGTATATCTAAATTTGATAACCAAGCATATATTTCTGGTGATACTTCCATATATTTGTTTTTATGATTTTTATTTTTGAAATTAAATAAATTAATTATAAATATTTGTCAATTTTGAATTTAAAAATTATATATATTTTATTTCCTAAACTTATAAATATCTTTTTTCAATTAAAATATATCAAAATACTTTTAATAAAGAACATTTTTTAATACATTTTAAGTTAACTTTTAAATAAAAATATGAAAATATTACTTTCATTTATATATAATTAAAGTAATAGTATTTAACTCAAATTTCCTTATAATGAATTTTTAATTTAAATTAAAAATATTTAAAAAATGGAAGAAAATGAAATTTTAGAGATACAATCAAAAATCAATACTAAATTAGAGCAAATTAAAATATATGCAAAAGAATTAAATGATATGAAATTAAAAAACGATAAAATAAAATTAGAAATAAACAAAAAATTAGAAAATATTCAAGAAATGCAAAAACTAATAGGTGAAAATTTAAAAAATAAAAAAATGGAAAACAAATATTCAAAAATAGTAAAAGAAAGTGAATTAATAACAATAGAAGAACAAATACAAAAAGAATTTTTAACAATCCAATCAAAAGTAAATGAAAATTTAAAAGATAAATATAAAGTAGAAAGTATAGAAAGATTATTAGAACAAGAAAAAAAATTAAACATAACATATATAACAATTCAAAAATTAGATATAAGAGAAGAATTTTATTTAAAATTTAAAATAAAAGAAGGAAATAATTTATGTGAAAATTTAAATAAATTATCAAAAATAGGAAAATTAAATTATTATAATTTAAAATCATGTGGTCCATGTATAACATTTAGATTAACAAGTGAATCAATTTTTGAAGAAATAAAAAATAATAGTTGTAAAATTTGGAATATTTCTTCATCAACTTATTATTTATATGATGATACTTTTAATTCAATGGAATTAGTTTTATATGAAAATATTCAAAAATATTTTACTTATTTTCAACCTAATGATTCTACTTTACCTGAAGGATATGCTGTATTTTATTTAATTGAAAAGTTAAAAGATTAAAAAATTTATTAACTTGTCAAGAAAATATTATTAATAAAAATGAAGGAAATGATAATCCAAATATTGGTTTTGGAAATGAAATTAATTTAAATAATTGTATTAATAAATTAAAAGAAGGTAAAATTTTAAAAGGATTAAATAAATATCATTATGAATATAAAAATATAAATGAAGATTTTGAAAATTTAATTCAAGAACCAGAAAATAATATTTTATGTTTTTGTATTGTTTTATTATTAATTATTTTATCTTTTATTTGTGCCAAAGCTAAAAATAAAAATATTAAAAATTGGAGTAAAATGAATATTTTGAGTCATCATTTCTTAAATAATAGACAAACTTTATTTTTAAAAGATTATAATATGTATGAATATTTAAAATTATTAAATCAGTTTGATAATGTTTTAAATGAAGATTTAAATAATTCAAGTTTAAAATTTTTTGGAATGACACAATATCGTTTTTTTAAAACAAATGAAAAAAATTGTTCTGAAAAATCTAAAGAAAATGATTTAATAAAAATATATCTTCAAATGACAAAATTAAAATGTTATTATAATGGTTTTAATGGAAAAAATAAAAATAAATCAGATATAAAAAATGAAGAAATAAAAATTGAATATCAAGATAAATTAAATATAAGTCATACATATAATACTTTTAATGGTTATTTTGATAAAACTGGATTTGTAATAAGATATAATCCTTATAATAAAGAAAATTATACAAAAGCTTATGAAATTTTAGAAAAAATTATTAATAGTAATAAATATCATAATTCTAATAATCCAAATGATGAAAATAATCAAAAAGCTTTATTAGAAGGAAATATTCAAGGAATTGAATTAACTTTTAATTTATATGAACCTAATTTAAATATTTTTTCTGCTGTGTCTATTTTTGTTCAAAAATCTATTTCTGGATATCCTACTATTTCTTATTTTGATGTTATACCTTTTTTAACTAATGTTTATGAAAATCAAAAGTATGTTAAAGTTTTAGATATTTTAAGAATGATTATTGTTTTAATATTAATGTTATCTATTTTAATCAAAATAAAACAAGAAATTAAAAAATTACGTATGAAAAAAATATTACTTATTATTATTACAATATTAAATATATTTTTTCAAATTAAAAATTTAATATTAATTCTCATATTTATTTTTATGACAATTTCTTTTTCAATTTTTAATAAATTAAATTTAAATTCTCAAAATTATAATGATAATAATATTCAATATTATATTGATTTTTATGATTATGCAAATAAACAAAAAAAAGCAAAATATTTAGAACAATTATCTATTCTTTTAATTTCATTATATTTATTTAAATACTCTCAATTTTTCCCAAATGTTAATACTTTTTTTAAATGTTTCATTAAAGCATCTTTTGAATTTTTTTTAATATTAATTACAATCTTTTGTTTACTTATAGGATTTTCAGTAATCACTTTTTTTGTTTATGGAAGTTATATTAAAGAATTTTCAACTTATTCTTATAGTTTTTTAACAAATTTAAAATTGATATTTTTTATTGAAGATACAAATACTTTAATTAAATTAAATGAACATTTTAAAATGTTTACTATTATAATTTTATTATTTTATATTTTCATGCTTAGATTTTTTTTCATTAATTTATTTTATCCAACTTTTACTGAATATTTGAGAATTGAAAGAGAACAAAATAAATTTTTACATGGAAAAAGTTTAACTTTTAAGAAAAAATTAGAACAATTTATTTGTGGATTTTGTAATATTTTTGGTAAGAAAAAAATAATTTTTGAAGAACCATCAATTGATAAAACACAACAAAGTAGTGAAATTAAAATTGAAGATATTCTAAATAAAGAATGACAATTTATATATTTATATAGAAATAATTTTTTTAATATAATAATTTTATAAATGAATTAATTAATTAATAAAAAAAATTTTTAAGATATAAATAAATGAGAGAGAAGTGGCGTAAAAAGAGAATGAGAAGATTAAAAAGAAGGAGAAGAAAAATGAGAGCAAAGAATAAATAATTTATGATATATATTCATTTAATAAATAAATAAATAATTAAGTTATCTAAAATAAATTTGGTTTAGTTTTTAATTTTTTTTAATTATTAATTCCTATTTTAATTTATAAAAACTATTTTTCACATTTTAATAATTGATATTATTTATATTCAAATTAGCAATATAAAAAGTTTTATATAAAATATAATAAAATATATATCAAATAATCAAAATTTTTCTTTATATTTAGTGAATATAAAAGTCAAAAATTATCAATTAATAAATTTTAAAAATAATATATATTTTTAATTAATAAAAATATTAAAATGAAAAAAATTGATAAGATAGATGAAGAAGAAAGAGAGGAAGACAATGAAACAACAATTAGTCCATTTAAATTAGCAAAAGAAGTAATTAAAAGAAATTATAGTCCAAAAATAATAACTGAAGAAACACATAAAAAAGATTTAGAAATTCAAATGAATTTCTTAAAAGACTCAAATAAGAATATAATAAGTCTAATAAAAGGTAAAACTGAATTATCCTCAAATCCTTTTTTTCAATATAGATTAGAAAACAATGGAATAAATTTATATTTAATAAACATATATAAATCAATAAAAATGAATGATATTATTTCATTATCAAACAATTTAAAAACAAATAAAGAAAAT
>JAEEGL017007528.1_pt1 | contig 14051 bp, 22 predicted proteins | sample 9134231 | NCBI WGS metagenome assembly JAEEGL01 (sample SAMN16246548, study PRJNA631951) | gut metagenome | biome: gut microbiome; feature: rumen; material: fiber-attached | host: Bos | place: Iran: Karaj | collected 2018-10
AAGCGCTTGATTATTCAATGCTGTATGTCCGCCACTACTACACGAAATCACTCCAAGAATGGTGTGAAAACAAACTCGGAAGAAGTTATGCGGACTACCTGAGAAGTGATTCCGTAGATTATTATCCGTTAAAGGATTACTTCATTTACAATGAATGGACAGAAGAGAAACAGAAATTTTTAGACGAACATGGATACAAATACACCCGAAACAAATAGCAACGTAGATATTTTCATCTACAGCCACATCCCCTTTAAGCCGATTGTTACCAACCCGGTTTATAAGGTGTTGACAAATAATCACGCGCCCGATGAGGAGTTCAGAACAAATCTCCCAATATACAGGGACTACGTTGGCGACAATATTTCAGACAAGAACCTAATGTTCAATGAATATGCAGGTTTTTATTGGATTCTCCATAATTGGGAATTGAAAGACTATGTCGGAATGCTACATTACAGAAGATATTTCAACTTTCTTGACGATATCCCCAATATCGAGAAGATTTTTTCTTACGGCATCAAAGTGATATTGAACAAGCGATTTTTCCTGCAATATCCCCCCGGTGGCCCATACAAGAGCAACCGTGAGTTCTATAAGATATGGCACAACGTTGACGACTTTGATCTTATGGGTAGCATAGTCAAGGAAAACTACCCCCAATACGCTGACGGTTGGGGTAAAATGGCCAATGCCAATTTCATCTTCCCCTCCAGCCTCTTCATTATGCCAAAAGAACTCTTCAAGGAGTATATGACGTATGCACTTGACGTTATGAATAAATTCAACGACGCGAGGGGCTGCCATACTCCCGAGGAATGGATAGCGTATGTGGAAGCACATAAGGATGAATATGTCCGTGAGCAGCACAGATATTATGACGTCAGGATGCAGGCGCGTGCTACGGGTTATCTCGTCGAAAGGTGCCTTGCTGCGTTCCTTATGGCGGGCAATGATCCGCTACTGAACCACGCTGTTGAATACGAGTGGAGTGTTATTGATATGAAACAAGTCAAATAATATGAAAGTAAAATTAAAGAAAATCAGAAGCACCGCAAAACTCCCGACAAGAGGAAAGGAAGGAGATTTTTGCTATGACGTATATGCAACCACAGAAGAAGAGGTTGCACCCAATGTATGGAGGTACGGGCTCGGATTCAAGTATGAAATCGAGCGCCCGGAAAGAGCGATATTTTTCGACCCGTTCAGCAAGCCGAACGTGCTTGACGATTACAACATCTGCATATCGTTCCGTCCGAGAAGTTCCGTTTGGAAGACGGGAATGGTGCTCAGCAACACGATTGGTACCTTGGATGAATTCTATAGAGGCGAGGCGATGGCGGTATTCTATCACGTAATGCCGAATATGGAGCGTTATCATATCGGCGACAGGATAGGGCAGGTACACCTTGACGTAGCCCCGAGAGTCGAATTTGAATTCGTAGACGAAATAAACGAAGATACCGAGCGCGGAGAAGCGGGATTTGGGAGCACGGGCAAATAAAATACTTGAATAGAAAATAAAAAACGCGCCTTTTCAGGTGCGTTTTTTATTACCAACTTTGGTGTGTTTCTATCTCTCGAGGGTAACAACCAATTTTGAAGGTTCAAATGAAGTCTTGCCTTCACCATCAAGTATATACTCCTCACCAAGTTCTACCGGAATGGAAGCGATACCGAAACCACGGGTAAATGTCCTATAGCCCTCGCCCCAAGGATAAACGCCTTCACCGCCATCATAATTAAATCTGATAGTACCTGAGAAGGGGTTAGGAACTGCTACTGCACACCAAGGATACTTGGCGCCGGGAGCATTCAGTGCACCGAGCCAGCAGCGTACGCAAGGATTACCGTCGCCATCAACATAGTGGTAACCATCCTCGTACTCAACGGGTACACCGTTTCCCTTTACGATATCGTTCCAGTTGGCTGCACGTTGTTCTTTCTGGTTCCAAAGGTCCTCTTTATAAGGATATGCGCCCTTCTCGTCAGCCCATTCATAATAAACCTTGAGAACTCCGTTATTATAAGATTCATTCCAAGAATTCTCGTCAACGATATATTCCCATTCTGCGGGGGATTCACCGGCTTCAGCGGCTACCTTCTGTCCAATTTCTACATTAAGAGTTATCTCTTCCTCTTCTTCTTTAGTAAGAACCTTAGCAGCCTCTATTGCTTCATCTGTCGGCATTTCGCCGTGTTCCTTGACGTATTCGTGTATAAACTTTTTTGCTTTTGCACGACCGGCAAAAAATTTACGATAAGAAAGTGCGTTGTTTTTCATGCTTGTTATTTTTTCTTTATAAATACTTTCCATGAATAAAAAAGCGCACCGCAAAAGTGCGCTAATTCGCTAATCTTTCAAAAGTTCCCTATTATCGGGGAGATAGGGTCGGCCGGTGCCCCCTTCAATGTTTCCCGCCATTCTATGCGCATAATTGAGCCAAAACTCTTCTTTTGCAAGCTCCTGCTCAACGCTGTTCTCCGGCTTCAGTCCGAGCCTCATTCGGTAGAAAAACGCCGTAATCTCGGCTGCTGTCTTCATTGCCTCGTCACCCCAAATCCTTCTTGCCATTTCAACCGCCTCAATGGGGTACCTGTTGTAATGAGACGGGTGGTTTACCATTTCGTATTCTTCCATATTACTTGTTCTTGATTTCGTTAATCTTGTCAAGGAGCTGATCCTTGGTAAGGAGTCCAACTGTTTTGTCAACCTGTTCACCGTTTTTGTAATAAATCAGGACGGGAATATTCCTGACGCCGAGACTTGCGATGAAATCCTCGTCGGCTTCCTCAACGTCAACCTCCACGAAATTCGCGGAGTCGATGTTTTCCTTCTCAATTTCAGCAATGGTTTTCCCTAAAACCCTGCATGGACTGCACCATTCAGCATGCGCACGGACTATTACCACATCGTTTTCGCCGATTACTCTATTCAGTTCGTCTTGTGTTTTTATTTCCATATTCTATAATTTTTTTATATACTTCTTCAACTGTTTTATTTATTGGTTCATCCAAAAAAGTATCATATTTTCTTAAATCCCCATAGTACAATAGTTTTATATTGTGCTCTTCGCACTGCTTTTTTTTTAGAGCGTCTCTTGTGGCTCGCCTTTTAAGACGTTCATCATCCTTTTCAAAACGATACCTTTCAAAATGCTGTTCCCCTTGACATTCTATTGCTATGTTATATGATGGCAAAAAGAAATCTAATTTTAAAAACCCCTTATGCTTGAGCCAAGGAAATGTTTTTTGCTCTTCGTATATGATGTTTTTTTCTTTTAAAAACCCTCTTATTTTTTCTTCAAGTGTACTTTCTCTGCAACGTTTGCAGCCCCACCTAAGATGATTATCAGGTTCCTGCCAAAATTCACCATGTTTAGGACAGATTATACAAACTTTTTCATGTGCAGATTTATACTTCGCTTTTGTATAATCATATTTACCACCCCATTTCTTAACAGATTCCGATATAAACTGTTCAGTGGTTTTTCTAAGCGCATTGTGGTTTTTTATCTTCCCGCATTCAGGGCAACCATTTCCTTGCAAATGGCATGCAGGGACCTGCCAAAAGTCCCCGTGTATCGGGCAAGTTATACAAACTTTTTCTTTAGCTAAAACATATTCTACTTTTGTGTAATCATATTTTTCACCATGCACCTTTTTCGCCCTTTCTATAAACTCTTCTTTCGTTCGTCTTCTTTTCATCAGTTCCCACTTTTTACTATAAATACACAGAAACTTTAAAAAGTGTGCGCGTCGTGGTGAAAAAAAATATCGCTATTCGTTATTTATTTTCTTCATGATTGAATTTGTATTTTTTCTCTAATTCTTCGATTCTTTTAAGCGCTTTTTCATATCGTTCCCGCTTGTAATTGTCCGACAAGCCCATTGGCATTACCCCGATAAGTATGGTTCCATCCTCAACGCATTTCTTAAAGACACTCACGACATCTTCAGTTCCTTTGGCGAAAAGTAGAAGAATTCCCTGCCTGACGGACTTTTTATTATACGGTTTATACTCACCATCTTTGGTACAAAGCCATAAATGGAGGTATTCCGTGACGTCCTCCATAAAATCTATCATTTCTTTAACGCTATGTCCCATATTAAAGTGAGTTCAAAAAGTTTCTTGCAAGTTCCTGCACTTCAGGATGCCCGAAATCGGCTACACCAACCATCCACTCAAGATATCCGGGGTTTTTGTCATATGCTTCCTTAATCGTCATGCCTTTTAACTTGCCGAAATCAAATTTATATCCTTCGAGGGTGTAGACGGGTTTCTCGTACGCCTCAACAGGCGCAACGTCACCATTGTCAATAAAACTGATGCCCGTTATCTCCTTTCGGCTTGCCGTATAGTCAGCATAGAAAACAAGTTTCTGCGGGAGCGTCTTGGGGGGATTAGGCGTCCAAGGACCCATATGCGTAAGAACAGCGTCACAAAGATAATCCAAACTATCCTCGCTAATATATTTCTTACCGTCATATTTATTCCACATTGCGTTGATATAATCAACCGCCAATTGGGGGTGTTCCTTTACTGTGTGTCCCTCGGAACCGTCACCCTGTTTCTTGATGTCGTGGGCGATGGCTGCAACGATGAGTAAATCGGCTTCGTAACGGCTTATCTCGTCAAACTCAATGTTCGGACGGAGATATTCATTAAGGAAATAGACAACCGCCTTAGTATGCCTTACAAGCCCACCGTTTCCCCTTGCAAAGTCGGGGTGATACTTGCCTGACGAACTGGCCGGTACCTCAAAGAAGTAGTCGTCAGCGTTTTCAAGCAGTATTTTTGCAAATTCTTTTACCTTGTTATCAGCGATATAAGATAGTTCACGCTGAAAAAGTTCTATTCTTTCGGATGAATTCATATTATATTAAGTTAATTTTTAATCGGGTGTTTTTTTAAGTAGTCGGCAAGACGCTCGGCATAAGACTCGAGTGGTATCTTATCGTAAGTACCGTCAGGAAGCAGCCATATAAGGCGTCTACCTATTATCTTGAAACCAAGTTGCTGCAGGTTAAGTTCATATGCCGACAATTGCAATTTATAAATCGAAACGGGCATATCGAGCAACCCTTCAAACGGGGGGAGAAGTTTCTTCTCCTTGAAATTCTTATATAAGTCCTTATTTGTCTTATAATCAAAGATTACGAAGCCGCTTTTATCAGGCGATTTACCATCAAGTTCAGCCTCATAGTAGAACAGCATATCAAATGTACCACTATAATTGAGTTCCTTGTGATAGGTTATGTTCTCAACCGCAATCGGCACAAAGCAGACGGGTAAATCCTCCCAAAACTTGCATATCGCGATTTCCTTGGGGTAGATAGCCTCAAATCCGCCATCCTCAGTCAACCTGTCCTTGAATTCCGGCGCTATCTTATCATATTGTTTCGTCATGTAAGCAAATGCGCTTTCGCCCCATAAGTGGCGTTCCGAACCAACCTCACATGCCTGCCTTGAATTCGCTTCCCACGCTTCCCTGATTTCCTCGGGTGTCATGCGGTAATATTTCGAATCAGGATTGTCGAAATTTCTCTCGTATGTTTCCTGCGACTTGGTGATAGGATCAAAATGTTCCTGAAACATATGTGTCACATTGGAAACGCACATAAGTTCTTTTCCGTTGAGGAAATACTTATGCCCATCCTCCACGAACGTTAACCCCTTGAAGGATTCGATAATCTTCTCCCTCATTTCCTGATATTTGGGCAAATCCCAAATACCATCCCACTTTCCGTTATATAGTGTTCTGCTCATTATCTAGTTTTTCCTTGATAAAATGCGATTATCGATCTTTTCTTTGATAAGTTTTTTGCGGAGTTTGTCGGCGATGATGTCCCCATGACACGCAAGCGGCTTGCAATAACATCCAAGCCAAACATCCTCTCCGCTCTTATATTTCTCATATATCTCATCCACTACTTTGGTAAATTTAACATTTGATCCATACATGGTGTCGAAATAATCTGAATATCTGCTTATCGCCTCATCCCTATCCTTAACAATGTACAACGCCTTGGTTTCCTTATCCTTAATATGAGTGAAAGGGTTGCCCAGACAGGAACCCCTGCCGCAATAATAGACATTGGAACCATTGTGTTCTTCTTTCGTTATGTTATATACGTGAATTCCACTCATAATCAGTACAAATATACATTTTTTACTTCAATTCAGGTATTTATATTAAAATATTCTTGCTATTATGCTTACTGAGAAACAGAAAGAACAGTTAACGAACCACATATATAAGATGATTAACGAATCCATTTTCGAGAATGGATACTTTGAAAATGCGTTTTTCGAGAAGAAAAAAGAGGATGGCAAAAAGAATAAAAAAGATGACGAAGAAGAGGTTGACGACGAGAAGCGCAATGCCGTCATTAAGTGGCTCGATAGTGCGCAGGAATTACACTCCGTTCTTGCTTATAGACTTTACCCGCACCTCGCAGCAAAAGGAGAGGTAGGAAAAGGCACGGCGAGAAGTAAATTCAGCCAAAAATACAGGAACTACGAGGGCAAGAAATTCACTGCCAAAGAGATTAACATTCTCTATAACCTGCGAAACGACTTCATAGACGACGCAGAACTTGATGTATAAAAAAAACCTCGGAAATTCCGAGGTTTTTTCTTTTGGGGATTATATACTTGTTGCCCAAAAGCCTAATATCCACCGTTATTTTCAAGCAGCCATTCCTTTATCGCTACTTCGCCCTTCGCAAGCACATAGGAAAGGTCGCAACTTTGTTCTTCGCAGATTTCAAGGTCTTCCCCATTCTCTCCACATCCTTTCTTGTAGATGTGTAAGCACCAGTCCATAGTCTTTGAATAGTACAATTCAAAGTGCATCGTGTACCTTTGTGCAAGTTCAAACCATTCTATATTCATAATCAATTTCTTTTTGGGAAACATTGATTACTTAATCCTCACAAGGGCTTTCTTGTCGGCGTCCCACCTTACATTGTGGTTCTTAGCCAATACCTCAAGTTCCGCTGCCGTCTCTCTTACGGTTGCCACGTGATCCACAAACTTTATATCCGCAGTCAGGGAGCCGTCAGAACTGTAACGAAGGAACTTCTTAAAATCGCCGTCATGTCCGGTTATGAAGTAGAAACGAACCTTCTTGCCGTTCACTGAATGCACGAGTCCTGAGTTAACGCCCCCCTTACCCGTCAATATAACATATGTATTGGGGCGCAGTGTGTCGGCAAGGCTCAACTCTTCCTTTTCTTCGGGAGCGTCCTGCGTATCATTGCATTTCTTTCCGGTGCACGTATCTACGGGTTCAGCATCGCTGCAAAGTTTAGTGGTGGGAACGTACTCATCGAAGTGTTTCTCGATATAATCCGCCTCATTTTTCATTATCGCACGAATCATATCGTGTGTGAGGAATGTACCGCTCTGAGTGGTAAGGGGTTTCCTGTGGAAGCGTTTCTTGCAGAGTTCGATACCGTACTCCTCGTCAAACTTATCGTCAGGAGAGCAGATAGCCCAACCCATATTGAAAGACTTGGTTTTGAGATGCGGCGTGCCCGTAATTATGTTGACAGCACCACGCTCGGGGTCAAAAGAAATTGCCCTCTGTCCGTCACGGGAATATTTGCACTGAATAACAGCAACGCCGTCCACTTCTGTGCTCTGCCACAGTTCACCATAAATCATAATGGTATAAGTACCCCACGGTCTCTCAACGGGTAGTAAATGTGTAAATGTTTTTGTTTTCTTATTCATGTTTTTCTGATTTTTCTCCTTTAATTATTGTGTCGATTACTCCCACCTCAATCGCTTCTTCGGGGAGCAGCCAAAAATCGCGGTCGCAGACTTTCTTGATATAATCAAAATCCTTTCCCGTGTCGTCCGCCAATACCCTGTAAAGCATATTCTCGCACTTCTCCATTTCAGCGGCGGCAATGCGGAAATCGGGAGCGGTAGTCCTGCCGCCTGTTCCGCCTGAGGGGGCGTGGAGCATAATCTGACTGTGCGGAAGCGCTCCGCGGGTGCCCTTTTCTCCTGAGGCGAGCAGTACTGCAGCCATTGATGCCGCGGTTCCGCAACAGGTAGTGGTGACTGGGCAGGATATGAACTTGATAACGTCATATATACTCATTCCGTCATACACTGAACCACCGGGAGAGTTGATGTACATCGTAATCCCCTTATTGGGATTCTCCGCCTGAAGGAAAAGCAACTGCGAATTCATGATATTGGCAACATCACTGTTAATTTCCGTTCCAAGGAAAAGTATCCTGTCCATAAACAGACGGCTGAAAACGCTGATTTGCGTTGCGTTCATTCGTCTTTCCTCAACGATTGTCGGCTCAATGTACTGAGCGCTGATATTTTCATACTGGTCCAACATGTATCCCGAAATACCTTTGTCACGGGCAAACAATCTGTAATCTTTTTCTAAACTCATATCGTTTTAAATTAAATTCTTTTCAAAGATAGACATTATTTTTTACTTTTCCAAATTATAGAACTGTTCAAGCAATTTTTTCTGTTCCTTTGACACTTTGTCAGGTATTTTATATGCTACCACGGCAATAAAGTCTCCTTTGCGCTTTCCATCAGGGGCAACAAATCCCTTGCCATATGACGGTATTTCGTCGCCCGGTTTGCTACTTGCGGGTACTTTCAGTTTCAGTGATTTGCCGTCGGGCAGATAAACGTGCTTTTCGCACCCGCACCACGCCTCGAGTAGGTTAAGTTCCATTATATAGATCAAATCCAACTCATTGCGCTTGAAATAGACGTCATCCTCAACCACGAAAATAATATACATATCACCGTCAATCCCATCCTTGTCTTTGGATTCACTGCCGCCGCCCTTTATCCTCATCTTGGCGCCGTTAAACACCCCGTTGGGTATTTTTATGGTTTCGGTAACCTCAACAGACTTCAGTCCCGTACCGTTACATTCCGGGCACGGAGAGGATACTTCCTTTCCCGTACCACCGCAATGCGGACAGGTTGTAATGGTTTGGTATGTGGCATATCCCTGTACCCTTGTTTCCACATGCTGCCCCGTACCGTTGCAATAATGGCATTCGCGCGTCTTTCCGTCGGCAGAACCGGTTCCACCACAATTGGAACACCTGACATTCTTATTGTATCGTATCTCCTTCTCAACAGAGCCAACATACGACTCTTTCAACGTGAGGTTAACGGTAACCACTATATCCCCGCCAGGTTCGGGGGGGCGCTGTGCAGGTTGCTGCCTTCCAAATGGATTGAAACCGTGGAAACCGGCGAACGGGTTAAAACCGTGTCCGGCCGGCTGCCCATTAGGATCACCGAACATGTCGTAATTCTTACGTTTTTCGGGGTCAGATAAGACATCATGCGCCTCATTGATTTCCTTGAATTTCTCCTCGGCGTTTTTCTTCTCTTCTTCGGAGGCGTTCGCCCACTTATCTGGGTGATACTGCACGGCGAGTTTTCGAAAACTCTTTTTTATGTCTTCGTCGCTAGCGCCTTTCTTGAGTCCTAAAATATTATAGTAATCTTTCATGACACAGCAAATATACAAAAAATCCTCCGTTTCCGAAGGATTTAACTGATCAGTTAATTGGCAACTTAGAACGGAAGTTCCTCGTCCTCATCCCCGTCATCCTCTATGGGAGCGGGTTTGCGCTTGCGAGGCTTGGGTGCTTCGTCCTCATCGTCCTCTACGGGAGCGGGTTTGCGCTTTGCGGGCTTAACCTCGGGCTCATCTTCGTACTCCTCGGGCTCGGCTGTACGTTTGGGTTTCTTTGTTGAAACAGTTACCTCATCGTCGGAAATATCCTCGGGGGCTTCCTCGTCTCGCCTACTGCGAGAGGGGCGCTCCGCCTCGGTTCTCTCCTCGCGGGTGCCACCGCTGCTGCTGCCATTTGAATTGAACTCGATAGCATCAGCCATCACGTAACGACGGCAACGAACCTTGCCATCACTGCCTTCTTCGATATCTGCATCGAGGTCACCGGTGACAATCACCGAAGAACCCTTTGTGAGGTATTTAACCATCTTGCGATATCTGTCATAATTGAAACTTGACACGTCATACCAAGAAGTCTTCTCGGTGCCGCGGAAGCGGCCGTTGACAGCCATTGTGAACGAAATAATCTTAGTGCCGCTTTCGGTTTCCCTAATCGCCGCGTCTCTACCCAGACGCCCTATCAATGTAATTTTCTGCATAAGTTTATTAAATTAAAGTTTTACTATTATTTTCTGTGTTAAATATACATTTTTCTTTTCAAGATTTTCCTGTTTTTGATCCTAATCATTGTATTTATTTAAAAATAACAAAGAAATGGACGCTATTTTTGATATTGAAACCATTCAAGCCAAGTATCCCGAAGCATTAGTTGACGGAAAAATTGATTACGAACGCCTTTCTTTGGTGCTTCTCCGTGAAATCGATGACATTCAGGAGCAGATGAACGAGAAAGATTTTCAAATACTTAAAATAACCGAGCGCTTAGACAAAATAGGCGCTTAATTCCTCACACACTCGTATATCGTCAGACGAGTATCTTCTGGTAACGGCTTTATGAATCTATCATAGAAATTGATCACCCAATCAAACTGTTTCTCACTGGGCTCGATTTCGTGCCACCCATTCTCATCAACGAAAGCATAACCCCAAAACGCGGTGTTGGACGCAATGTAATGCTCCCTGTTCTCGAAATTCGAGAAATACACCGTCAGGTTCTTCATATTCTGATAAATCCTGTCCTCATCCTCATTCTCAGGCTCCCTGATACCGTGAGTGGTATCCCAAGCAACTTCGTAAGGATATTGGTTTGCGAGGTGTATCGCTTCCCAATCAATTTCACCCTTCTTTGCGGTATATACTTCATTATCCTCCGGATTTTCTTTCTTCTCCTTAAGGATGAAGGGAAGACTGAATCTTCCGCCGATATTATAAGCGTCGTACTTGGCAAGGGGGTTCTCGGTTGTCATTATGTTACCTGTTTCCTCATCGGTTTCAAAACCGGGGTACGAACCCAAATCTACGAAATAGTCCTCATCGGACATATTCTTTATCTCTTCGAGTTCTGATTCGAGCAGCGCTATGCGTTCCTCGTTATCAGGTTCCTTTTCTTTCATTTCGGAAATTAAATTCTCGAGGAATGCGATAAACTTCTGCCTGTATTCCCCCGCCTTGGAAAATTCATATACGACATAGGGGGCAACCTTTGTCCTGCCGTCATATTTGAGCATCAACTCTTCTGCATTGTCTCCTGCGACAATGACTTTGAAATGTCTGTTCTGCATTATAAAAATTTGATTATAGCCGCCCATGAAAGGGCCATTATTATTATCAGCACATATTTGATCTTGGATATCAACAGCGAATTGTCCGTTTCATTGTTCTTAAACAGGTTAATCCGAGAATTTGCAATCTCGGACACGACCAGGTTAAAATAAACCAGGGTTGACAAAAACGCTATTACAAGTAAAAAATACATGACATTACAAATATACTATTTTTAAAAATATTGAATGACGCGCTCCGTGAAATAAAAACTTTCGGGAACATCTATCCTAATGATTTCACCATTCACTATCTCCTCATACAACCACCGATATTGAATGTACTTAACGCCACGTTCTCTTAACGGACTATATACTATCACGACATTCTCCAATGATTGGTCGTCTTCAATCGACAGGGAGCCGTCTTCGCGATAACCTTTAATTCTTGACGGGGAGTATTCCCATTTTCCGTTGTGAATATACTCAAATGCCGCGACGGGGAAAAACCTTGGCCACGGAGAACCATCTTGCTGCACCTCCATTGAATACCAAGTAAGTTGATGTGCTGTAAGGGGTCCGCCCGTTCCATATATTTTTTTCATTTTTTCCAATGCGTGTTTTTTCATCGGCGCCGTCTGCGGGCAGAGCACCATCATCAGTTCGGTGTCCATACAGGTATATGCGCGATAAAGGTTTCCAAGCATCAGGTTTAAGGAGTGCGGATGGTTAGATGCTTCGGCTTCTTCCACAAGGTTAAAATATGCGGCATACTGTTCAATCCTCGTATTGACATACTCTGTCTTATTGAAAAAACAGTATACGACGTATTTTCCGCCTTCAAACGTGGTGTATTTTTTCGCCCCCTCTACCGTTATGTTTGAGGTTAGGCGGGTATTCTTGTTGAACCCACCTTCAATGCCCGCACTCGTCTCGGTTACATACTGCTCCGTTTCGTTCGTCACCTTAGTACAGAGGGCGCGGGAAAGGGACAGCATTGCCGTTTCCTCCGCCGCCTGCTCATCGTCAGATACACCCATACCGTAAACATAGTTACTGTCATATAGGAAATCCTGCGAACTGCAGAGCAGGCTTGCGGCGCAGAATACTACCGTGAGAAGCAGCCTTCGCATATTATTCGATATTATCGGGTGAAATGACTACAATCATGTCGGAAAGCCATTTCTTTCCTACCCTATAGGTGTTTTCCTTCTTAATTACGATGTCGCCAAGACGCGCTTCGCTGCGCTCGTTCAACACGCTCTTGTAGTTGAGGGTTTCGCTTGTCTTGCCCTTGGTTTTATCACTGCTGTCATAAACTCGCTGGGAACTCTCGGTAACCTCACGGTTATACTTCCTTGTGATTTCCCCAACGGCCTCGTTATACGCCTTTTCGCGGGCAATATCCTTGCTGAAAGATTCGCCGTGCCCCTGGCCAGCGTAAGGGTCGTTAGCAATTTTTGAACTTGAACCGCAGCCACTGACTGCAACAACTGTCATAATGACAAAAATGAGAGTAAAAAGTTTTTTCATGATAAATTTTATTAAGTGTTTATATTTTTAAGATCTTGTTGATTTGCTTGTTATTTTTCTTTTCGGCCACCCCGTCTTCCTAAGAAGAATATCTATGAAATATTTTCCTCTATCCGACTTCGTTATGACGGAGCCCGCCATTATTATGTTTTTAATCTTCTTCGTTTCCTCGGATATCATGTTGTACATTCGTATAGCGTCAGATTCGTTCTTGCATATGACGAAGGCAATGTCCTCATCATATTTGAAAATTACCTTATTAAGGTAAACGTACACCATTATCACCGTACCGCTTTCCTCGGAAGGGGCCACTGCCATATTGGACAGGATCCACTCGTACGTCTTTCTATCAGTTTTCGGATGGTATCCGTAGACCCAAAACGTCTCCTCAACGAGGCAGGGAAACTTATCCACAACTGCCCATTCCTTGTTTGTTGTAAAATGTTTGACAAATTTTCCATATTCATTTCTAAGTAATGTTACATTTGTTTCATTTTCAGTGTCCCTTATTCTGCCAAGCACCACATATTCGCACTTGAATTCCGTTATCTCCTTGCTCTTGCGGACGTTGTTCGTATACTTTCTCGGAAATTTAACTTCCGCATTCCTTTCTTCCAAAATCTTTTTTGCGTAATTAACTTCATCCAAACTATGATACTGCCCAACATAAGAAACCTGCTTCTTAAAATCAAACCGCATTATTTTGTAATCCCACGTCTCACGCTTCCGCTTGGAAGTAGGCTTCTTTTCTTTCTTTCTTCCCCGTTTCTTATGGCGCCCTACTTTCTTTTTATAGTAGTAGTAATACTCTTCGCCATTTGAATTTATTTTTTTCATCCCATTATGTAGGCGTTGAACTCGTCATATTCATCCGCTTGCGGCCAATCAAACTTGTTTATCAGACCAACCATTTGTTCCTCAGTAAATGTAGGGCGGCGCTCGAGGTTATCCTTCAAACTAGGTGCTTGGACATAGTCGTACACCCATTTTACGCCCTTGCCATTAAGGAGTGCTTTAAATGCGTCGCGATACTTTCTCTTAAGGTTGATGTTGTTCAAGTAAACATTTTTACCTTCGGCAATCGCCCGCTTCACTCGTTCATTGAATTCCTTTGTCACTATATCTTCCTTATCGGGAGGCAGTACAACCTTGTCGCCCTCGGCGCAAAAGCCCAGTTCTGCGCGTATGTCGTCGCGGGAAACCGCTATGCTTTTTGATTCACTGTCCTTTAAAATACGTTCAAGAAATGTGTTCTTACCCGCGCCGGGCA
>JAEEGL010164286.1_pt1 | contig 14050 bp, 19 predicted proteins | sample 9134231 | NCBI WGS metagenome assembly JAEEGL01 (sample SAMN16246548, study PRJNA631951) | gut metagenome | biome: gut microbiome; feature: rumen; material: fiber-attached | host: Bos | place: Iran: Karaj | collected 2018-10
AGCCCTCCGGTATAAGATTTTTTCTGCTAAACATGTAAACGGTATAATCATTGAAAAATTTTTTATAAGAACCAGCCAAAAGCCAGGCTTTGCCTTTAACAGTCCACAGGCCATCTGAAAGCCCAGGTAAAACAACTAGATTCTTTTTTCCCTCTCCGAAGGCCACGTAATACATATCAGTATCACCAACCTTCATGCATCCATTTTTTTGCATAATTAATTCCCCTTTAAATCAATGATGCTCACATCTGCGTGGGGATTAACTTTTGCTAATCCAATGCGAACAATTTTTGCGTCGATGCTTTTAAACTCCTGTATAGCCTTAACAGCTTCATTCATTTGCAGGCCATTCAATGTCTTTCCAAGTGTAATATGGGGAAGCCATGATAGCGGCCTATAATATTTGCTGATGGTAGTTTCTGGAACATCTGCATAGGCATCACAGATGTATCTATTCAATTCAAATAGATATTGATTAATATAAGGTGCCGCATAAATTACCTTTGGCATAAACTGGCCTACAGTAATTATGGAAATATCGCCTTGCTGTAATTTATCATGTAATGATTCAAATGCAGGGACAAGAACATCCATACTTCTAGCCTCAATTGCTGCCAATGTAAGATGTGGTGGAACCTGATTATCGACCATGAAACTATTACCTGTTACCGCAGCAATTCTGTCTATATATTTCTGTAGCTGTTCAGTTGTGTTTTTATCAAAATATGCTGAAATTAAATACATAAATTAATCGTTACTTTCCTTTACCGAATAAATAGTATTTTGACCTTCTCTCCTTATGATCCTAGCGCAATAAAAACAAGAGCATATAATATGATAATTGCCACTGTAGCAAGTATATCCAATATACTTAACACTCTAACTATTTTTTCTTCTTTTGCAATCTTTCTACCTATAAAGAAAAATACAAATCCGAAAAAGGCTAGCAAAGTACATACACCAATAAGGCTTCTAATTATTTGTGAATCTATATTTGAAAATATAGATATAATTGCAAGTGGAGCTGATATTATTGGGATTAGCTCCAATACCACTGCTAATATTTTTTTATTCATCTTATTCATCCCCTTCCGTTATCATATCGTCAGCTCTAAAGCAAAGTCTTTTTAAAAAATCTATTCATAGCGCTATGGACTACTTCCTTTGGTTTTTCTATTTCTACATATCCACTTTTCTCATAAATATGAATTGCAGCTTTAAGATTATCATGAGTTTCAAGATATGCATATTTATAGCCGGCTTCTTTCATTTTATCTTCTAGAAATGATATCAGCTTATACCCAATACCGGCTCCTTTTACAGAATCATCAAGATAAAGCTTCTGAAGCTCTGCTGTATCTTCCATAAAATCAAGAGGCGCAAAGCCGATGCCACCGATAACTTTTCCTTGTTCTTCTATGACAAAATATCTTCTACCATCAGTACTGTAAAATGCACTAAGATGATCCAGACCCTTATCATAATAGACTGTTCCTGGAATATCAAGATTATGCTTTTTTAAATTATTCCTTATAAGATTTGCAACAGCTTCATCGTCTTCTGCTGTCATTTCTCGGTATTTAATCATCTAGTCTCCTAACATATTTATGATTATAATGGTAACCAGTCCAATACCTTCTTAATCTGGCTATCCCAGAAATCCCAGTCGTGACCGAAATCCTCTTCATCCCAGGTTACATCTAATCCCTTTGACTTTAGATAATCTCTAAATTCAATATTGGCTGGCATCAAATCATCCTGTGTACCACATGCCATGTAAAACTTTGGTGGTTTGCGACCACTAGAAAGCATTTCATCTACGGCAACCCATGGGTTCCTGTTAGATTCCGATGCTTCTTTAATATTGTCGAATAATCCTATGTTAGCTTCTTCAGATGTGTCCTCAAAAATATGTACAGCTGCTGAAAGGCCTGCTACATGACTAAAGGTATTAGAGAAAACTATTCCATTACGAAGCGCCCCAAAGCCTCCCATTGATAGGCCAGCAATGAAGGTGTCTTCTCTTTTATCAGATAGAGGAAACATTTTTCTTGTTACCTCCACAAGTTCCTCACCAATAAAGGTTTCATAATCGTTCCAAGGAGTTCTGGAATTAAGATAGAAGGCGTTATCCCCAGATGGCATAACCACTGCCAGATTATTCTCCTCGGCCCATCTTTGAATACGTGTCTGACTAACCCAGTCAGTGTAGTTTCCTAATAATCCATGAAGCAGGTATAGTGTCTTATACTTTTTATCTTTTCCATTTATATATGAATCGTTATCTGCATCAAAACGATCCACTGGTAAAATCACATTTACAGGAACCAATCTAAACAACGCCTTAGACATATAGTTTACTTGAATTAGTGCCATAAAAATCCCCCTTAATTAACTGAATTCTTTAATGTTTTTATTGTAATGGTTTCCCCCATATAAATAAAGGGAAAACTACACATTTCCTATTATTTATTGAGTATTATGGAATATTCATACAATATTAGATATAATAAAGAAAATTATTGTAAATGGAGGTATTTTATTATGGGAAGATTTACTTTGCCTAGAGACATTTATCATGGGAAGGGTGCTCTCGAGGCATTAAAAACATTTGAGGGCAAACGCGCTATCATTTGTACTGGTGGCGGTTCCATGAAAAGGGGTGGATTTTTACAGAAGGTTGAAGATTACTTAAAAGAAGCTGGAATGGAGATAGAGCTTTTTGAAGGTATCGAGCCTGACCCATCTGTTGAGACAGTTATGAGGGGTGCTGAGGTAATGCAGAAATTCCAGCCTGACTGGATTGTTGCAATCGGTGGTGGTTCACCTATCGATGCTGCCAAAGCTATGTGGATTAAATACGAATATCCAGAGACAACATTCGAAGATATGTGCAAGGTATTCGGACTACCAAAGCTTCGTACAAAGGCTAAATTCTGTGCTATCTCTTCTACTTCTGGAACAGCTACAGAAGTTACAGCTTTCTCAATCATCACTGATTATCAGAAGGGTATCAAATATCCTATCGCTGACTTTGAGATTACACCTGACGTAGCAATCGTTGACCCAGAGCTTGCACACACAATGCCTAAGAAATTAGTTGCTCACACAGGTATGGATGCTATGACACACGCTATTGAAGCTTATGTTTCAACAGCAAATTGTGCATATACAGACCCACTTGCAATCCATGCAATCGAAATGATTATGAACACTCTTGTAAAATCTTACAATGAGGACATGGATGCAAGAGACGCAATGCATGATGCTCAGTGTCTCGCCGGAATGGCATTCTCTAATGCTCTTCTTGGTATCGTTCATTCTATGGCTCACAAGACTGGTGCTGCTTTTGCAGATTTAGGTTCTCATATCATTCACGGCGCTGCTAATGCTATGTATCTTCCAAAGGTTATCGCATTCAATGCTAAGGACCCAGTTGCTAAGAAGCGTTACGGTGTTATCGCTGATTACATGCACCTTGGTGGTTCCAACGATGACGAGAAGGTTAAGCTCCTCATTGATTATCTTCGTAAGATGAACGATGACCTTAACATTCCACACAGCATCAACCACTATGGTCCAGATGGACTGCCTGCGGATCAAGGCTTTGTTCCAGAGGATGTATTCTTTGAGAGACTTCATGACATAGCAGCTAATGCTATTCTTGATGCTTGTACAGGTTCTAACCCTAGACAGCCAAGTCAGGAAGAAATGGAAAAGCTTCTTAAGTGCTGCTACTACGACACTGAAGTAGATTTCTAATTCCATAATTCTATAAAGATAGAGGGAGGCATTTATGTCAATGTCATTAAGTTAACATTGCGGTGGAGGCTAAAATGAAGAAAACAAGATTGAAGTATCGAGCTTCAATCTTGTTTTTTCATTTTTTGGCATAATAATAAGACAGATTATCAATCTGCCTAAATAGCATTTTTAACTTTTCATTTTTTATGCTACTCTATATAGGAAACCACGAAATACTCTTACTGTAAGGGTTCTATCACGGTGCCTTCCAGGTCTAATAGGAATAGTATTTCTTGCAATTATGGTTTCTAAATTGGGTGATGTTGTTTTTTCGAGGAAGAATAGTCTACACACATGAGCAGCTACTGAAAAGTTGGCTTTGTATGTATATTTTCTTTGCTTTTTATCAATGACTACGTGCGAGGTAATCATTTCTGCGAAGTTGTACATTATGAGATGTGCATAGATTTCCTGTTGGACACACATCACCTTTTTTGAGTGAAAATTCAGCATCCCAATCGTATATTTTAAATCTCTAAATGAAGTTTCTATTCCCCAGCGAGATTCATATAGAACTTTTAATCTTTCTGGGGAATATTCTGTTTTTCCCAGATTTGTAAGTATTGTTTCATAAGAATCTTCGGTAATTTTGAATCTTACAATCCTAAAGTTAAGTTCAAAAAACTTCACCTCATCAGCTTTTTTTAGTTTTAGGGGTAGATAATCAAAAGGCGTTGAATGTGGGATGAATTTGTAGTGATTTCTATCTGTCAGAAATAGATTCTTCATTTCTTTTGTTTGTTTACGTGTAAGCTTTAGATTTATGTCTACATCAAACTCTGGTATATCAGGTAAATCAAAACCATTTTTTATACCAGTAGTTCCATCTTTTATTCGAATTAGGAAAAACCAACCTTTTTCCTGTATATGTGCCATATTGTTATAAGATTCATAGCCTCTATCAGCTATTACTAATGCTCTGTTAATTGAAGAATTATCTACCATTTCCTGTAATGCAGAATGTTCGTTGGCATTCATCTTTCCTTGTATGATAGCATCAGTATACAGATGATTCTCTAGATTGTAGAGAGCGTTTAAATGTAGAAGATTGTATGGCTTTTGTCCATTGGAACCAGGAAGAAAAGAACTTTTATCATCTGGATTAGTTGGTATTTGAATATCAGAACCATCTACAGCAAGTACAACTAAATCATCAGGTATATTTATCAACTTTGAAGTAAAATCATTAAAAATACTCTTAAAAGCGTCTGTTTTTATTTTTTGACGTTGCTGAACAAAAGCAGATGTAGATGGTAAAGATTCAACATCCGGAAATAAATCTATTAACTCATTTGTGATGCTCTTACTTCCCATTCCAATGATAGTTTTGATAATTGATGAAAATGAAAGTTTTCGGTTTCTTGTAAAGTCTATTTGTGTGTTATTAACATAGTCAGTATAGTTTTCGGCAGTAGATTCAATTGCAGAAAATAAAAGTTTTTTTACATTCTTTGGTTTCATATGCGACCTCCTTGCAATCAAGTTTTTTCTTAATTACAAGGGCCGCTTTCGCTACCTCTTAAATAATCAGTAGCGAAAGCGGCCACATATTTTGAGATTTATGTCAACCACTAATAGAAAAAAAGACCCCTATACCATTTACGGTATAGAGATCTTAAATTTGTCATCTTAACTTAATGACATTGGGCATTTATGTCTCCCCTTTTTTATTAGTATTGCTCACGCATCTTATTCTTTTTTTCTCTTTTAAAAATAAACCGAAAGATTGCTATTAGTACTGCACGAATAAGGGCATAAACAAAAAACATAAGCATAAAACCCCATATTCCAAAAACAATGTCTGCGAAATCCATGACACCGCTTTTTGTAATCTTCTGTTCTATTTCTATTGCAAATGTAAGAAGTAAAATCAGTGTAAACACATAAATCCAGCTAATAACAAGTACATGATTTGTCTTGGCCAATAATGTAAATAAAGGTTGAACTATAAATATTAACGCCATACCAAGACATCCTATTACTAGAAAATGTAAATCCTTATCTGTGAAATTAGCTTCATAAGCATCATTCCAACTCAAGATATAAGTATGAACATAATTTATAAAATCTAAAATTCCATATAAAAAACTTTCCATAAAACTATCTATATCCTTACTTTTGTATTTCTTTGCAGGTCATTAATATTAACTTTTTACTATTCTAATACTTATAGCTGTCAAAATAAAGCAATAAAAAAGCTAGAGAAAAATCTCTAGCCAAAATTATTTTGAAAGAACAATCGCTAAATCCTTAAAAGAAGTACCTGAGTAATCATGTTTAAAATGAACAACTTCTCTGCTCACAGATGGTGTAATAAAGTCTCCATCAACATCAATTACAAGCTCTATGTCCTGATCATATCTTTTTAATTCCTCAATAAAATCTTTTATTCTCATTCGACTCCTCCACTTTGAGTATTACGTTATAAATTTAAAAATCTTTTGGAAACTCTAATAATATATCACGGTTTCCAATGGGAGTCAATACAAATTAGCGATATTAGGCATATATAAAATTAAGTCTTATAAACTTTAATAGTCACATCCGTGTCCTCTAAAGCAATCTCAAGCTGCCTTTTCACATCTTCCCAGTTTAATCCTTCTAAACCACAACCAATCTTCTGCATTGATATTAGCTTTATGTTATTTGATATTATTAATCTTCGCATTTCAAAAAATGCCATACTAACAGCAAGGAGTGTTGGCTCATCCCGATAATCGCGCTTAATAACTAGATTTAATACTCTATCTTCAAGAATACAAAAGCCCTGGGAGTTATCATTTGTAGAATCCCATTTATTAAGATAGTTTCCATATTTTGCCACAAGACGTTCTTTTGTATTGTATGTCATATTAAATTTTACAGATATTCCCTTTTTCATGACAAAATCCGCAGAAATACCTTGTGCATAATATGTATCCCGATCATTAATATGAAATAAATCACCATCATATTCTTTTAAAATCATTGCGTTTCCTCTTTGAGATATATGAATCCTACAGGTTCTTTATTGCATATTATATAATAAGTTTTTTACAAAAATATGTTTAGACTATGAATAAAGCAACAAAAAAGCGGCCCCGCTGGCCGCCTTTTAAAGGGAGAATGATATATGAAAAAGTTTATCGCTCTTGCGATGATGTTATATTACTCCCTTTGTCTGATATGTAACTGTGAATCAAGTGAAAGTTATGTGAAGTTTATTTGATGACGTCAAAATTAAGAACGTTGGCATCATAATACTTTTCTTCAATATCTGACTGCTTATCTACAGAATCAACCTCGACAGCATCTTCACCATCTTTTGCATAATAGTATGATTCGTTACCATCAGAATCATATTCTGTCCATGCAGATTCAACTTCGATAAGCTCGCCATTTTTAATAGTGTATATACATGTACCATGGAATATACCACCGTAAAGAAATCCATCCTTTTCAGCAAGTGGATATGATGTACCATTTGAAGCTACTGAACCTATGCAACGTGGCATTCCATCTTTGTCGTAAATATAGATTGCAGAATCAATAGCTGCCATATTTCCATCCATATTGTCATATGCGCCACTGCAAACTAATAATGCATCTGTATCGCCAAGAGTTACATTAGTATATCCCATACCAGGCTCTAGAGCCTTATCTACAATCTCTGTAAATGTATCACATCCAGTAATATCGATTCTTTCGGCTATATCCACGTCTGAAGCATCTTCATTAGTATCTTCGATTGTTTCCTCTACAGCTTCTTTCTGACTATCTAAATCAGATTCCTTCTCGACAGCCTGATCTATAGCTGTGTTTTCCTCGACATTTGTTTCTCCGCCAGCATTACCGCATCCAACTAACATAAATGCGCATAATAATGCTACCACCATTTTTTTCATGAAATAACTCCTCCTCATAATATAAAATTGTTGTAATACACATTAAAGTTTAATATTATGTGGATTAAAAAACAACTATATATTATCAAGTATTTCAGGGTTGTTTTCGGGATTATTTACATATATTCCAAACTCTTCCATTGTAGAGATGATGGTAGAACGAACAATATCTGCTACTTCGTGAGTTTTTAAATCCTTGTATTCATCATAGGTGATTGGCTTTCCAAAAATCACCTTTGTTGTAACAGGGCCAGGCTTAAGGCTATTGAAAGCTAAGTATGAATCAATAAGTGTAACTGGAATGATTGGAGCCTTAGCTCGCATGGCACATTTAAAGCTTCCTGGTTTAAAACGTTGAACGATATTTCCGTTTGTGTTGTAGCCACCCTCTGAAAATAAGATAAAGCGCTTTCCTTCAAGAACTTCTTTGGTGATTTGATCCATAATGCGGATGTTTTGTCGAACGTCATCAAGTGCAAGTCGTTTAGCACCTAATAAATCAACCATTTCCCTAACAAGAAATCCATAAGATTTAGCTTTGTCCATAACGAAGGTACATGGTTCCCTGTGTGCATACATGATTCCTAAAGCATCGTATTTGCCCTGATGGTTTGGATACATAACGTAACCACCTTCTTCAGGTAGATTCTCTGTACCGTATATTTCAGTAGTTATTCTGGCACTCTTTTTAAGATATCTGATTAAACGTAACGCATAGGCATATCTAGTCTTTTCCGGGTATTTATCCTTATGCTTTATCATCTTACGCATAGTAGGGATGATTTCTGGCCCACGCTTCGCATTAAATAAAATTGCAATAAAAAAACGTAACATATACTCTCCTAAACACAAAATGTTGTGTGAAATCTATATATAATCCATATATATATATACTAACATATAAATAAGAGAGTTTGAATAGGCTATGAAACTATAGCTGTTCATAAGAAGAATATTCGATTACTATAAACTTCCCTTCTGTAATGTTATCATCCCCAAGATGATTAATCCTTTTAATATTGTTAATGAAATCCTGTTTGTCAGTATAGTCGGGTCCCATGAACTGGTCTGCGATAGTCCAAAGGCTATCCCCTGACTGGATTTCATAGCTGGTATAGTATGTATATACAGGTCTACTGCTATTGGCTGAAGCTATATTAGTAAATAGTAAAGCACCAAATATGACTGTAACTAAAAGAATAACTGCTACCATGATTTTTCTATTTCTTACGATAATTTCTGCTTTTCTATTGTTTCTCATATCGAACCCTCCAAAATTATGTTCGGAACCTTTGTTCTGAATACAATATAATGCCGAACAACTGTTTTGTCAACATTTTTTTCGAACAAAATTTCAGAAAGTTTGTTTGCAAAAATATGTTCAGTGTGCTATTGTAAGTGTATAGTAAATTTGAAAGGAGTATTTCGCTATGGCATACGGAAAAATATCTGCTAAGCAGCGTGAAATTCTTGAAGAAATTAAGCAGGCTATTTTGAATAAGGGATACCCACCTACAGTTAGAGAACTCTGTGATGCATGTAACCTCAAATCTACATCTTCTGTACATGCACATTTGGAAACACTTGAAAAAAACGGATATTTAAAACGAGATCCATCGAAGCCTAGAGCTATCGAAATCGTAGATGATAATTTTAATATGATTCGTCGTGAAGTTGTTAATGTTCCTGTTGTTGGAAATGTTGCTGCTGGCCAGCCACTTCTTGCTGTACAGAACATTGAAGAATACTTCCCTATTCCAGCTGAGCACGTTCCTCAGCACCAGGCATTTATGCTTAGAGTTAAGGGAGAATCAATGATTAACGCCGGTATTCTTGATGGTGATACTATCATTGTTCAGCAGCAGGATACAGCTAATAACGGAGATATGGTTGTTGCACTTGTGGATGACAGTGCTACAGTTAAAACATTCTATAAAGAAAACGGTCACATTCGTCTTCAGCCTGAAAACGATACTATGGATCCAATCATCGTAGATAATTGTGTAATCCTCGGAAAAGTGTTCGGCGTATTCCGTTTCTTCTAAATAAAAAATACCCCTTACGGGGTATTTTTTTATAATTCTTTTGAATCGATAACAATACCATCTTTCCAGATTCTCTCTAAATCATAGAATAATCTATCTTCCTCAGAGAATAAATGAACGATAACATCTTCATAATCCATAAGTACCCAAGTACTTGAACGGTTACCTTCAATTGATTTAGCATGAATTCCCTGCTCATAGAGAATTCTATCTACTTCATCCTGCATAGCATTAAGCTGACTTTGGTTAGATGCTGATGCAACAATAAAGAAATCAGCCATAACGCTAACCTCTGAAATATCTATAGCCTTAACATCAATGGCCTTTTTGTCATCGAGGGCTTTGCAAATAAGCTTTGCCATTTCTCTTGCTTCCATGTTTCTACCTCTCTTCTATAAACTTTTTATAATAATTAAATGTATCTATTGTAGTTGGGTCTACCATATCTGGATTAGCATTTAAATAATTAACTGAATCCTCCAGAATCAAATAAACACACATATCCAAATCGGTAAAAGCTGTAGCACGGATAACATCAAGTCTAGGCTGTTTATCTCTGCCAGGCTCGATATAATCAGCCACAAATATAATCTTATCTAAAAGATTCATATTAGGACAGCCTGTTGTATGAACCGCAATAGCGTGGGCAATCTGTTCGTCGTAAACATCATACTTGCTCTTGCAGTAGTGAGCTCCAACCTTGCCATGTAACAAATGAGGATATTTATATTCTATATCTGTTACAGGAATATTATTCTTTTCGCAAACACTAAGTCGTTTTTCATCTGAAATGCATTTAGCACAATCATGAAGCATACCTGCTACCATAGCTGTATTTGCTGGGTAATTCCATCTAGTAGCTAAGGCGTAGGACATATTTGCAACACCTATAGTATGGATGTATCTGCCAGGCTTTAGCTCCTTTTTCATTTCATCATCTAAACGGCTAATATCCTCTTTTGTATAAGAATATTTGCTATAAAGATTATGTTCAACAATATAATCGTAAACATCTGATGTGACTTCTGATTTGACAATTCTATCGTTATAGAATTCGTCCCTAATCTTTGATGAAGCTAAATCATTAGCATCATAATCGATAAGCATAAAATCACCATCAAACAAATTTTTGCATTCATTAATGGCATTTTCAATTTGTGTTATGTCATCTCCAAATCTGGGAGCTACAAGAACTGTAACATATTCAGAAATAACATCTGGCTTAACCCAATTCTTGAAATTAAGCAAGCTATCACTTCCCATGATGAAGAAAATCTCATCATCAGATCTTTCCTTGTGATATTCGCTAAAGGTTATGTAAGAATAACTCTTGCCAGCTCGGTATATTTCCCTATCGTCAATATCTAGACCTTCCTGCCCATTAATGGCAAGCTTTACCATTTCGAGTCTGTTAATATCAGAAACAGATTCCGCAGTATTCTTGTGTGGAGGCGTTCCTGCTACTAAGAAATATACTTTATCAAGTTTGTATTGCTCTAAAGCAGCCTTTGCAATCTCAATATGAGTATTATGTATTGGATTAAAGGTGCCGCCGTAAACACCGATTCTAGCCATTTTAAACTCCTGTATTAGTTAGGTAATTTGATAACAGGCTTCTTTGCTGCCCTGTAAAGAATAATTTTCTTACCAATAACTCTAACAACCTCTGAATGAGTACGCTCTGCAAGAATCTGTGCCATCTCACGTGGGTCATCAAAGCAATTCTTTAATACGTTGATTTTAATTAACTCTCTAGCCTCTAATGCCTCGTCTACAGCCTGAGTATGCTCAGGTGTAAGTGAAGCCTTACCAATCTGAAGAATTGGGCTTAAATCAGCTGCTAAAGATGATAAATAAGCTCTTTGTTTATTAGTCATTTCAATACCTCTTACTTGTAATAATCAAACACTAAGCCGTACATTCTAACTGTATCGCCCTCTTGAATACCCTTTTCTTCAAGCTCTTTAAGAATACCCTGCTCCTTAAGGAAGTTCTGGAAGAACATAAATCCTTTTTCAGATTCAAGGTTAGTGTATCCAAGCATCTTTTCAATACGAGGGCCTTCAACAACATAATCACCCTCATCATTGATTGTAACTGTGTATGGCTCATCATCAAATGCACGAATAGTTGGGTCAAATTCCTGCTCGTAAACGATAGGTGCATCATCGCAAGAATCTAATAATCTAACTACCTCGTATAAAAGCTCCTTTAAGCCTTTACCACTAACTGCAGAAATAGCAAATACCTTAATGCCCTTTGGCTCAAATTCTGCCTTTAAGGCCTCAAGGACCTCGTTGCTATCCTCTCCAATAACATCCATCTTATTAGCTGCAATAACCTGTGGCTTCTTAAGAAGGGCTGGGTCGTAAGCTTCAAGCTCTGCAGAAATAGTTTTGATGTCTTCGATTGGATCACGGCCTTCAACTGAAGCACCATCAACCATGTGTATAATAACCTTTGTTCGCTCGATATGACGAAGGAATTCATGGCCAAGACCGATTCCTTCTGAAGCGCCTTCAATAAGACCTGGAATATCTGCAATAACGAAACCATTTATATCATCAACATCTACAACACCAAGATTTGGGCTAAGTGTTGTAAAATGATAATTTCCAATTTTAGGATCAGCATTGGTTACACGTGAAAGGAATGTAGATTTACCTACGTTAGGATAACCCACGAGACCTACATCAGCGATAACCTTAAGTTCTAAAAGAACTTCAAGTTCAATGGCATCTACACCTGGCTTTGCGTATTTTGGTGCCTGCATTGTAGATGTAGCAAAATGCTGATTACCAAGGCCACCCTTGCCACCTGGGAGAACTATCTGTCTCTTGTTATCTCCTGACATATCAGCGATAACCTTTCCGCTGGCAGCATCCTTAATAACTGTTCCCTCTGGAACCTTAAGAATTAAATCTGCACCGTTCTTTCCATGACAATTATCCTTGCCACCTTCCTGACCGTTTTCAGCTGCAAATTTACGTCTATGACGGTAATCAGTAAGAGTATTAAGGCCTGAATCAACCTCAAAAATTACATTACCACCATTACCACCATCGCCGCCGTTTGGCCCACCGTTTGGAACGTATTTTTCACGACGGAAACTAACGTGACCATCGCCACCTTTACCTGATTTAATAATAATTTTTGCTCTATCAGCAAATGACATAAAAACTCCTAATCCGCCGATTTATCCCTGCTTACCTCCGTGTGTTACGCCAACAAGCATTATGATTTCTCCGCTTCGCTAATACGTGAAGCTAAAGAAATATAATAGCTTGTTCGCTACACACTTAAATACGCTAAAATCAGCTATTATGATTAACTACGTTGTTACCTAAAAAAACGACCCGACTACGTAATACGCATAGTCGGGTCAATCGATTACTGTTCTACTGGATAGACAGAAGCCTGCTTCTTGTCTCTACCTTTTCTTTCGAAACGAAGTACTCCATCAACTAAAGCAAAAAGTGTATCGTCTCCACCGAGACCTACATTGTTGCCTGGAAGAATCTTTGTACCACGCTGTCTGTAAAGAATATTGCCAGCCTTAACGAACTGACCGTCTGCTCTCTTTGCGCCTAATCTCTTAGACTCTGAATCTCTACCGTTCTTTGTAGAGCCAACACCCTTTTTATGAGCGAAGAACTGAAGGTTCATCTGTAACATGTCTTACACCTCCTTGTATTGTAATGAAATATATTCATCACCGTATTGTTTTTGAATTTCGTTTAAACCTAGTAGCATTGAATCTAACAAAAGCTTAGATTTGTCGGAAAGTGGTTCTGGAAAAGTCATAACTAAATGACCACCATCTTCAGCAGCATCAACAGAAAAAGCATCATCTGTAAAACGTTCGATACTATTAAAAGTGTTGATAGCTAAAACTGAAACTGCAGCGCAGACAATGTTTTGTCCTGCTTCTACATCACCAGCATGTCCGTCTAAGAAAACCTGTTTGAATTCTGCTCCAGATTTAGTAATAATAACGGAAACCATAATTAGCCGTTAATCTTCTCAATCTTAACCTGAGTGAAAGCCTGTCTGTGGCCATTCTTCTTGTGGTAACCTGTTTTTCTCTTGTACTTGTAAACGATTACCTTCTTACCTCTGCCTTCTTTAACAACAGAAGCCTCAACTGAAGCGCCTTCTACTGTAGGTGCGCCAACCTTGAGTTCCTTGTCGCTAACAGCAAGAACCTGATCAAAAGTAACCTTCTCACCAGCCTCTACACCAAGCTTTTCAATGGTAATGATATCGCCTTCAGAAACTTTGTACTGCTTACCACCTGTTGCAATAATTGCGTACATG
>JAEEGL010425581.1_pt1 | contig 14050 bp, 7 predicted proteins | sample 9134231 | NCBI WGS metagenome assembly JAEEGL01 (sample SAMN16246548, study PRJNA631951) | gut metagenome | biome: gut microbiome; feature: rumen; material: fiber-attached | host: Bos | place: Iran: Karaj | collected 2018-10
TCGTTCACTATAGGCCGTAATGTCTCATCGGCAATCAATAACTTAGCCGAAACATCTTTCATCATGAAGTTCAGTCGCTCCTGCGGATAGGTAGGGTCGAGGGGTTGGTAGCCGCAGCCTGCCTTGAGGATGCCCAACGAGGCTAATACCATCCACTCACAACGGGGTATCAGTACGGAGACGACATCCTCGTGCTTCAGTCCTTTAGAGGAGATGAGCGATGCCAACCGGTCGGTCAGCTCATCCACCTGTCGATAGGTGAACTGACAATCCTTATAGACAGCGGCCAGTTGATCAGGTGTCTGTCTTGCCTGTTTCCTGAAGAGCGATACAATTGTCTGACTGTCATCGTATGCCACATCTGTCTGATTGAAAGAGTCAAGCAACAACAGTTGTTCGTCAGATGTAATACGGATATCCCGCAACAGACGATTTGTATCCATCATCTGAGCCACCACCTGGTCAAAACTCTCTATCAACTGACGGATCAGTTCCCCGGAATACAGGTTGTCCATGTATTCAACATAAAGCTGGAATCCCTCGTTTGTCTGAAATACCTGGATGCTCAACGGATCGTAGGTGGCATGAGGGAACAGTCGGTCGAATATAGCGGGGTAACCGCCAACAACAAAGTCTTTTGTCAGATATCCTTGGTAGCAGAACATCGTCTGTGGGTGAAGGCCCAGCTCCTTAACGGCATCACCCAGTGTAAACAGATAATGCTGGCGGGTGCCAATAACCATCTCATCACCCTGCTGTAGTAAGTCGGCTACAGTATCCTCTTCTTTCAGGTGATAGTAATAAGGCACGGTCTGGACAAACATACCGACGGTCTTCATGAGTTCCTTACGGGGTCTGCCATGCCAGATTGTAGAGAACAACACCTGATCATCGGCATTGAAACGAGCCATCAGCAAGGCATAAGCCGCACACATATAGTTACTTACCTTTATCCCATGCTGTTTGCAGAAGGTCATCACCTCGTTCATGGGAGTCTTCAGTGGCAGGATGACACGTACAAACGAAGGCTCCTTACCTGCAAGGTCTGGATGCAAGATGGTCTCTACCTCCGGATCGGGGAAATGTTCCACATACCATTGACGATTCTCCTCCATGCGGTCACTATGGCGTAGGGCCTCCTCTTCCTCGGCATAGTCGAAAGCGGTCACTGGTTCCTCTGTAGTCCCCCCTCCATGGTAGATGCTCTCGATGTCGTTGAACAACGTACCGAATGTAGTGCCGTCGAATACCAGATGGTGACTCTGGAAAAGCAGGTATTTAGCAGTATTATCCTCATACAGGCAGATGCGGGTCAGTGGACTGCCATCAAAATGGAATGGTTTCCACAAACTGTCTTTCACCTTGTTGATATCATCGATCTTCTCGATGGGGATCTCCAGGGGTTCACTGCCGATAAACTGTTTCGGTACCCCTTCGTCATCGATAATGACACAACACTTCATATTGGGATGGGCCTCCACTGCTTGATGAATGGCCGTTTTTAATGCTTGTAAATCAACCTCTTTACTTAAAGTATAAAAAAACGGCTGGTCGTAAGTCATTTCGTCGGGATGTTGCATACACTCTGCAAAAATACCGAGTTGGCTCTGTGATAACCTAAACTGCTGTTTCATAGGATAATATGTTTATATTTTTCTTGTTTTGTTTGTAAAATTAGAAATATTTTTAGTTATCAGAGATAAAAAGAACATAGAACAATTTGGTCGTTAAGTTTTTTTAACCTTAAAACTTTCTCTCATTATTTATATTTAGCATTATATGCTATCATGTCTTTGGCAATTTTGATATTTTTGCACTTTAATAAAAAATGATAAATAGAGGATATTTACAAAAGGATGGTAATAAGTCTTGACAAAATAAAGAAAAGCCTTAAATGGATTATCAGTTCCAGGTTAGGTATTATCATCTGTGCTGCAGTACTCTTGGAACTGATAGGTATCGTGCAGTACTACTCCATGCGCAACGTACAGCGTGAGGGAGTCGTGCGACGTGTTAAGACGGAGCTGGCTTTGAAGTCACAGATGATTGCGCATACACTTGACAAGGCGGAAGCTACCATGCAGGAACATCTGTGGGATATACAAAATCATCTTGACAATGCCGATGAGATGTTCGACGTTACTAAGAGACTGATTGCCACCAACAATCAGATCGTTGGCGGATGCATTGCATTTGTTCCGTATTATTATCCTGAGAAAGGTCAGTATTTTGAACCATACGCTTATAAGGATGACGGACAGATATCAGTCACCCAGTTAGGGTCGGCCGAACATGACTATACCAAGCATCCGGCTTACAACATCGCACTGAATGAGAAACGTGCCTTTTGGAGTGACCCTTATGAATATATGGAAGACAGTCTGTCACGACTGACTACTTATACCTATCCCCTGACGGATGAGAAAGGTAAGGTGGTTGCACTCTGCGGTCTCGACATTGACTTGTCGTGGCTCAGTGACACTCTGAATGCTCGTCATGTCTTTCCTTCCTCTTTCGGACTGATGTTTAATGAGAAGGGACAGATGGTGGTGGAGCCACACAAAAAAAGAGATGGGGAAAACGATGTGAGTGAGATAATCGGTCTTATACAAAAAAGCCTGTCAGTCATAGCCTTTGAGGCGTCTGAACGCAGTAGGATCATCGATTTTACCGACGATAATAACAATCGCAAAGCTTGTATCTTCTTTACGATGCTGAGAAAAGAACCACACTGGATCCTGGCTACGGTAAACTATTATGATGAGGTTTACCAACCTGTAAAGCAACTGCGACTGCAGAACATGATCCTGATGCTTATCGGACTGTTGGTGCTTTTCTTTATCATCAACCGTTTTGTACGTAATGAGCGCAAACTTGAGGAAGCCGGTATCAAGCAGGCACGTATCAGCAGTGAGTTACAGATTGCGAACGGCATCCAGCAGGCGATGCTGCCCAAGGAGTTCCCTGCCTATCCGGAACGGAAGGATGTCGATATCTATGGTTCTCTCGTTCCCGCCAAGGAAGTGGGCGGTGACCTGTTCGACTTCTTTATCCGTGATGAGAAACTTTTCTTCTGTATCGGTGACGTATCCGGGAAAGGTGTGCCCTCTGCTATCGTCATGGCTATGGTACAGAAACTGTTCCGCGTTACGACAGCACATGAAACGAATCCTGCCTCGATCCTGGAAGAACTGAATAAAGAGCTGAGTCGTGATAATACCACCAACATGTTCATCACGTTCTTCCTCGGTATTCTCGACCTTCCCACGGGGCGTCTGCGTTATTGTAATGCCGGTCATGATCATCCCATTATCGTGGAATGTGGAAAAGAAGAAGGCGTACAGATCTTATCTGTCAAGGCACATCTGCCTTTAGGGGTAATCAGCGACTATAAGTATCTTAGTGAGGAATATGTTTTGCCTGATGAAGCTATCCTGTTCCTCTATACCGATGGACTCACCGAGGCAAAAGACACTCAGCGTCAGCAGTTTAAACTGCAAAGAGTTACAGATACCCTAACACATTGTACGCAACGCTCAGCGGTAAGTGCCCAGGAGTTGCTCACGATGATGACAGAGGAGGTGAACCGCTTCGTAGGAGATGCCGAACAGAGCGACGACCTTTCTATGTTGGCGATTGGATATCAGCGTCCTATCATCAAAGAAAAGGTGAACCAAAGCATTACCTTGCAGAATGATGTCACCCAGATTACACAACTGAACACCTTCGTCAAGCAGTTCCTGGCTCAGGCGGGCTTAGACAGAAAAGAAACACTACGGTTGCAGTTGGCGTTGGAGGAAGTGGTGGTCAATGTGATGAACTATGCCTATCCTCCCGAAAGCCATGGCGACATTATCGTAGAGGCCGCCTTGAATGAAAACCGTATCAAATTCACCATCAGTGACTCAGGCGCTGCTTTCGATCCTACCACGGAAGCCAGGAATGTGGATACTACCCTGTCGGCTGAAGAGCGGCCCATTGGCGGATTAGGTATTCTGTTGACACGAAAGTTGGTGGACTCCATCAATTATGAGCGCATCAACGGCCGTAATATACTTACGCTGCGTAAAATGATGCAGCATGAATAACAATATCAATGAATTATAATTATTATTTGGAAATATGAAAACAACTATTCAAGAAATCGAGGGAACAATCATCGCTACCTTATCCGGTGAACTCGACACCGCAGCAGCAATGGAAGTGGAAAAGACATTGCAACCTCTTTATGAGAGTGAGGGTCGTGATATCATTATCGATTGCACAGAACTGGAATATATCGCATCCAGTGGATTACGTATTCTGTTGAGCATCTTAAAGAAAGCCAAGGCACAAGGCAGCCGGCTGGTTCTGAAGAATGTCAATGAAGATATTCAGGAGGTATTCCGACTGACTGGTTTCAACAGTATCTTTGAGTTTGAGTAATTCTGTCGGAAAAGTATTCCTCTTTAAGTCGTTCCCGCATATGAGAACATTCGTTATTACTGTCTTTCTCGCTGTCGTCACTGCTACATGGGCACAGCAGCCCACCGATACTGTTGCTGCAACGCCACAGAAGGAGAATAAGTTCACGATCGATCTGAACATTCTCAACCGTGGTGAGATACGTCGCGGAGGACTGTCTTCCGAAAAAGATGGTGATGATATGGCTGCTTTCATCATCGAACGTACACTCATAGGAATGGGGTATGAACGTGGAATCCTGTCATCCAGAGTAACGGCCCAGCATAGTGGTACATGGGGAAGTGAAGAAACCAACAGCTTCAATATCTATGAGGCATGGGTGCAGTTGAAATCTCCCAAGGGATTCTTTACGAAGATAGGGCGGCAGGACCTTAGCTACGACGACCAGCGTATCTTCGGTGCTGACCACTGGGCGATGACTGCAGAGTCACATGATGCCCTGGTGCTTGGTTATGAAAACAAGAGGCACAAGATCCACCTGATGGGAGCTTACAACCAGAATATCAAGAACAGGAACGGCGGTACTTATTTCAGTGGTGGACTGCAACCTTACAAAGCCATGGAGGCGTTGTGGTATCACTATGAGATACCGGAAGTTCCCCTCGGTATCTCACTGATAGGTATGAACGTGGGTATGCAGAACTCAGAATATATTGAAGATACCTGCACCTATCAGCAACAACTGGTGGGTACCTATATTAACTACCACCCGAAAAAAATCTCTGCAGAACTGGCTCTCTATTACCAGATGGGTAAGGAGGAAAATGGACTTCCGATCAATGCATGGATGACAAGTGCAAAGGTGCATTACCGCCCGAGCCTCTCTTTCACAGGATATGTCGGTTATGACTATCTCAGTGGTGACAAGAATTTCAATGTTCCTCCTAAGGGAATGATCGGCATGATGAGGCATGATAAGATCCGCGGTTTCACTTCTATCTTCGGATCACATCATAAGTTCTACGGGGCTATGGATTTCTTCTATCTCACCACCTATTATGGCGGTTTTACACCGGGTTTGCAGAACGCGTATATCGGTGGAATATGGAAGCCGAACAAGAAGCTGACCTTCGATCTGAGTTATCATTATCTGGCGGTGGCCGTCAAGCTGGACGATGCCAAAAGAGGGTTGGGGCATGAGCTAGAGGCTTCAGCCAGTTATCAGCTGATGAAAGATGTGCGTGTGAGCGCCGGTTATTCTTTCATGCGGGGCACCGACACCATGGTGTATTTGAAACGTGCCAAGGATGACCATCAACTGCAGTGGGTCTGGCTCATGCTCTCCGTCTCTCCCAAGGTTTTCACCACGATGTGGTAGTTTTTATTGGTTTATGAAAAAGGTATTGTTTCTCTCATTTCTTCTTCTCTGCTGCATGTCATCACATGCACAGCTCAAGGGTGTTGTCACTAACGCAAAGGATAAACCTGAGAAAAACATGATGATCCGTCTGAAAAATGCTTCCGACACTACCTATACCGACAATAACGGGACGTTCCATTTCGAGCGTACGACCGCAAATGATACCTTGGTCGTTGCCTTCTCCAGTCGATACGATGCTGTCATCCCTCTCGGTGATATGCATGATATCTCCATCAAAATGAATAAGAAAAACTGTGTGGTGAGGAATAATGGCAATCAAGAGAACTTGACGATAGAATACCAGCGGAGTCAGAAGAAGACGCTACTCAATAACATCATCACCCGCGAACAGATAGAGGAGATGTCGGCTTCCAACATCTATGATATCCTCCGCTATAATATACAAGGAGTGAAGGTCGTCGACAATACGGAAGGCTCACGTATTATCATCCGTAATAATCCTACGGAACCCCTCTTCGTTGTTGACGGCATTTACTTTGAGTCGAGTGCCGAGGTGGATATCCGTGTGTCTGCAACGGATATAGAACGTATAGAGATTCTCCGGGATGGTGAGGGTTACGGCTACCGTGGGGGTAATGGTGTCATCGTGATTACATCGAAGAAATAACCACCATTACGTATCAGTACCCGACAAATCAAGTATCAATTAGTCGACTTTTACGTACCAGTACTCGACTAATCGTGTATCAATTAGTCGACTTTTATGTATCAATACTCGACTAATCGTGTATCAATTAGTCAACTATTAGTAATAAATACTCGAGTACGCTATGGTAGAATACTCGAGTATTTGTTATATAGAAAACTGAATGTAATGATAGATGGTTGTACTTCAGCTAATCGTTATTAGGTTCAGAATGTCAGAACGCCACTGCACACGTTGGGATTATTGCGCAACCAAGCAGAGAAGCCGCAGCTGCGGTCTTGCTTAAGCACACGGATATAGGCCCTGCCATTGGCCAACTGAATCACCTTCGAACCGGTGGCTGTGCCTTGGTTGATCAACAAGGCATCGGGACGGGTGCTGCCAAACTCCACTACATCACGTGAGTCAAGACAGATTTTTCCCTGAGCATCCACTAACAATGCCTGTAGTGCAGGACTACCGTCTTCCAAGATCACCGATGACAGTTGTATGCCGGCAGGTGCACCCCAGGTGCCGGGTTGTACCACCTGATGAATCTCATCGGTAAGCATGGTTTTTCCTTGACGGGCTATGGCTTTGATGGTATTGTCACCCTGACGTAACGCTACATCCCAATGGAAACCGGCAGCAGGGTAATCATCGGTATTACGATGTCGTACACCGGCCGAAACACCGTTCACCAACAGCTCTACCTCCTCACAGTTGGAATATACCAGAATCTCATACTTTCCGTCTTGCTGCTCCGGGCGAACAGGCCACGAATGACCGTAGATATGTACCATCGGTGTGGCGGTCCAATAAGATTGGAACACATAGAAACTCTCCTTAGGGGTGTTGTCACGCTGTACCACACCTTTCTGATTGACATAAGGAATAGGATTGGTGGGGCGTAGCGGTGTGGAGAAATCCTTAAAGGTCCAGAAACAGGCACCCGTCAGCCATGGCATCTTCTCCTGCTCTTTCAGATGCCAGTCGAAGAGTTTGACGATATATGACTCCGACCAGTCGCCGTTCTTATCCCCGACAGATATCTCGTTGAAATCCCCGTCAGTATGTCTGCCTACATGACTGTCGCCACCCCATTCCGCATGAATGAAACGAGAGGTGTTCTCGAAGCCATCCCGCTCCAACTGCGCATAGTCGTGGAAGTTCTGTTTATACCACCCTGCCCATATTGAAGGAGAATAGACATCCACGATATCACGGGCAAAGTCACAGCGACGCATGGACGTCATCCTTGAAGGATCGAGGCTGTGGCTGATGTCAACCATCTCCTGCAGGAAATCCCTCAACACCTGTTTGTCGTAATAAGGTTTGTTCTGCAACCAGTCCACCTCATTACCCATGCCCCAAAGGATGACTGAAGGGTGGTTGTAATGCTGAAGAATCATCTGTCTGAGCATCCGTTTCGACATATCCTTCATAAATGTGCTGGTAACGTAATTACGACACCAGGGCGACTCTTCCCAGACAAGTATGCCGAGAGAATCGCAGAGATGAAGGATAAGATCGCTCTGCTGATAATGCCCCAGACGGATGAAGTTGACACCCATCTCTTTCATCTGCAGCAGGTCGCGTCGCATCTGTGCATCAGTCATGGCTGCTCCCACACCCGGATGATCCTCATGTCGGTGAGTGCCACGTAACAGCAGTCGGCGACCATTCAGCAAGAATGGACCGTGCTCAACGAACTGCGTTTCCCTGAATCCGAAAGGAACTTCGAACGACTGTTTTTTATGGTCACTGTTGAGCGTCACCACACAGGTGTACATCTGCGGATTGCTGACATCCCAGAGTAGGGGTTTTCCCTTCAGGGAGAGTACAGGGGAACAACCATGGTTATCTGTAACAGACAAATCTTTTGCGTTGCCCACCACCTTACCATGAGGGTCTTTGATGATATACGACCAACTGCAGGCTGTCGTTCGGAGAGGGTTATACAGACTTATCTCCACAGTCAAAGATCCTCGTTTTCTGTTATTACTCAGCGTTGGGGTGACGTGGATATGCTCCACCCCCACATTCGGCAGATATACCAGATTGACATGACGATAGATACCGCCATAGAGGTTGAAGTCGGAAAGATCACTGGGAATCAGTTCTTCATCATGACAGTTGTCACAACGGACGGCAATGGGGATACCACCCTGGTATTTCTCTGCTGCAGCATTTTTCGTGAAACGTTCCACGGCATCCGTGATATCCACCATCCAGGCATCATAGCCGCCGACATGGGTTGCCACCAGTTCATCATAGACATACACTTGAACCTTCTGGCCGGCTCCCTCAAACTCGAGAATGGTACGTCCCTGCGGATAAGGATTATCTATGGATAGGGTAGTGCGATACCAGGCAATACCTTTAAAATATGTCACATCGGGATCTACAGCATCGTCACTGTTGTAACAATGTGGCAGACATACCTTCGTCCATTGGGGAGTGGAGGACATATTAGCTGCCTTGTCAGACGCTATCACATCATCGATGCCTGACAACTCAGCCCTCACAAATTCCCACCCTTGGGAAAGCCTTACTTTCTTTTCTCCATAAATAGCGTTGGCCGACATACTGACGGTGACCAACAACAGACAGCAGAAGAATAATATGCGTCGCATAGATTATTTATTATTAGCAAGTTTTGATTTTCTTGTCAGTGCCTCCAGATAGTAGTAATCGGCATAGTTCAACGGCACATCCACCTCGGAGTTGCCTGGTCGGGAACCTACTGAATGCAGCAGGAGGAACCCTTCATGTGTTCCCACCTCAGCAGTGTAATGTTTAGTCAGCCCTTCCACGATACCATCAGCCAGACGGAGATATTGTGTGGAGAGACTGCCGGAGACATATCCGCTCAGTTCATAGAGGGCGGAGGCAATGAGGGCTGCTGCCGATGCGTCGCGCTCCGTATTCGGAATCTCAGGACATTTCATATCCCAGTAGCATACCTTGTCGTCGGGCAACTGCCATCCTAAGATGAACTGAGCGATATTCTTGGCTTGCTCGAGATAACGATGATCCTTGGTAAAACGGTAACACATCGTATAGCCGTAAAGACCCCAGCCTTGTCCACGGCTCCAGAAAGAATCATCGGAATAACCCTGATGGGTACATTTCGTACGTACTGCTCCTGTCTCCGGATCATAATCCACCACATGGAAAGAAGAGTAGTCATTACGGAAATGATTCTTCATGGTGGTGTTCGCGTGTGAGACGGCAATCTTCCAATAGATGGAGTCGCCGGTCATCTGTGTTGCCCGGAAGAGCATTTCTAAGTTCATCATGTTGTCGATGATGACAGGGAACTTCCACACATCCTGATGATGATCCCACGAACGAATACAGCCTACCGACTTGTTAAAACGGGTAATCAGGCTCTTGGAAGCCCTTACCACTACGTCGCGGTAAGAACGTTCACCGGTTAACTCATAAGCTTTGCCGAAACTGTTGTTCACGATGAATCCTAAGTCATGCGTATTCGTACGGTATTTGGCTGCTTCGATGGGCCATGTATTACTGACAGCTTCTTCCCGCCAGAAATCATCATGGGTATAGTCGTACATCATCCACAGAGAACCAGGGAAGAATCCGGAGCACCAATCACTGGCACCCACCATGCTGAGAGTACCGTCTTTTTTCAATGTGCGTGGAATGTATCGGCGCTGAGAGATATTCTGTGGGTCGTTCTGAGCTTTCTTTACACAGTCTAATGCATAACGGAGTTGCTGTGAAGCAGTGACGAAAGCATCATCCTCAGCGGTGGGCTCATAATATAAAAGGTAGAAGGTATCGTTGATGTCCAACTTCCTGTTTTTCTGGAACAACTGCAGATAATCCTTTCTGGTGTTGTCGAGATACCGGGCAGTCTTATATAGATCCTTACTCAGCTCCTGCTGTTTGTAATCCCACTGACTGATCTGTTTATAGGGCCATGCCGACACATCTTTTCCGAGATAAGGAACGAGGAAGTCCATGGCTTTCATAAAGCATCTGCCATCTGGTGAAGTGCTGTGCACTAAAGAGATACCTAATTTCTGAGCCATCATAAAGATGTCGATGAAGTGGGTGAGGTTATATTCCGAGTATCCGAAAGCAAGTGTCCTTCGCAGTTCCTGCGGTTGACGGCCGTCAGGCTCTATCTGAGTGAAAAGCCGGCGCTCAGGTATCGCATTGATAACCTTCTTGGCCACCTCCATATTTCCAGCATACAACGCATAAGCGATTACCTGCGTATCATAAGCTACGGCATGGTTGTTCTGTGCGTTGCCCTCACCGATACCCTGTTCGCTGGTGAGATACCACTGCAGGAACTTTCCGAACCATTCTTTCAGTTTTTTGGAGTCTTTGGAAGTAAACGATTTTGACGTTTCCAGCAATGCTACTCCTTCGAGCATATCCACGAAAGAATAACCGTCGATGAGTCCGCTCTTACGTCCCTTCCAGCCATTAACACCGGGAATCATCTGCGCATAGTTGAGGTTTGGATTCATATAAGTATCCTTATTGAAAAACCATACCCTGATCAGTTCCGTGGCTTTCCGGGCGTATTTCTCTTCACCACTGAAATACCATGCAAGGGAGAGACGTGTTACCCTACTGGCCATAGACCCTAGTTTGTTACGGTCGAACTTATCCAATTCAGGATTCGACTCACCGTCTCTCGAGATGTAAGGCAATCCATCAACCTTGGCGGGATCCGGCCAATAATAACGTGACAGACTCTCGTAATCATGTTTTGTGCCGCTCGCTGGGGTATGTTCTTTCATCATCACAGAGAGAGGCTCTGCCAACAGGTCCTTCTCCGCACGTTTCATTAACTGTTGATAGCACAAGGCATAAAACGGTCGGTCTAACTGCTCCTTTACATTCTTCAGATGCTCATGGTCCCAGAGAGATTGCGCCTGTACCATCCCACTCACTGTCAGTAATACGATAATCAATACTTTTCTCATGGTTGTATATTTTTTATTTCATTTTTACAATTATCGATTCATTCTTGGATAGATAACGATCCGTCACCTTTTTCCCTTCTGTGGTCACCTTTATGTGGTAACCCTTATGTGTTCTCTCAACCGTGATGTCGAAATCATGACCGTAAGCCATCAAATGACTCATGCTTATCTCATTCCAACTATTAGGTAGATGGGGAGAAAGGGTAAACGAACGGAATCCGGTGGGACGGATGCCTAAGATACCTTCGATGAATATCCTGCAATAGAGTCCGCTTTCTGCCGAGAGATGTCGCTGGTTGCCTTCCGGCCATGCTTCAATGGCGTAAGGAACATGTTCTCCAAGCAGACGGTGTCGGGAATAATTATGAAGGAATTCCAATCCTTTGTCCACTTCTCCTGCTGCAAAGGTTCCTCGAAGCGCGTATAGGAGAGAACGATCCCAGTAGGTGGTGCTTCCCTCTTGTGTCAGCAGCCCGTCATTAGTCCATAGATATGGTGAGAAGAGGGCCGCGATCGTACCTGGGGCTCGATTGTATATACCCACAGTCAGTGGCATGCAAATCCAGGAACGCAGCAAAGTGTTGCCATCGTAATAGCGGTAGGTATGAAAACCTTTCATTTCCGCTCCGAAATATGTCTCTATTGCCTTTTGCAGATCGGTAGCCTGAGAACGGTATTCGTTGAGTTGGGCAGTAGACTTGTGCAGTTCTTTTCCCAGATAAACAGCTGAGTTCAGAGCGTCATAATACAGACAGGAGGTGCATAGATTTGCTTTTCCCGCCGGGAAACGATTTTCCAACTCATCAGAGTCGGAGCCTACAACTCCTTCGGGTAACAGTTGTCGACGACAGTATTCCAGACACCATTCAATCAATGGCCACAGTTGCTGTGCCTCTTCCTTATTACCTCGTGCAAGTGCATATCGGGCAGCACCATAGGCGATCATAGCTCCGTCTCCACGGTCTTTTGCTCCATGCCAGATACCAACGCCCTCAGAAATAATAGAACTGGGTATGGCCTTATACTCATCGTTCATGTAACGTGCAAAATGAAGATAAGCATTCAGTGCAGAGGCATTTCCGATATCATATCCGAGATACGGGAAAAATGGATTGATATACTCTGCTTGGTCGTTAGCCCAGATAGCTGCATAATAAGCCTCACCTCCCGGACCGTGCATGAATCCTCCTTTCGTAAGATAGATACTCTCTGATGCTCTCACCTTGGCAAAGGCAAACATAGTATTCAACACTGGGTCGGGTGTGGTTATGACTAGATGGTTTTTCCACTGCTCAAGTAAGGATGCTCTTTTAACAAAAACATTTTCAGGATAGAACGATGGTGCAGGTTCTCCTTTGCGGTGTGCAAAAAATACAACATAAAATGATAATGCTTTCCCTGGGTCCAAGGTGAAGACACCTTGGATCAGTGTCTTTGCCTCGATTACATAACTACCGTAAACACCATCTTCCTCAGGTGTCTCATAACGGATATCCAAGGTGGGAACTCTAAGGCGAATATTCCGCGAGGTGTTATTTGTGAAGATATATTCCTCTACGTAATAAGTTTCTTCAGGTGAAGGGCACATTTTACGGTGTAAAGAGACGGCATGAGGAATCTTTTCCCTGCGATAGACGGTGGAGAAAGAACTTTCTATCTCCATCATACCATTCAGTTTTACCCACTCAACCTGCTCATCTGTCAGTGTTAAATCGTTTACGGTCACCATTCCGGGAATGTTCACGTCAAACCGTTGCTTGAGATTATCCTGTGTCTTATTGGGTTTCATACGTAGCATCGGGAAGACCAAACTACGGTTTAGGGAGAAGGCTCCTGATGCATCTACACTATAACGCAATACCACCGACATCTTCTGACCACTCATCTCTATATGGTCGGAGTGGGGTAGCCGGTTATCAATCTTCCATAACAAAGAACCGTCTTCCTGTATGGTCCAACGGTCGGATGCATATCCCATGGTTGTTACTAATAACAACAAACAAGACAATATATAATTTTTCATAATCGATTATTATTTCTTTTCAAGGGTAATGACAGCGCTCTCGTAAGTATGAGACAACAAAGTGGAGATACCATTTTCCATCAGTTCTCTGCCCGTAAACGTTCCTTCATAGCGACTGCTCTTCCCCTTAGGGAGATTAACCTCATGCAAAACGTAGGTAGCTTCGGGATCTAACCCTCTGAGACATAGAGATTTACCGGAACCTTCTTCTGTCTGATATAGATACACGACAGCTTTCGACAAATCTGGAGATATATACGACAATGCCGCCAATGCATCTTTATAAGGAGAAGATAGACGATATAAGCTTCCATGCATGATTAACGGACGGATATCTTTCTTATATAATTCCACGGCGGCAGCCAGTTGTTCTTTCTCTTCCTTAGTAGCTGTTGTCATATTCATATCCACTCCGAAGGCTCCGCTCAGTGCTACGTCGATAGCTAATTTAAGATGTCTCTTTCCCATTCGTGTTACATGAGAGGATAGGGTACATGCAGGGAAGAAATAACTGAATCCCCATTGGATCTTTATTCTTGCCATTGGATCGGTATTGTCGCTGGGCCAGAAAGAGTGGAAATAAGGCA
>JAEEGL011239172.1_pt1 | contig 14050 bp, 17 predicted proteins | sample 9134231 | NCBI WGS metagenome assembly JAEEGL01 (sample SAMN16246548, study PRJNA631951) | gut metagenome | biome: gut microbiome; feature: rumen; material: fiber-attached | host: Bos | place: Iran: Karaj | collected 2018-10
GAGGCCGATCCGATGCTTGCGGACAGTATCCGCATGCTCCGCGGGATCGCAGCCTCCATGGACCACGAATACCTCCTCGGGATGAATTCCACGAGGATCATCATCGAAGGGCGCAAGGCGGCTGTTTCCGGTGAAGAGCGAGCAGGGGCGTCCGCTTCTCCGCCCGCGGGGACGAAGGAACTGCCGTGACGTGCGGGCTTCAAGGTCTTCTCCTTGAGTGCAAACTGATTTGATCAGCAACGTGTGGAAGGAATACGGGAGGAAAACACCATGAAAAAACTGTTTGCCCTGCTCTTCGCACTGGCGCTGGCGCTGACCGTCTGCGCCTGCGCATCGAAAACCGCTGACGGCTATCGCGGGATCGACGTGGCTTCACCGAATTGGGTGGGGGAGCTGGATGCTGCCGAAGGTGCAAAACAAATGCTGATCGTTGCGGCGTTCAGCGATGAGGCGAATGACGCCTGGATCTCGCTGCATGAAAAGCAAAGCGACGGCAGCTGGCACATGATCATGACCTCTCCCGGCTTTATCGGGAAAAACGGTCTGGGAAAAACCAGGGAAGGCGACGCCAAAACGCCGGTTGGGGTCTTTCATTTCAACCGCGCGTTTGGCATCGCTGATGATCCTGGCTGTGCCATCCCCTATGTGAAAGTGGATGAAAACACGTACTGGTCCGGCGACCAGCGCGAAGGATTTCATTACAATGAGCTGGTCAGCCTCAAGGAGCTTCCCGAGCTTGACCTGGAAAGCGGGGACTCAGAGCATCTTATTGATTATCCCTATCACTATCAATACTGCCTGAACATCAGCTATAACGAAGAAGGCACGCCGGGCCTGGGCTCCGGAATCTTTCTGCACTGTCTGGCTCCGGCAAAACCCTTTACCATGGGCTGCGTTTCCATCCCGGAAGACCACATGCGCTATGTGATGCAAAAGGTCAACGGCGACACAGCGGTCGTGATCGACACCTATGAGGCTCTGTCCGGCGACGAAAACTGGCCGGCCAGCACCTGGCCGCAGGAAAGATAGGGGCATACTCTTCTGTGACGATGGGCTGTCGCTTCTCTGACCGCAGAAAAGTACCGCCCCGCTGCACGCAGGCTATGAGGCTTTAAGAAACACGCCAACTAAGGCTCCCGGCAGCGAAGAATCTGCGGGAGCCTTGTTCTGTCCAAGGGAAGCACCTGAATGCAAATGCTGGAGAATTCAAATTGCATCTCAGGCCGGATGGGGCTATAATGTAATTTGAGCAAGAATACGGCTTCGGGCCTGTCACGACCATGGTCAGGGATTTCGTAGAGGGGAAGATGAAGATAGGCATAGAGGGCACCTTCAACAGTGTCGATGTAAGAGATCTGGCAGAGGGAGTCATTGCCGCCTGCGAAAAAGAGCGCAGAGGCGAGTGCTATATCATGAGCAACGAGGTTGTAACGATGCATGATATGTTCCGCCTGATGAACGAAGCGGCAGGCCTCTCCGGAAAATCCTATGTTCTTTCAAAGGAGCTCGCCCATATCGGAGTCAGGCTCCTGGCACTGGCAGGCAGGTTCACAGGGAAGGAACCGCTCCTTTCGGAATTCAACATCCATATGCTGAACCGCAATAATGACTATGACTGTTCCAAGGCGGAAAGGGAACTCGGTTTCCGGTGCAGACCGTTTTCGGAATCGATCAGGGATACGGTGATCTGGCTGCGGGAAGAAGGATTTCTCGATGCCGCAGAGCAACCCAAAGGGATGCCATTTCCGTTATTCGGCACGAAAATACCGGGTCATAATTGACAAATCCGATAAAACTCCAAAGAATCGGGCTTCCGATCGGCGCATTGGGCCGGTCAGAGGCTCGATTTTTTGCTTCCAGAGGCGGAATTAGCCCGAAAATGCCGGTGTACTTTTTGCTGTTCTTTGCTCTGTAAAGAAACCGAAAAAGGATCGGGGCAGCAGCTGACACAGAGACAGATCGCAGCGAAACGAGGAAGCGTTTTTGATGCAGCGATACCAAAAACAGCCACGGTTTCCCGTGGCTGTTTCTGTGTGTCCGAAAAGCTGTGACGCGGATGCTTTGCACGGCCGATTCGTAAAATCGAATCGGGAAGGAAACAGGAAAAATCACGATTTCCGAAGAACCGGATGACCGGTTTCGGCACCGCAAACCCGTCTCTGCCTGCGGGAAGCGCTGCGGTCACCAGCGCCCGAAAAGGGTATACAGCAGCACGATGCAAAGCCCGCCGCTGAACAGGAGCAGACCGAACGAGAAGCTGTTTCGGATGCGGCGGGCGATGGCTTCGATCGGGCGGCGCTCCCGCATGAAGGAAAACTCTCGGTACAGGGGCAGCTGACCGCCGTTTGTGATGACGAGCCGTCCGCGCAGATAGATGATCGTATCCAGTATGACGTCGAGCGTCCTTGCGATACGATCCGCCGCGGGCATCAGCTGGGCGCCGCAGAGATCCGGCAGCCGGTCGCAGAATTGCGCCGCCGCAAAGCCGACCGCCGGGAGGGCTTTCAGCATCAGCGGGCGGTAGACCAGATCCTCCAGGTCGAGCGGCGCGGGCCAGCGGTTGAGATACACGGTCTCACCGTCCGGCGTTTTCTGCATCAGCAGTCTCCGGATCACCAACAGATAGACGGCTGCGCCGATGCAAAGCGAGATCAGTGCCCCGCGCAGGTTGCTCCAAGCAAAATAGTGCACCGCGTGCGCAGGCTCCCCGCCGAACAGAAAGCCCTGGGAAGCCGAGGCCAGCCGATCCATCGTCAATGTCGGCAGCATGCCGAGGATCGGGAGGATCGCCGCCGAGCCGAGCAGTGCGAACGCGCTCGTTCGACTGAGATAGCGCCCCGTCTGCGGGGCGCGGTTTTCCGCTTCGTGCGGCCTGTGATCCCAGAACAAACAGAGATAGAGCTTTGTCATATAGGCGACTGTCAGGCCGCCGGAAAACAGGAAGATCCATTCGCAGCCCCGCAGCAGCAGCGTTCCTTCTCCCGCTGCGTGCAGCAGCTCGATGGCCTCCACGATGCTTTCGTGCAGCAGCGTCTTGCTGATATAGCCGTTCCACAGCATCACGCCGCAGATGCCGAGATACCCCATCAGAAAGGCCGCATGCAGCGCGGGCTTTCCTCTGCCGCAGCCCTTGATCCGGTTGAAGTCCAGCGTGTGCAGATTCATATAGACCACACCGGCAGCCATGAACAGCACAAGCTTCAGAAGCGAGTGGTTGATCATGTGAAGCACCGTGCCCCGGACCGCGAGGGCGTTGTGGCTGCCCAACAGGCTCTGCATCGCCGCGCCGGTCAGGATAAAGCCGATCTGCGACACGGAAGAGCAGGCGAGCGTCCGCTTGATATCGACGGAAAAGACCGCCAGAACGGCGCCCAGCACCATGGTGACCATAGCGAGGGCAAGCATCCAGCTGCCCCAGATCCGATCGTGGGGCAGGAGATACGCCGTGATGATCAGAATACCGAAGATGCCGGTTTTCGTCAGAATGCCGGACAGCAGCGCCGAGGCCGGCGCCGGCGCCACGGGATGCGCCTTCGGGAGCCAGATGTGCAGCGGGAACACGCCCGCCTTGGCCCCGAAGCCGAAGAGCAGCAGAAACGCCGAAAGGTACAGGCGTCCGCGGTCGGCACAAGCGGCGCAGGCGGCCGGAAGCGCCGCATACGCGAGCGTCCCGACGGTATCGGAAAGCAGGAAGATGCCCATCAGCATGACCATGCCGCCCAGCACCGCCACGCAGAGATAGGTATCACCGGCGCGCATGGCGTCGGGCGTCTCCTCCTGCACCACCATCACGCCGGAAATCAGAGACACGATCTCGAAAAACAGGAACGTCGTATACAGATCCGCCGAAAGGAATACGCCGACGGTCGCCCCGAATGTGATCAGCAGGGAAAAGAGATAGCGGCCGCAGCGGTGCTCATGGGAAAAGTATTCCTCGGAAAACAGCGTCGTCATCGTCCACATCAGGCCGGCGACCGTGCAGTAGATCCCCCGAAAGCCGTCCAGGCAGAGGGAGACCCCGAGACCGCAGAGATCGCCGATCCGCAGAGACAGCGCCCCGCCGCGAAGGCCGAAGCAAAGCAGAAGAACGGACGCCGCAAGCTCGGCGGCGCAGACCGCAGCCGCCAGCCGGATCCCGGCGTTCTTTCTTCGGTTTTCGATGAGCAGGGAGACGGGCGCGCAGACCATCGGCCACAGCGGGAGAATGAGCAGCCAGACATTCCGTTGCATGGTTTGCCTCCTACAGGACGGTTTCGATCACGGACGAAAAGAAGCGGATGAGCGGCGCGGGGAACACACCCATCAGCACCGATGCGGCGGCAAGCAGCGTGATGGGCAGCGTCATGGCCGGGGCCGGATCGCGCAGGGACGCGTCCGCAGGCACAAAACCCTGCCCCGGGAAAAACGCGGAGACGGAGATCGTGAGCAGATAGCCCGCGGTCAAAAAGGCGCTCAGCAGAAGGACGGCCGGGCCGATCCAGGAAAGCGCGCCGGCGCCGCTCTGCAGCGAGCCGACGGCGAGATTCCATTTGCTGATCAGTCCGCACGTCGGCGGGATGCCGATCAGAGCGAGGCCGAAGACGGTGAATGCGCCCATGACCGCCGGCATTTGCCGGCCGAGCCCCCTCAGCTGTTCCACCTCTGTTGCGTGCGCCTGATAGATGACGGCGCCCGCGGCCATGAACAGGCCGTCTTTCACGGCCGAGTGGTACACGATGTGCAGCAGGGCGCCCAGCATGCCGACTGGGTGCAGGGTGGAAAGGCCGAACAGCACATAGGAGACCTGGCTGACGGAGGAATATGCCAGCCGGCGCTTGAGCAGCTTTTCCCGGTAGGCCAGCATGGAGCCCATGAAGATCGTGATCAGCGTGAGCGTCATCCATGCGTACTGAACCCATGTCCCGCGCAGGAAAGCGGCCCCGAACTGATAATAGACGGCCCGGATGATAGCCAGAACGCCGGCCTTTGTGATCACGCCCGAGAGAACCGCGGAAGCGGGCGCGGGGGCGACAGGATGCGCCGTCGGCAGCCAGCCGTGAAGCGGAAACATGCCGGCCTTGGCGCCGAAGCCGACGACCGTGACGAAGGCGGCGATCAGCAGCGCGTTTTCATGCCCGAGCAGCTTTGCGCTGTCCAGCGTGCCTCCGGGCATGAACGTGATATCGCCGTAAAGATACAGGAAGAAAAAGCCGATCAGCGCCATGGATGCGCCGAAAATCGAATAAAAGAGATATTTGAGCGCCGCGGCGGTCGCTTCCCTTGTGCGCGTGTGCAGCACGAGCGGGATCGTGACGAGTGTCATCAGCTCATAGAACAGGTAGAGGCTCATATAGTTGGCCGCGAAGCCGATCCCGTTGAGAACGCCGATCGTGATGAGATAAAACCGGTAGAATGATTCGTTGTTCCCCTCATGCTTCATGTATTCAAAGGAGAAGACGCCGGCCAGCAGCCACATGACGCCGGCGAGGCACGTGAACAGGATCGACATGCCGTCCGCGGCCAGGGTGACGGTCAGGGTCTCCGTCAGCCGCAGAACCGTGAAGGCGCTCCGCTGACGGATCGCCGCAAGAACCAGAACGACGTTCATCAGGAGAACAGCGAAAACGACCCTTTCCCGCCAAACGCGCTCGGAAAAGAGCGTCTTCAGGGACAATGTCAGCAGGGCGGCGGCGATCGGGAAACAAATCGACAACAGCATCAGCATACGACTCTTCTCCTATCCCAGCATTTCAAGTCCCGCATGGATCGCGGCGAGCACCTGCGATGAGGCGAGACCGCACGCGATATTCAGCACCGCAAATCCGGCCATGACCAGCGCAAAGCACGGGCGCACAGAAGGGGAGGCAGGCGATCCCTCCTCCTTGTGATAAAGAACAAGCAGCGTGCGGATGTAATAGAGCGCATTGAGCAGCGTGCTGATACACAGCACGATCAGAAAGGGCAGAAGCTTCCCCGACGATTCCAGGGCGGAAAGCGCCAGCTGCAGCTTGCTGATAAAGCCCGCCGTCAGCGGCAGACCGATCATGGAGAGGCTTCCGACGGCAAACGCGGCGCCGGCGGCGGGGTTGCGGCGGGCTGCGCCGCGGAGCTTTTCAAACTGTCTGCTTTCGCCGGACGTTTCCATCAGTCCGCCGGCGGCGCAGAACAGCATCGGCTTCGTGACGGCGTGATCGATGATCTGAAAACAGGCGGCGCAGATGCCGGCGAACGAGCCGAGGCCGATCCCCGCATAGATATAGCCGATCTGAGCGACGCTGGAAAACGCGATCATCCGCTTGATATCCGTTTCCTGCAGCGCTTTGGATGAGCCCCGCAGCATGGCGCACAGACCGAACACGAACAGGATATTCAGGATGCGCATCCGCAGGACGACATCGATGCCGATGACGCGGTAAAAATCTTGATCAGCAGAATGATATAGGCCTTGAGCACCAGGCCGGACAGGATCGCGCTCGATGCGGTGGTGGCGGAGGCATGGGCGTCCGGCAGCCAGGTATGGAACGGAAACAGGGCGCTTTTGATGGCCAGTCCCGCCGAAAACAGGCAGACCGTCATTGCCAGCGGGAACATGTAGCGGCTTTCCGCGGAAAGCCGGAGGACGCTTGCGTGGATCGGCGACATCAGCAGATGTCCGGTGATGTCATACAGGATGCAGATGCCGATGAGGAACAGACCCGAGCCCAGCAGGCTCATGATCAGGTAGCGGACGGTAGCGGCCAGCGTCTGCTTCGTGCGCCGGAGCATGACGATCGAGCAGGCTGTCAGGGTGTTGATCTCCACGAACACGTATGCCGTGAACAGGTCGTTCGTATAGATGAGCGCGAGCATGGAGCAGAACAGCAGGCCGATCATCATGTAATAGAGGTTCTGCTTTCTCGGTGCGACGTCGCTCAGCAGATGGCTCATCCCGCCGAGCAGTGAGAGCAGCATCACGATCGCGAACAGGGAAGCCATGAGGGCCTCCAGCGTGCCGATGCGCAGCTCGTTTCCGTACGGCGCGGGAAAATGGCCCATCAGATACACGTACGGTGTTTCGGTCGCCAGCATATACCGCAGCGTGAGAAGACTCATGGCGGCAACGGCCGCGATCGATCCGAGCGTGACCGCTCTGGCCGCGCGGGGCCTGAGCAGGATGCACAGCACGCCCGAGACCATGGAGAGCATGATGCTGAAGAAGGGGAAATTCTGAACAGGCAGCATCGCTCAGTATACCTCCATTTCCCGGTGCATGGTCGTGATGATCTCATCGAGATCCAGCGTGCCGTAGGACCGATACAGCCGAACGATCAGCGCGCAGAAAAAAGCGGATACGCTGACGGAGACCACGATCCCGGTGAGCACAAGGCCGCTCGGGATCGGGTTGATGTAGAGGCTCGGATCGACCGGCTCGGCGGTGATGATCGGCGCGGCTCTGCCGGCAATATAGCCCTTGGACGCCAGAAACAAATAAATGCCGGTATCCATAAAGTTAAAGCCGATCACCTTTTTCATCAGGTTCCGGTTGAGCAGCAGCGTGGAAAACCCGATGCCGAAGACGATCATCGCGGTCGTTTCAACATAATTGGTAAACAGGCCCGTCATGTCAGACATCTCCTCCGCTGATCAGCACATAAAAGCCGTACATGGTGAAGGTAACGATCAGACCGACGCAGAGATTCAGCGGCAGGATCAGCCCGGCGCTGAGAATCGCGCCCGGCGTCCCCAGCGGGATGCCGGTTTCGAGATGATGTGCGCCCATATAGAAGGAATAGCCCTTCACCGCCGCGTAGAGCAGAAGCGCCGCGGCGATCACACGGCTCAGCGTATGCCAGGAAAGAACGCGGCGGATCCCGCCGGCGCCGAAGGCGTTTTCATACAGGATCAGTGCGGCGCCCATGACGGCTCCGCCGGAAAAGCCCCCTCCGGGCGAAAGATGCCCGTTGAGGACCACATAGATCCCGAACAGCAGGGCGGCCGGAAAAACCCACAGGGTCACGGTTTTCAGGATCGGGTCGGCCTCCTGCTTCTGGCGTGTCTCGTCCCACGCCGCGTCCTGATCATGGCTTTGTCCGTGCAGCAGAACGATCACCGCACCGGCGGCGACAAACAGAACGGTCGATTCTCCGAACGTGTCGAAGGCGCGATAATCGAGGATCATCCCGCTCACGACGTTGACCGCGCCGGTATCCTCGATCGAATCGGTCAGGTATTTTTCTTCCACCACGTTATCCGCCGGTTTTTTCTTCCCTCCGTAAGAGGGGAGGGATGCCACGGTCGCCAGCATGCACCCGATAATAACGGCGGCAAACACGATCGCAAGGGGCCGGTAGATGCGAAGCCACTTTGTATGCAGTGATTCGGCAAAGCGCTCCAGCCGGGCCTCGCTCTGATCCGGCGGGCTGCTATTTTTCTTCTTCATCGTAGTGGCCCTCCGTCAGAATCCCGATTCGGTGCAGCGTTGCAAAGAACAGAATGCTGGTCACGCCGGCGCCGACAGCCGCCTCGGTGACGGCAAGATCCGGCGACTGCAGGAGCACCCACAGAACGGACATCACCAGACTGTATGACGTAAATACGATCAGGGAAACCAGCAGGTTTTTCAGCAGGCAGACGGAAAGTGCGCAGACAATCAGAAACAACAGCATCAGCAGCTCATGGATCCTCATAATGAACGACCTCGCATTCTTTCCCGATATCGGGGTTGGTTTCCGTTTCCAGTCGACAGATCATGTGGGAACTCACCGGATTGGCGAGCCAGACAAACACTAGGATCAGGAGCAGCTTCAGGCTTGTGGCGCTCCATCCGCACAGCAGTATCAGCCCCAGCAGGATCAGCAGAAGTCCCAGCGTATCGCAGATCGCCGCAACGTGCATCCGGTTGAGCACGAAGCCGACGCGGAAAATCCCCGCGATGGCGATTCCCATGACGACCACGCCCGCTGCCATACAGCAGGTGGCCGCCGTCAGACGGATTCCCTCAGCGATCATTGCAATCTTCCTCCTGTCCGTTCGCCCGCATCGTTTCTTCGCCCTGTGAACGCCTGGCCAAATACTCGGCCTGGTAGAGACGCGTCAGCACCACGACCGGCAAAAAGCTGATCAGTGTATACACGATCGCGATGTCGATCAGATAGGAACGCCCGATATACACTGCGGCCAGGCAGAGCAGGAGCACGGTCTGCGTGGTGATCATATTGACTGCCACCAGCCGATCCGTAAAGCGCGGGCCCAGCACAGCGCGAACCAGACAGGCGATCACGTAGCATATGATGCAGATCATGGCGATCCGGATTGGAAGATCCGCCTCCTGAATGAGCATCCGCATCGCTGTGTTCCTCCTTTTTGTGTTTGGATGGATATGAGAGCGTACAAGTTATGTTTTGTTCGACTCCGAACAGCCGCATGCCTCAATGCGGGATAGCTTCCGCTCGAAGATGGAGGCCTTCAGCCCCGCCGCCATGCGCCGGTCCAGACAGTGTACGCAGAGCGTATCGCCCTCCAGCGACACGGTGATGGTCCCGGGCGTCAGCGTAATGGAATTGGCCAGAATGACCCGCAGACGCGGGTCCTGAAGCTCCGTCCGAAATGTGACGAGCTGAGGCTCGACCGCAACGGTGCGCGACGTGATGATGCGTATCACCACGGCGTTTGCCTTGATGATTTCCCGGAGGAGAGTGCCCAGATATGCCGCCAACATCCCGATTTGTCTCACGGTGAACGGCCGGGCGTCCTCCCCCTCAAAACGCATGCTTTTATTCGCAAACACAGAAAGCGCCAGAGAGACGGCAGCCCCGATGATCAAAAGCTCTGCCGTTACTCTGCCGTTATAGATCAGCCAAAGGATCCATGCCATAAAAAACATTCGTATCGCCTCTGCCAAGCTGTCTTCCGTGCTGTCCGCGGGGAACGCCGGGGGCGGCGCCGAAGGGCGGAAGCCGGTTGAACTTTTTTCTGTCAATCTATTGACAAAATCTATTTAATCATAGACCAACGCAATCTGTCAACACGGATTTCTGTGAAAAAAATGCGTTCTTCGCCGATCCGGTGCCAGACTGGAATGGGAATGGCAAAGGATCGACGAAGAACGCTGCGGCGTCATCCCGGCAGACGATATCGGACTGCCGGACGACGCGATTCAGTTTGTCGTTGGAACAGGGGACGCGGATGTGAAGGTGACATTCCGGTGCAGCCTGATGACGGAGTGAAGAAGATCAAAGATCCACAATGTGCACCGTGTTTCCGTGGTCCTGAATGATTTGTACCAGATCCTCCGCTTTCAGCCACACGGTCGCGGTATTGTCGTTCGGATGGACTCCGGCAAGGCCGCCCAGAAATGCTCTGTCAAAATAGAATGTGACTCTGCGTGACGCATCATTGAGCAGCCCCAGAGGAGTCACTGCACCGGGAATCAGCCCCATCATAGACATCAGATCATCGGCGGAAGCGAAGGACAGCTTCCGAGTTCCAAAGGTCTGCTGGAAGACCTTCAGATCGACACGCTTATCTCCCTTCACTGTGATAAGGTAATAATTCCGTTTCTTATCATCTCTGACAAACAGGTTTTTGGCATCGCAGTCCGGATACGGCAGCTCGACCGCGTTCAATTCTTCCATATTGAAAACTGCGCCGTGTTCCGTGATCTCATAATCGATTCCGTGTTCGGTCAAAAAGGCATATGTCTCCTGTTTGGTCATCGCTGTCTCATCCCACCAATCCGGTTTTTATTTACTGTTTGATTCTCCGATCGCGTCCAGCATTTTGAGGACGATCCGGCTGGAATTGTCTGCCGCTCTGTCTCCGAAATTCTCATAGCTCTCATGTGCATTGCCGTCCGCCTTGTCGGAAAGCGCGCGGATCACCACGAAAGGCGTTTTGTATTTGATGCAGACAACGGCGGCCGCCGCTCCTTCCATCTCGCAGGCATAAGCGTTATAGTCGTCCTGCAGCTTCTTCACATATTCACTGTTTGCGATAAACTGATCGCCTGTCGCGACCGTTCCCTTGAAGACGTGGTTTTCCCCGACGACTTCGACCGCGGCGTCGCAAGCGAGCTGCATCAGCTGCGGATCGCAGTCGTAGTACAGACCCGCCTCGTTTCCAAAGCCGGGATCGCCCGAACGCCATTCAAATCCGTCATTTGAAAGGATGCCGTAATCGTGCTCGACAAGACGGGTCGCGATGACCTCGTCGAGCACCTGCGTTTCATCCGCTACTCCGCCGGCAATACCGGTAAAAATCACTTCTGAAATTGGGTATTTGATCATCATGGACGTGGCGACGGACGCCGCGCGGATCTTTCCGATTCCGGAACGCGTGATCACAACCGGTTGTCCGCGCAGACTGCCAACGTGATACTGGACGTCCGCCACGGTATCCACACGGTCGATCACCGCTTCGTCGAGCAAAAGGTTGATCTCGTTATCCATAGCGGAAATGATCCCGATATATTCCGTCGGCTCTTCGGGCTTTTTCGCGCACCCGCAAACGAGCGCCGAAAGCGTGATGCATACAAAAAGCAGTGCGGTCAGTTTCTTTATTATTTGTGTTTTCCACTCGTTTCCTTGTGATCTGTTTTCTTTTTCTTTGAATCGGTCACTTTTCCGGGGGAACGAGTCCCTTTTCCTTTGCGTAGGTCTCAAACACGTCCAGACCCAGCTCAACGGTCTTCAGGCAGCGCAGCTCGTCGGTGCGGTACCTGGGCTTCAGCTCCGCGCATTTCATGCTGCCGAGGCAGGTACGGAAGCTTTCGCAGAGCCCGGCGCAGAGCGGGCCGAAGTTCTCGGTCGCATGGGCTCTGCCGTTCACGGCCAGCTTGCCGAGGGCCGCCATGCTTCCCGCCAGAACGCCGCAGAGATCTCCGCAGCCCATGCCTCCGCCGAAGCCGCTGACCAGCTTCATCTCTTCCGGGCCGATCTTAAGTCCGTACTCTTCACTGATGGCCAGCAGGGCGGTTTCCGCACAGTTGTGGTCTTTGACGATGAAATACTCGTAGGCTCTGTCCTTTAACATTTTCTCATGCCCTTTCTAAAAATATGGAGTTCTGATTTTCGCCTTCGGATGATGTCCGAACGGGCCGTCTTTGTCTGAAACAGTTTTTGAACAGGTCTGCCGAAATCATAACACAGGATTGACCGAAATGGCAATCCCGATCCCGCTGGATAACGGCAATATCGTGATCCACAAGGGGTTTCTTTCTATGTTATACACAAAATACGGGCGAAAAACTGATCAATACGTCAAATAACGGGCTTCGGAGCGGTCGACTGGCTGTTCCGGAGCCCGTTTTTGCTTCCAAAGGCGGAAAAAGCCCGCAAATGCCGGTGTTCTTTTTGTGGTCGTTTGCTCTGCAAAGAAACCGAAAAAGGATCGGGGCAGCAGGAGCCGAACCATGAATCATCGTTTTCTGTCAAAAATGTTTCGGAATAGGGGATGGGGGATGCGGGAAATCGCAGACGGCTCATCAAAGACGGCGATGCCGGCATCATATCCTTTCAGGGCTTGATACATGCCACACGTTTTACGTCTGGGTATGATTGCCAGATATTCGGTCGGGATTTGAAATTGCACATCATATTCAAAACACGTCTTAAAAATTCCGTACACATGTGCATAATATCATACGAAACGTTTCGAGATATAGCAAATTCCGGTTGGCATGCAATCTGCATTATAGTATGGCAGAACAGGGAGACGGCGGACCGAAAGCACCACCTTCCCTTGAAAAAGAAAACGGAGTGTTGACAACATGAAGATTCTCGAGCCTGTGGAATTCCACAATCTGCGTCTGAAAAACCGCGTCGTCTGGACGCCTGCCGTCACCTGCCTCGCCTCGGACGCGGGCGAGGTCACCGACGCGCTGATCGACCGGCACGTCAAGCGCGCCGCCGACGGCGTCGGGCTGATCCAGGTCGAGGCCTGCGGCGTCCTCGACAGAAAGAGCCCCAAGCTTCTGCGCCTCTGCGACGACGCCATGATCCCCGGCCACAAGCGCATGACCGACGCCCTGCATGCCTACGGCGCAAAGGTATCCGTCCAGCTCATCCACTACGTCAAGCAGTCGAAGCGCACCGGCTGGAAGCAGGACGTCGCCGATCTGACGCTTGACGAGATCGAAGAGATCAAGCAGCAGTTCATCTCCGCCGCCGTCCGCGCCGCAGCCGCCGGTTACGACGTCATCGAGCTGCACGGTGCGCACGGCTACACGCTCGCCTCGTTCATCTCTCTGCTCAACAAGCGCAAGGATGAATACGGCGGCAAGACGGCGGGGCGCTGCAAGATCGTCACCGATATCATCGGCGGCATCCGGCGCGAACTCGGCGATGACGCCTGCATCGCGATCCGCATCAACGGCGACGAGTTCGTCCGCGGCGGCTCGACGGTCGCGCAGGCGCCCGAGGTGGCGAAATGCCTCTGCGACGCCGGCATCAACCTGATTTCCGTCTCCGCCGGCGGCAAGACGGAGGACGGCTCGTGGTACACCGGCTACTCCGGCGAGCGCACGATGCCGACCGCGCAGTACCCCTGGGCCTGCCACGTGTATCTCGCCGAGGCCGTCAGAGAGGTGGCAAAGCAGTATGCGGTGCCCGTCATCACGGCGGGGCGCATCGGGACGCTCAAGCGGGGAGAGGAGATCCTGCAGGCGGAAAAGGCCGACCTGATCGGCTACTGCCGCCCGCTGCTCTGCGATCCCCAGTGGCTCACGAAGGAGCGCGAGGGGCGCTTCGATGAGATCGTACAGTGCCACTACTGCAACAATTGCCAGGAGCGCGACCGCCATTGGGAGCCCGTCAACTGCATTTTCTGGGAGGCGCACTGCAAAAAGCTCGGCGTCGATCCCTACGAACCGCTCTACAAGGGCTGATCGAAAGACAACAAAGCATACAAGGAGGCCACACAAATGAAAATCGTCGATTCCATGAAAAAGATCCCCGGCGGCATCATGCTGATCCCCATGCTGATCACCGCCATCATCAACACCTTCGTCCCCAACGCGCTCAACATCGGCAGCGCCAGCACCGGCCTCTTCAAGACCGGCACGATGTGCCTGATCGGCATGATCCTCTTCACGGCC
>JAEEGL012901474.1_pt1 | contig 14050 bp, 13 predicted proteins | sample 9134231 | NCBI WGS metagenome assembly JAEEGL01 (sample SAMN16246548, study PRJNA631951) | gut metagenome | biome: gut microbiome; feature: rumen; material: fiber-attached | host: Bos | place: Iran: Karaj | collected 2018-10
CCGTTTTTGGCAAAATAGCGTTTGCTTCTGTCCTGCGGAAGCATCTTGAAGGAGATGATCCCCGCCAGGGAAAACATCATGCTCAGCTCCCAGCACACGCCGATCAGCAGGATGAAGGTGGTCGATTCATTGGAGACCGACCACAGCGGATAACCGAAGAAATGCCCGATCACCGCGTTGCCGATTTCGTAAAGCCAGTGGACGCCGTACAGCGCAAACCCGGCGCAGATGACGTCGTAATCCTTTTTGTGGTACTCCGACCAGTAGACGTAGAAGACCACCGCCAGGATGAAAATGAACGTCCAGTTGAAATTCTCCGTACTTCTGACCCGGATGCCGTCCACCAGGTCCATCGCCGCCTGCGACCCGTCGCCCCAGAACACAAATGACATGTCTCTTCCCCCTATCGTTATTTTGTTTATTCCTTATGGCTCCCGGTTTCCGGGACCATGTTCTTCCAGCTGAGCACGAGCTGCCTCATGCCGTCCAGGTCGAGCACACCGCAGGCAAAGCCTTTGCGGACCAGCTCTTCCGGCACAAATTCGTCGTATTTTTCAAACACGGGGACTTCTTTCGGATAGACCAGCTCCATCGGGTCAAAGTCCTTCGCCGCCTCTTCGCAGACGATCTCGTAGAACTCCGCTTCGCTCACCTGCATGGTAAACTGCATATAGTACGGACGGGAGGACTGCAGCCCCTTCAGCCCGAGCCGGAGCCCGCAGCGGAGCTTCAGAAAGCGCTCGAGCGCGAGGAAGGCGTAGCTCCCCAGCCAGGGAAACAGCGCCCACATCTTGCCGCCCAGATGCACCAGGGGGCGTTCGGACATCAGGGACCTGCGGAAGGTCTCCCTCGCGTCCGAAAGACGGAAGACCGCGTGCGGCATCAGGTAGGGATACTGTTTTTCCTCCTGCAGGACGGCGTACATGCGCTCGAGAATGCGGGTGTGGATATCGCCCGCGACATCGCCGAAGTAGGCGGGGATATTCCCCTTGACCAGGTTGCAGAACACCTCGTGCCGTTTGTGGTCCACATCCTCGACCACCCAGACCCGGCCTGCGATGGCGATCTTGTCCCCGACGGGAGGCGGTTTGACAATGGTGCCGAGCTGTTCGGAGCCGGAGCGCACCGTGTATTCGACATTCTCCTGAAAGACCGCGTAGAATTTGAAGCTGTTGACCACCTGCTCGCCGGCGAGGCCGAGAATCAGGCCGCCGTTTTCCGTGCGGCTGATGTGGTCGATTTCGAGGAGGTGGCGCAGAAGCAGCCGGTAATCCTCCTGGCTGATGCGGCGGAAGCAGTTCAGCGTCAGTACGCGGGAGGCAAGCTCTCCGGGCGTCATCTCGCCGTGCGAGGCCAGCGTGCTCATGGTCTGATGATACAGCAGGCTGTAGGGCAGGCGGTCCATGCGCGGCGGTTCCACGAAGCGCTCCTCGATGTACAGCTGCACCAGCGCAATGCCCTGGATGAGATTCCAGGGGATGCTGTCCGGCAGCATGGCGCGGGCTTCCTGATGCTCCTCGCGCATGACAAACCACATCTCCGAGGGGTCGCCCCGGCGTCCCGTCCGGCCCATGCGCTGCAGAAAGCCCGAGACGGTGTAGGGCGCGTCGATGTGAAACGCCCTCTCCAGGCGGCCGATATCGATGCCGAGTTCCAGCGTCGCGGTGGCGCAGACCGACAGAAGGGAATCGTCGTCCTTCATCTCCTCCTCCGCGCTCTCGCGGTACGAGGCGGAGAGATTGCCGTGGTGAATGAGAAAGCGGTCCGGTTCATGGTTGACTTCGCAGTACTGTCGCAGACTCTGGCAGACCGACTCGCACTCCTCGCGGGAGTTGGTGAAGATCAGGCACTTTTTGCCTCTCGTATGTTCAAAGATATAGCCGATGCCGGGGTCGGCGGTCTTCGGCGCGGTATCTGTAGGCTCCTCCAGGGGAACCGTCTCGGCGAGGTGCTCTCTCCCCTCGTCCGCCTGCGGGGCGGAGTTGTAGAAGTGCTCCAGACTGAGCCGCCAGACCTCTTTGCCGCCGTCAAAGCAGGGGATCACCGTTCCCCTGCCGCTGCCCGCCGAGAGGAACTGCCCCGCCAGCTTCGGATTGCCGATGGTGGCGGAGAGGCCGATCCGCCTCGGGTCGCAGCCGGCCACCCGGCAGAGGCGCTCGATGAGGCAGAAGGTCTGCAGCCCGCGGTCGCCCCGCAGGAGCGAATGGATCTCGTCGATGACGACGAAGCGCAGGTCCCCGAAGAGGGAGGGTATCTCCATGTGCTTGTTGATCATCAGGGATTCCAGCGACTCCGGCGTGATCTGCAGGATGCCCGAGGGCTTTTTCAGCAGTTTGCGCTTGCGGGACTGCGCCGCGTCGCCGTGCCAGCGGGTGACGGCGATGCCCTCTTCCTCGCACAGCTCGTTCAGGCGTCCGAACTGGTCGTTGATGAGCGCCTTGAGCGGGGCGATATACAGCACGCCGACCGTCTGGGACGGGTTTTCATCCAGCAGCGTCAGGATCGGGAAGAACGCCGCCTCGGTTTTTCCGGAAGCGGTCGAGGCTGTCAGCAGCACGTTTTCGTCCGTACCGAAGATCGCGTCGCCCGCGGCGTTCTGCACGGCGCGCAGACTCTGCCAGCCGGAGCGGTAGATATAGTCCTGGATAAATGGGGCGTAACGTTCGAAAACATTCATATGGTGAACTCCACGAAGCCGCTGTCCGTCTCATCGGAAACGGCTTCCGATTTCGCGTAGCTGAATTCGTCCGATTCCAGCAGGCCGGTGATCGTCATGCTCGGATTCTGATACACCAAGTCGAGCAGCTCGATGAAGTCGCGGATGACTTCGCGCGGGGTGATGTTCTGATCCGCGCCGATGCGCCCGTACTCGATTTTGATGAAGGTCACGAGCTCGTCCGTCGTGACACTGCGGGTATAGCCGTAAAGCCCCGCATGCATCTCCGAGAGTTTTTCGCACAGGACCAGCATTTCCTCGGCGGTCAGCGGCTCCAGGCGGATGACGGGCGCCAGGAGGTCTCTGGCACCCGGCCGGGAGAAACGGCCCTCGCTGAGCCTGGAGCGCAGCGCCTCGTAGCTGTAGATCCCGCGGCGCTTGTCCTCCAGCGCCTGCGGCGTTGCCCCCATGAGGATGCCGAGGTACTTTGCCTTGCCCTGCAGGGTGTCGTTGTACATGGTCAGCAGTTTTTCGTAGTTGTACTGCCGGGTGATGGAGTTGGGAATCTTGTAGATGTTCACCAGCTCGTCGATCATGATCATCATGCCCGTATAACCCGCCAGGCGGAAGAAAGTGGCGAAGAGCTTCAGGTAGTCGTACCAGTCGTCGTCGGTGATGATCATATTGACGCCGAGGGCTTCCTTCGCCTCGCTCTTCAGGGCGTATTCGCCCCGGAACCAGCGTACCACCTTCGCCTTTGTCTCGTCGTCGCCGTCCAGACTGGCGCGGTAATAGGCGGAGAGGAGTTTCGCAAACTCAAAGCCGTGCACCAGTTCGCTGACGGAGGCGGTCACCGCATAGATTTTTCTGTCCGCAGCCGCGGCAAGCGCCGGGTCGCCCGGCATCAGGCCGGTCTCCTGCACGGCCTCGTTCTGCACCGCGCTGATCCAGCGGTCCAGCACCAGCGTAAGCGCCCCGCCCTCGGGCTTTGTTTTGGTGGAGAGGTTGGAGATGAGCTCGCGGTAGGTGGCAAGCCCCTGTCCGCGCGTACCCTGCAGGCGCCGCTCCGGCGAGAGGTCCGCGTCCGCGACAATAAAGCCGCGCTCCATCACATAGTTCCGGATGGTCTGCAGCAGGAAGCTCTTGCCGCTGCCGTAGCGCCCGACGATGAAGCGGAAGGACGCGCCACCCTCCGAGATGATGTCGACGTCATGCAGCAGCGCCTCGATTTCATTCTTCCGGCCCACCGTGATGTACGGCAGGCCAATGCGCGGCACCACGCCGCCCTTCAGCGAATTGAGCACCGTCTGCGAAATACGCTTCGGCACTTTTCGATGTTCATCCATTGAGATATCCTCCCAGTAACTGCTCGAGGTCCTCGGTGTAATCCTCCGTGAGGGAAAGCCTGTCGTCCTCGCACAGAAGCACCGTGTCGCCGATCTCGTCAAACAGAGCTTCGTTGATGAAGTCCGCCGCAATGGACGGCATCAGGTGGTTCTCCTTCAGGAGCCCGTCCACAGGATCGCCGTGCAGCAGCGCGCACAGAATGCGGATCTGCACCGGGTCCAGCGGAATGTCTGCCTGCTCCTCTTCCGTGAGGTTTGCTGCGGCTTCCTCGGCTTCGTAGGCGTCTTCCAGTTCTTCTTCGGTCAGAAGGCTGTCCCGCGTTGTGATCGCGTCTTTTCGGATCTGCTCCAGCCCGGACAGATCAATCGTGATCTTCGGCCTGCTCTCCTCCAGGACAGCCTGTCGGTCTTCTTCGATCACCGCATCAATGTAGGGAATTGCCCAGGCGTCCCCCGGGTTCTCCCGCAGATAGCGGCCGGTTTTCAGATAACGGCGCAGTCTTGCATCCGCCTCGTGCAGAAAGCCGTGAAAGCGCTCGCGGTCAAAGGCCTGCTTCTCGTAGGCCTTCGTCTGCCAGATGCCCATATGGCGGCGGTAGCTTCGGCTGTCGTTCAGGGCGTAATCCCGGTCTTCCTGCCCCGGCGCCTGGTAAACCAGGGCGTTGGCAAGCGGATACCACTGCCGGGTTCTCGGTTGGCCGAAGCAGAGGGTGAAGAGATCCTCCCCCTGCCAGCGGTAGGCCGAAGCCGCGCGCCACATTTTGGCAAAGAGCTGAGGGCCCTTTTCCGGGGCGCTTGCCAGTACCGGAGACGCGGCCAGCTTTTTCCCTTCCAGGCGGCAGAGGGCGGAAAACACCTCTTCGTCCGTGTGCTTATCCGGCGTACGCAGCACCGAGAGCGCGGCGTCTCTCTCCATGGTGTCCGGATCCGCCGCCTCGCGGGCCAGTTCCGGCGGGAGATCGTGGAGGACAGCGTATTCCAGCATCCAGCGGCGGAGATTCCGCTTCATGCGGCTGTCGCCGACGCCGGAGTCCAGGTAACCGGCCTCGAAGGCCTTCATCTTCTGCAGGGCGTCTTCCGGCGTCTCGCATCCGATCCCGTTTAACAGCTCATAGAGGTAGAGATACGCCGCCGACGTTGCGATCGGCTGATACTCCCCCCTGCGCACCTGCGTGCGCCAGGTTAAATAGCCGCGGAGCTGCCGCACCGTCAGGTCCTGATAGGTCGGATAATAGCAGAGGAACTCCCCCGACCAGGGGGCATCGTCCTCATAATCCTGCATCAGGACCGCCTGGCGGTAAAAGTTCTTCGCCTTTGCCTCGGTCGATTCCCTGCCGTATTCAAACAGGCGGCGCATCTCCCGCAGGCGCTCCGGCATGGCTTCGGCCGCAGCGCGGTAGGTGCTGCCGGAAAAGGGCAGCGCGGTGTCCCGGTAAGCGCTCTCACCCGCGGAAACCTGTGATTCCAGGACGATGGTATAGTCCTGCTTCTTTCCGTCCGCGACCGCTTTGTCAAACAGCAGGAAGACCACGTCCGCTTCCGTGCGGTCGTCAAACGCGATGTCGATCCATTTCCGCCCGTGCATGCGGATCGGGGATGACAGATAGGGTTTTCGGAAATCCGGGAGATGTTCCCTGCCGCACTTCAGGTCGCAGCGTTCGATTTCCGTTCCGGTCTCCGTGTCCCACTGACGCATCAGAAGTGCGATCCATTTGCCGGTATGCGGATCTTCCAGCACGGAAAAGCCCGGGAAGTCAGCCCACTTGTGCTGCTCGCGGATCTGATACTTTTCCTCGGCATAGTCCGTCAATTCCGACATTCTCATGGGCTCACCTCCCGACAGCAGAGTATGTTGCAGTTCTTTTTGGTTTCGCCTGTCACAGGCGCGAAGCGAAACCCGTCACTTTCGCGCGAGGACGATCGGCTGGTAAAAGCCTGTTTCCTCCGGCATCTTCCAACACACTTCCCGGCAGCCGCAGGCGCGCAGCAGGGAGGAGAGTTCCTCTCTCCGCGTTGCCCGGTACTCGCAGGTAAACCGGCTGACCCGGGTCGTGTCCTCATCCTCGATGATGTACTGGATGAAGCGGTAATTCTCACCGACCCAGTCCCAGGTCTGGAAAAGGACTCTCTGCCCTTTCTCGGTTTTGTGGACATACGGCGCGGAATGGGCTGGCTTTTCCTCGAGCATCCGGTCGTAGTCCCGAATGCTGGCGACAAACAGGCCGCCGTCCCGGAGCTGGTTGACAATGCTCCCGACCGCTGTTTCCAGCGCATCATGCGAGAGCATATGGGGCAGGGCGTTGTCCATTGCGATCACGATGTCAAATGGCTCAGAAAAGGTCTTTGACAGCTCACAGAAATCCGCCTGTCTAAAACAGACCGAAACCCCGTTTTCCGCCGCCCGTTTTTCTGCTTCGGCGATCTCCCCCGCACTGATGTCGGAAGCCGTCACCGGATAGCCGAGAGCGGCAAGGCCGATCGCCTGGGTTCCGATCCCACAGGCGCAGTCCAGGATGCGGGCCGTCCGGTCAAAACCGCTGTCCGTAAAAATCCCGCTCAGGAACAAGGCTTCTTCCCGTACCGCGGTCTGCCAGTCCAGGTAAAACTGATCGTACTGAGAGGCCATGCTGTCATAAAACGTCTGCGTGATATTCGCGACAACCGGTTTGTCCTTCATGTCGTTTCCCTCCGTGTATTCCGGGCGCTGTTATTTCCGTTCCCGCAGGAAGCCTTCGATCAGAGCGTTGACGGTCTCGGGCTCGTCCGTGTTGGAATTATGCCCCGCGCCTTTGATCCATTCAATCGGAATGCCGCTCTTTTTGTGCCAGGCTTTGTTGTAGCGGATACAGGATCCGGCGTGATCCTTTTCTCCGCAGATCAACAGGGCAGGACAGCTGATCTCATAGGGGAGCTCCGCCTCGACCGCCTCTGCCAGCATCCGGTATCCGTGCCCTGCGAGCGCCGCATACCGGCCCTGGTCCCCGTCGTAAGTCATCATCATATCCCGCATCATTTTTCTGCCGTAAGCGGAAGTCGCAACGCCGTTTGTGCCGTCCCGGAGCAGCGCCTTCCAGGGATAGCGGCGGTAGACCGGTTCCATTCGCTTCAGCAGCCAGATTTCCGCGGCGGTCATATATTCGCGCTGAAGCGGCGCGGAATCGATGGAGATGAAGCCCTTTGGCTTTTCGGGAAACAGCTGGAGATAGGCCTGGCTGAGATACCCGCCCATGGACTGCCCGATGAGAACGGGGGAAGCAAAGCCTTCCCGCTGAAGAATCTCATCCAGCCACCTGGCTTTGTCCATGAGCGTAAAGGTCAGTTCAAAGGGCCATGAGGCGCTGTGTCCGGGAGCGTCCCATACCAGGACGGGATATCGCCCTTCAAAATACGCGATCTGTTTTTCAAAGAGGCGGTGATCAGCCGTCAGTCCCGGCAGAAACACCAGCTGCAGGGCCTTCTCCTCCGCTTCCCCGTTCACCCAGTAATGAATGGTCCCACAGGACGTCTGAATCGTTTTTTCCGTCATGAAGATCACGCTCTCCGTTCCTGCCGCAGCCAAAATCCGCGCGCAGCCGTAAATTGAAGAAAAATGACTTTTCCATCATTTTCTGTGATTATGCGTAGTATACCATCTCAGACGTGGGATAACAAGCGGTAAGCCGGCAGGCAAAAAGAAAAGAGCGGTAAGCCGATCCTCCTTACCGCCCTTTTCCGTATTCGTTTTCCAGCCATTCTTCTCTCGTCAGGAGATTGACATAGCCCTTTCTTGTTTCGCCCATCTGGGGGACAGGAGCGTTCTCTGTCGTCCACTGATATCGGAATCCGAGCTTCTCCTGCACGCGTCTGGACTTCTCATTGCCGTCATAGTATCCGCACCATACCCGCTTGAGGTTCAGGTCCTCAAACGCATGACGAAGGACTTCCCGCGCCGCTTCCGGCACGATCCCGCGGCCCCAGTACGGGACGCCAAGCCAGTATCCCAGCTCCATCTCGTCCGCTTTTTCCGCCAGGTCATTCCGATGCAGGCCGATGCTGCCGATGGGCAGGCCGGTTTCCTTCAGCACGATGGTATAGGTCTCAGGCGCAGACAGGACGTCCCGGATGATCTGTCTGCTGTTCTCCACGCTGGTGTGCACCGGCCAGCCGGCAATCGGGCCGACCAGAGGGTCTTTCGCATACTGATAGCACGCTTCCGCGTCCGTTTCCGCCCACGGACGAAGGATGACTCTTTCCGTTTCCAGAATCATTCTGTTCACCTCGCTGAAATGCTGCCGCTTCCGCGCCTACAGGCGCCGAAGCATATAAACCAGTTCCTGATCCCCGCTCGTCCGGGAGACGAATCCCCTGGGATTCCGTCCGAATTCTTCAAATCCCACACTCCGGTACAGAGACAGCGCCCTCTCGTTTTCCGCCACGACATTCAGTTCCACCTGCGTATATCCGGCGTCTTTCGCGCATTGGATGCAGGCCAGCATCAGGGCCTTTCCCAGGCTAAGCCCCCAGTATTCTTTCAGCACGCTGATTCCGAGATCGGCGCGGTGTCTGACCTTAAACTTTTTCCCGACGGCTTCGATACCGGCCATTCCCACGACCTTTCCGTCAACAATCGCAAGGATTTCTATCTCATTGGGGCTGTCTGTCTTTTCCTGCAGGAACTGCGCTTCCTGTTCCGGATCCAGACTGTTTTCGTCCGGATAGGACAGCAGATAATCCGTCTCAGCGTGGGTCAGCTGAAAAAGCTCATACACGGCGTCTCCGTCTGCTGCAACCCCGTTTCTAAGCTGCGCTTCCCTGCCGTTTTTCAGAATGATTTTTTGATCATACTTCATTGGTCTCTCTCCTCATATACCGCATTCCCCACGGTCCGCTTTCCTTCCGGCAGTTTGGTGACCGTTCGTTCTCTTATTATAGTGCAGGCTCGTCGCCTGTCAAGAGTTTTTTCCGTTCCTGCGCGTCGAAGAGGCTATCGATTCTCCGATTTCCGCGGGTTATGAAGCTTCGTATCCTGTATACCGGCCGGGCATTTGAGATTGCAAAGCATGGGATAACAAGGTATAATGCAGAAAACCATCCCGAAAGGATGAAGGACCGTGAAACTGTATTCAAAAGGGATGCTGTCCCTGATGCTTTTTGCGCTTCTCCTCTCCGTCTGCGCCGCGGCGGAAGGGGCAGCGGAACCCGGGCCGGCGCCTCTGCCGGAAGCGGCTCCCACCGACGCCGACACGTCTCCGGCATTTGAGGAAGTGGTGCTCACCGAAAACGCCCTGGGCACTGCGGACGGCTATGACTATGAGCTCTGGAAAGACCGGGGAGACACGACCATGACCCTGAAGGGAGAGGGGCTGTACTCCTGTCAGTGGAAGGAGATCAACAACGCCCTTTTCCGCATCGGGAGGAAGTTCGACTGCACGAAAACCTGGGAGGAAATCGGCGAGATCCGCATCGATTACGGCGTGCGTTATTTCCCGGTCGGGAATTCGTACCTCTGCGTTTACGGCTGGAGCCGGGACCCCCTGGTGGAGTATTATGTGGTGGAGAGCTGGGGAAGCTGGCGTCCGCCCGGAGCCGAGTCCCTGGGCGTGATTACCGTGGATGACGCCCGATACGACGTCTACTCCACGACCCGCGTCGACCAGCCGTCCATCGACGGAACACAGACCTTTCAGCAGTTCTGGAGTGTGCGAAAAGGCAAATCCACCGAAGGAACGGTGCTTCTCTCCGAGCATTTCCGCGCCTGGCAGGAACTGGGCCTGGAGCTGGGCAGCCTGTATGAGACCGCGCTGACCGTGGAGGGCTACCAGAGCAGCGGACAGGCGGACGTGTATCAGAACGACATCATCATTGAAGAAAAAACGGGCGGGTAAGCGCACCGGACGCTGACCCGCAAAAAGAAAAATACAAAAAGCATTGGAAGCAGCTTCGCTTTTCGGCGTCGCTGCTTCCAATGTCTGTTTCTGCCACATATTCTGTTATGGGACAAACTGCGTCTTACCAGACCAGCTTTCTGCCGAAGTGACGTTCATACTCTTCCTTCGTCATGATCTGCTGGCTGACGCTGAAGGCCTTTGCAAACTCTTTGGCTTTCTCTTTTCCGGGGACCGGGGCAATGACCGTGCCGTCCTGGCGTACAAGCCAGTATTTTTTGCCGTCGCCTTCATCGACGATCACGCCGCCCGCGACGTCGTCCAGATCCAGATCGCTGAGTTCCTTGATGGCGTCATATTCTTTATTCAACATGATTATTCCCTCCTTGTCATTTCGGAATCCACAGCTGTTCCTAGCTTACGTCTGTATCGTACAATACAAACTGTCACATTAGTGTCACATGACACGGCGATTACACGAAATCCTCCCGCATGGGGTTGAAGATGTCCAGCAGGACGCCGGCCTGCGTGCAGACGCAGCCGTGCTCGACGCCGTCTTCCTTCAGGAGGGTATCCCCTGCCCGTACGGTTCGGGTTTCACCGTCGATGGTGAAGGAGAATTCGCCGGAGACCACATAGGTGATCTGGGTGTGCGGATGGCTGTGGAGACTGCCGACGGCCCCGTACTCAAAACGGTTTTCCACGCACATCAGGCCGTCCGTATAGGCAAGAACCCGACGGGTGACGCCGGGACCCGCAAACTGCGGAAGCGTCTCATCGTGCGCGACCCAGCGCTGATGCTTCTCAGGGAGTTTCATGATTGGCACCTTCTTACAGCGAGCCGGTGAGCCGCGGGAGCCACAGGCTGATGGACGGGATGAAGGAGATCAGCAACAGGGCGGCGATCATGCACAGATAGAAGGGCAGCGTCGCCTTGACGACCTTCTCCATGGGGCGCTTGGCCACTGCGGAACCGATGAACAGCACCGCACCGACCGGCGGGGTCAGCAGGCCGATGCCGCAGTTGAGCACCATCATGATGCCGAACTGCACCGGGTGCAGGCCGACGCTGACAGCAACGGGGAGAAGAATGGGCGTGGCAATCAGGATGATGGGAGCCATGTCCATAATCATGCCCAGAAGGAGCAGGATCAGGTTCAGCAGCAGGATGACCACGACGGGGTTGCTGGAGATGCTGGTGATAAATGTTGCCGCCTTGGCGGGCACATGCAGCAGCGTCAGGCAGTTGCCGAAGGCCGCGCTCATGGCGATGAGGATGAGGACGATGGCGAGGGTGTCAATGCACTGCTCAAGGCTTTTCCACACGCCCTTCCAGTTGAGGCCCCGGTAGATGAATACGGAGACGATCAGGGAGTAGATAACGGCAATGGCGGCGGACTCGGTGGCGGTAAACACGCCGCCCACGACGCCGACAACCACGATCAGCACGGCCAGCAGCGCCCAGATGGACTTGCCCATCTGCTTGATGAAGTTCACCAGCGAGAAAGGCTTGCCCTTGGGGTAGTTGCGCTTGACGGAGAGGATGTAGGAACCCACCATCAGCGCGATGGCCAGCAGCGCACCGGGCAGGTAGCCTGCCATGAAGAGCGCGCCGACGGATACGCCGCCGGCAGTGGTGGCGTAGATGACCATGTTGTGGCTCGGCGGGACCAGCAGGCCCTCGCACGAGGAGGTGATGGTGACGGCGGTGGAGAAGTCCGCATCGTAGCCCTCGTCCACCATCATCGGGATCAGGATGGAGCCGAGGGAGGCGGTGTCCGCGGAGGCGGAACCGGAGATGCCGCCGAAGAAGTAGGAGGCGACGATGTTCACCATTGCAAGGCCGCCCCGCATCCAGCCGACCAGTGCGTTTGCCAGTGCGATCAGTTTGTCAGAGATGCCGCCCGTGCCCATCAGCACGCCCATGGTGATGAAGTATGGCACGGCCATCAGAGAGAAGGACCACACGCCCTTCACCATCTGCTGCGGCAGGGATACCAGGTTCTGGCCCATGGAGGCCATGCACAGTACCGTCGAAATGCCAACGGAGTAGGCAATCGGGAAGCGGAGGAAAATCATGAGGAAGAAGCTCCCCAACAGGATTACAGTGGATAAGGTCTCGCCGCTCATGCCTCATTCTCCTCCTTTACAAAGAATGCCTCGATATGCCGGAACAGCTGTTCCAGCTCGAAGATGATCATGCCGATGCCTGCCACGGGAACAGGAATATACTGCCACACCTTGCTCAGCTTGGGCAGAGAGGCGTATTTCCCGCGGATGCTCAGCGGAGAATTGCAGAATTTGATGCCGTAGATGACCAGCACGACGCCCAGAGCCATAACGGCCAGGTCCGCCAATACGTCGGAAGCCTTAATCACGTTTTTCGGCAGATAGGTGTCAAAAGCCGTCATGCGGATGTGCGCGCCTTTGCGGATGGCGAGCGTGGCGGAAAGCACCGCCATGTACACCATCAGCGTCAGGACGATTTCCTCACTCCAGTGCGGGTCGGTGATAAACGGGATGTAGCGACCTGCCACTGCCCATGCGGTAATGATGATATCGGCGATGAGCAGCAGCTTGCAGATGAACATCAGGATCTTGTACGTCCAGTCGTACACGGGCCGGATCTTCTCAAGTGTTTTGAAAAAAGCGGGCATATGTGAATCCCTTTCTTAACGTGTTCTTGACGCCTATAGAAGAGGAGCGCAGGGGGAGTTCCCCTGCGCCCCTCAGGCTTTTATGTCTTCAGATGCAGGTCTGTATGATCAGCCGGCCATGTCGACGAGCTGCTGATACAGATCGGCGAGAGCCGCAGTGTTCTCCTGGATGGTGGGCTGGCAGGCTTCGACCCAGGGAGCCTTGTCAGTGACCTCGATGACGGTGGCGCCGTCTTCCTCGAGGAGCTTGAAGGTCTCAGCCTCGATCTCGGCTACCTTCTCACGGCAGACCTGGGAAGCATACTGGGCAGCTTCCATGACCCAGCCCTGCTGCTCCTCGTTGAGCTTGGCCCAACCGGCGTCAGAGATAACGATCTGCAGAGCACCGAGGGTGTGGCCGTCGAGAAGGAGGTAGGGGGCGACTTCCTGGAAGGCGTTGGAACGATAGTTTGCGGTGGGCTGCTCGGCGCCGTCAACAACACCGGTCTGCAGTGCGCTGTAGAGTTCGGTGAAGGGAACGGTGGTGGCGGAGGCGCCAAGGTTGGTGACCATACCGGTCATGACGGGGTCGGAGGAAACGCGGATCTTGAGGCCCTTCAGATCTTCGAGGCCCTTGACCTCATTCTTGAAGAAGAAGTGACGGAAACCTTCCTCACCGTAGCAGAGGCCGCGCAGCGGCAGGCCGATCTCCTGCGGCTCGTTCAGGAACTCCTGAGCCAGATCGCTGGCGGCAAAGTTCCAGAAGTGATCTTCGTTGACGAAGGTGTAGGGGATGGACAGAAGGCTGGCCTTTTCGCAGCCATACTGGGTCAGGGCGAAAGCGGAGATACGGCTGATGTCGGTGATGTTGCCGTAGCCGAGCAGGTTGTCCAGAACCTGGTCCTCGGAACCGAGAACGCCGCTGGCCTGGATGTCAATGAGAACCTGGCCGCCGGAGAGCTCTTCAACCTTCTCCTTGAAGGCCTTGGCCATCTCGCCGACGATGGTGCCGTCGAGGGGGTTGACTTCAGCATAGGTGAGAGTTACGGGATCGTCGGCGTGAGCGGAGACGGCGCACAGCGCGAAGATCATGCACAGTACCATGGTGAGCGCAAGAAGTTTTTTCATGTTCGTTCCTCCTGAATAATTTGTCCATTTGGGCGTCTTGCCCTGTCTGGTGATTGTACTATAACAGCCTGAAAAAGCCATTTCAAGGCCTTTCAAAGAATGTGCTATCGATCCAAAAATAGTGCGGGCGCTCCATTTTCGGAGTGCCCGCAGCGATGCCTTATGCTGCCTGTATTCGTTTGATGATCGTCTGTATCTCCGCCGGGAAATCCTCGTAAAGAGGGGCCGCGGCGTCCCGGAATTCCTTCAGTTCAGCCTCGTCCAGCTCGGTGACCACACAGCCGTTTTCGCGTACCAGTGCCTCTGAGGCCGTCTCCCGTTCCTTCCAGAGCTCCCGCTCATAGACCGCCGCCTCGCGGGCGGATTGCAGGAGCACGTCGCCGTAGCTCTCATCCAGCGATGTGATCTTTTCCAGCGCGA
>JAEEGL013272233.1_pt1 | contig 14050 bp, 7 predicted proteins | sample 9134231 | NCBI WGS metagenome assembly JAEEGL01 (sample SAMN16246548, study PRJNA631951) | gut metagenome | biome: gut microbiome; feature: rumen; material: fiber-attached | host: Bos | place: Iran: Karaj | collected 2018-10
CTTCTGTAACTTGAATTAGCCATAAGTTTGAAGTATACCATCCAGCGAATATATAACCTTCTCTTACTGGTGTTGGAAGTGTTCCTACTTTATCACCAGATTTATATGTTTTAGATGTTGGTGTTACGCTTCCACCATTGGCATTTAATCTAATAATTAATGAACTATCAACATTTTCTAGTGGTATTTCAATTACAGGTCTCATTTCATTCTTACTTGTTGCAGTTGTAGATTGAACGCTTACAGTAGTAGTCATTATTCTGTAGTAAGATGATCCCTCTACTGCAAGAATAGTTGCAGTCTTTCCTACTGAACTATCTTCAAAGTGGCTTCCTTCTAAGAAGTAGTTACAATTACTTAATGATCCAGTAGAAGTTAAACTACTTAATTGTGATACTCCACAGGCAGTTGCTACTTCCTGACGAGTTAACATTCTACCTACTTTATTATCTTCTATTACAGGAATATTATTCCATACTGATGTTGTAGGTAATTTATCAATTGCATTTGAATATGTTAAATCTTGTTTATTATGTGGTCCTGATCCATCAAATCCATAATAGTATACGAAATTAGCTTTTGCTTCGTCTCCTGTTCCAGTTGTTCCAATATAGTAAAATCTTGCCGTTGTTTCTTCTTCACCATCGATATTTACTACACAATCATATGCATCTCCATATTGTGGGTTATCTGATGGTAAATTACCATAACTGATTTCATCACCTAAACTATATCCTGCTTGTAGACATCCTCCACCAGTAGAACATTCTGCCTTACGTAATGATGTTGCCTTTTTACAAATTATTGGAATTTCTTGCCAATGAGCATGGAATGTTATTGTTCCAGTTATTTGTGTTTCTGCAGTAATTTGAGTTCCTTCCTCTTCTTCTGTAAACCAACCTAAGAATTTAAATCCATCTTTTGTTGGTGTTGGAAGTGTTCCAACTGCTTGATTATATGTTCTTGAAATTCCAGGAACTTCACTTCCACCATGTGAATTAAATGTTACTTCATAACTATCTGTATTCCAATGAGCAAATAAATCCATATCATCTGTTACTTTTGTTGTTGCAGACACTTTATTATCAAATGTTGATTCTGTATACCATCCTTCTAATATGTGTCCTGCATATGTTGGTGTTGGAAGTGTTCCTAATGCTTGATTGTAATTTCTTGTAATACCAGGAACGTCACTTCCTCCATTTGAATGGAATGTTACATTATAAGAATCAATTTCCCATTTAACATATAGTGTCATTGGACCAGTTACTTTTGTTGTAGATGATACTTTATTGTCAAATGTATCTTCTGTATACCATCCTTCTATATGATAATGATCTTTTGTCGAAGTTGGTAGTGTTCCCAATTCTTGATTGTAATTTCTTGTAATATTTGGAACACTACTTCCTCCATCTGTACTAAATGATATTTCATAGCTATCTACTGTCCAGTTAGCATATAAATCCATATCATCTGTTACTTTTGTTGTTGCAGAAACCTTATTATCGAATGTATCTTCTGTATACCATCCTTCTAAAGTATGTCCTGGATATTCAGGTACTGGTAATGTCCCTAATTCTTCATTATTATTTCTTGTAATACTTGGAGTGTTACTTCCTCCATTTGGATGGAATGTTACTGTGTAGTTTCCTAATTCCCACTTAGCATATAAATCCATATCATCTGTTACTTTTGTTGTTGCAGATACTTTATTATCAAATGTATCTTCTGTATACCATCCTTCTAATGTGTGTCCTGCATATGTTGGTGTTGGAAGTGTTCCTAACTCGGCATTGTAATCTTTTGTGATGCTTGGTACATCACTTCCACCATTAGAATGGAATGTTACTTCAAAGCTATCAATTGTCCAATTTGCATATAAATCCATATCATCTTCGACAACTGTAGCAAATGTTACTTTATTTTGGAATCCAGAATCACTGTACCATCCTTCTAATGTGTAATGTTCTTTAGTTGGTGTTGGAAGTGCTCCTAAAGTATCATTATAGTTCTTTTGAACTGGTGGGATATCTCCTCCTCCATTTGAATGATATGTAATTGTATAACTACTTTTTACCCAGTTAGCATAAAGTGTTGTATCACTAGTAAATGTTGTACTTTCTGTTACTTTAGTTTCAAATTCTGGTTCTGTGTACCATCCTTCTAATGTATAATTTGTTCTTGTTGCAGTTGGTAATGTTCCAATTGCTGTTTCATATGGTACTAATCTTGTATCAGGATTTACTTTTCCAGATCCTGCATTAAATGTTACTAATACTGAACTACTGATATTTTCAAGTGGTACTTCTATTACTGGACGAACAGCATCATTACTAGTACTCTTAATTGTTGTAATTCTTCTGTCGTTAGTCATTATTCTATAATAAGTAGATCCTTCTTTTTCAAGCCAAATTGCTGTTCTTCCTGTTGTATTTGATTCAAATCTACTTGTTTCGAATAGGAAGTTACATCCATCTAAGGATCCGTTACTTGTTCCAGCATCACCATTTGTACATGCTGTCATTAATTCAGATCTTTTTAATATTCTTCCTGCTCTATCATCTTCAAATGTTATAGGCAAATTACTCCACTGATCTGTTGTTGGTAACATAGTAAATGCATCAGTATATGAGAAGATATTTACATTTTGGTCTTCATCGTTTCCTTCGAATCCAGAATAGTAAATTAATATTGCTTTTCCATCATGTGTTCCTAAATAATAGAATCTTTCATGTTGAGCATCATATACTCCATCTCCATTTACATCACAATCATAGGCATCTCCAACAGTCATTGTACTAGATGCAAATTGTCCATAAGTAATTATTTCTGTATGTTGTGATCCTGTTTCTGAGTATCCTGCTGAATAACATCCACCTGTTTCATAACATGTTTGTTTATGTAATGATGTTGCAGGTTTACATATTCTATTTATTTCTGTCCAATGTGCATAATATGTAACGTCTTCTGTAATTATTTGATTACTTGTTATCTTTGATCCGTTTTCTTTTTGTGTATACCATCCATCTAACTTATATCCATCTCTTGTTGGTGTTGGAAGTGTTCCAAGTTTACTTCCAGCATTAACAATTCTATCGTTAACTTCTGTTCCACCATTTGAATCAAATTTAACTGTCCTACTTAAATATCCAGATTCTATTGTAACTATCTTACTACTTCCTGAATCTACTCCTATAATTTTAATTGTTGTGTTTCCTTCTCCTACTCCAGTGATTACTCCGTTTTCATCTACTGTTGCAATTGATTCATTATTTGATTCAAATGTATATTCTTCACCAATTTCATCTTTATTAGTGATAACTATTTCTACTGTATTTCCTACTATTACAGATAAATGTTCATTTTCTACTTCAGCATCTTTTACTGATAATTTCCAATTTGCAAATAATTCCATATCATCAGTAACTGTAGTATTTTCTGTTGCTTTGACAAACCACCCAATTGATGTATACCATCCACCAAAGATATAACCTTCTTTTACTGGTGTCGGAAGTGTTCCTAATTTATTTCCTGATTCAAAACGTTTAACATTTGGTGTTACTTCTCCACCATTAGCATTAAATTTAACAATATGTGCATTATCCATATTATCAAGAGATACTTCAATTATTGGACGAACTGCATCATAGCTTTCACTTCCTATTGTTACTATTTTTCTAGCTGGTGTCATTATTCTATAGTAAGTAGTGCCTTCTCTTTCAAGCCAAATTGCTGTTCTTCCTGTGTTTTCTCCTTCAAATCTTGCACCTTCGAACATGAATAAACATGAATCTAAATCTCCATCTTTTAATCCGTTTCCACCATTTGCACAAGCTTCTAATACTTCTGATCTCTTCATCAATCTTGCAACTTTATCTTCACCAAAGATTACTGATAAGTTACTCCATTGCTCTATTGAAGGCAATTTTGTAAGAGCATCTTCATATTGGAAGATATTTACGTTCATAGGTCCATCTTCGCCTTCAAATCCTGAATGGAAAATTAATACTGCTTTATCATCTTTTGTTCCTATATAATAGAATCTTTCATTTTGAGTATCATATAATCCATCTCCGTTTACATCACAGTCATATGCATCTCCAACTGTTAACGTTTTTGAAGGAATATTACCATAAGTAATCGTTGTTGTATGGAATGCTCCGTATTCTGAATATCCTGCATTGAAACATCCTCCTGTTGGATCACAAGTTGCTGTATGAAGTACTGTTGCTTTTCTACATAATAGTGACTCTGTTGACCAATGTGCATAGAATTCAACATCACTATCAATTACTGTTTCTGTAGTAACTAGATCTCCACCTTCTATTTCTGTATACCAACCTTTAAATGTATAATTATCTTTTGTTGGCTCTGGAAGCTCTCCAATTTCATATCCATAATATACTTCCATTGGATCTTCTTCACTTCCACCAGTTGAATTAAATGTAACTGTATGTTTATCTAAATCCCATTTTGCATATAAATCCATATCATCAGTTACTTTTGTTGATGCAGTTACTTTATGTACTAATCCAATTTCTGTATACCATCCTTCTAATGTGTAATGTTCTTTAGTTGATGATGGTAATGTTCCTAATTCTTGGTTATAGTTTCTTGTAATAGCTGTAACTTCACTTCCTCCTAATGGATGGAAAGTTACGTTATAACTATTAATTGTCCAGTTTGCATATAGATCCATATCTCCATCTACTACTGTAGTAGCGGATACTTTAGTGTCAAATGTACTTTCTTTGTACCAACCTTCTAATGTATGTCCTGCATATGTTGGTGTTGGAAGTGTTCCTAATTGTGAATTGTAATCTTTTGTTGTACTTGGAACTTCGCTACCACCATTTGAATGATATGTAATTGTTTGAGTATCTGGTGTCCAGTTTGCATATAAATCCATATCATCTAATACAACTGTTGTAGTTGTTACTTTATTTTCTAATTCTGGTTCAGTATACCATCCTTCTAATGTGTAATGTGCTCTTGTTGATGATGGTAATTCTCCAAATTGTGAATTATATGCTTTTGTAGCACTTGGCACATTACTTCCACCATTTGGGTGATATGTTATTGTCTGATTATCTGGTGTCCATTTTGCATATAATGTCATTGTATCTGTAACTTTTGTTGTACTTGTTACTTTGTTTTCTAATTCTTGTTCAGTATACCATCCTTCTAATGTGTAATGATCTTTAGTTGATGATGGAAGTGTTCCTAATTCTTGATTGTAATTTCTTGTAATATTTGTAACGTTACTTCCACCATTAGTAACGAATGATACTACATATTGATTAACTGAATAATTAGGAGTTAATTCTACTGGTCCAGTCATTGTAAATGTATATGTAGTTGTTGTTACACCATTTCCCCAATCAGTAAATGTATGTCCTGCTTTTTCTTTAGCAGTAACTGTTATTTGTGTTCCATGAGGATATTTCTTAGATTCTGCTGTAGTAGTTATATCTTCTATATTGTTAAGTGTTAACATATATTCTTTTAATTCATATGTATATGTTATTGAAGCATTTCCTGCTGGACTTATTTCTAATGATTGTTGAGGAGGTAGTTCATATCCAGTTCTTTCTATTCTTTGTGGATATACTGTTGTACCAGTTACTCCATGTAATGTTTCTTCTTCTACATCATATGTTCCACTTAAATTAGCAAATCTATGAATTACTTTAAATGGTGTATTTTCTCCTGGAGCAAAGTGTGCAGTAAATGACTTGTCCCCTGTTGTTCCTTTTGTTATTGTTACGCTTGGAACTAATTGTGTACTACTACCTTCTGTCCATCCAGAAAATTCATATCCTTGTAAAGTTGGATTAGTTAATGTAAATGTAGCTGTTTCTACTGTATATGTTGCTTTATTATTAACTGGAGCTGCATCTCCATAATCATAAGTAAGATAATATGTTATTATATTGAATTTTGGTGTTAACTCTCTATCTGCTACAACACCAGAATTAAAGTCATATACATCATTTCCTAAATACCAGTTATCAAAATTATATCCTGGTTTAGAAGGATCTTCTGGTTTCTCAAATTTATCTCCATAGTTAACTATTGTGCTAACTGTATTACCATTAACTTTATAGGTAACTATCAATTTATCGTTTAATAATAAATCATTTTTTAGTGTTACTACTATACTTGCTTTAAATGCATGTACTATCATTGGTACAAATAATATTAATAACAATATGATATGCTTATTTTTGTTATTAAATTTAACTTCAAGTACAATCAATAATGCTATTAATGATACTACTGCAGTAATAACATAAATCATCAAATTATCATTTGTCTTTGGGTTAACAATAATATCATCTTCTACAACATTTCCATTTTCATCAACGAACTGGAATGATAATTTAAATTCATTATCTTGTTCTCTATCGTTAATATTATTTAATTCTGTTGTATATGTAGCAGTTAATAATATATCCATATTGTTTCCTGATTCTAACGTATAATCAGTATAATCATCGTATGAATATGTTACATATGCATTTGAATTATCATCACTAACTATTTTAACTTTATAATCTTTTGCAGATGTATTTCTAATAGTTAATTTAAATCTAACAAACTCATTCAAATGATGAAACTCAACATCTGAATCTAATGTGTTATTTGCATAACTATTTATTGACGCTATAACTCCATCAGACTTTCCATCTATTGTCGCTTTTACCAATTTAAATGTTGGTTCTCCTGCTAATGCGTTTTTTATTCCAAAAAGTGAGAATACAAAAACTATTGCAAATATCAAAACTAGTATTTTTTTACCCTTTTTATTTACATTTTTATTCTTCATATACACTACTCCATTATTATTATCTATTAACATTGTATCAACTTATTTTTACTCAGTCAATTATATTATAAACATAATAATAATTTTCAAAAAAGCTATAATCAAATTGTGAAAATTTACATTTTTTTACAATTTTACTTGACACAAAAAATAAATAGAGAATCAATCATCTGATTCTCTATTTATTTTCCCCTTTTTATATATAATTATTTATTTATCTGCACCTTTTCTTAATAAAACTACTGCGAATGTTTTAAAGAATATTTTAATATCCATTTTCAATCCGCAATGCTCTGAATAATACTTTTCTAATTTTAATCTTTCTTCGAATGTTGTATTGCTTCTTCCTGAAACTTGCCAATATCCTGTTAATCCTGGTTTTGTTTTTAAAATATCATCGAAATAATCTCCCATATCTTCTTTTTCTCTTGGCAAATATGGTCTGTTTCCTATAAGTGACATATGTCCTAAGAATATATTTATTATTTGTGGCAATTCATCTAAACTAGATTTTCTAAGTAATTTACCTATTTTTGTAATTCTTGGATCATCTTTTAATTTTTTATTTACTCTATACTCTTCTCTTAATTCTTCATTTTCTTCTAATAATTTAAATAATATTTCATCGGCGTTTTTAACCATTGATCTAAATTTAAAAAATTTGAATTCTTTACCATTCTTTCCTATTCTTTTTTGAGTAAAGAATACTCTACCGAAATCACCAGTACACATATAACACATTTTTACTATTATTGTGATTGGTAATAGGAAAATTAAACCAATTAAAGATACAAAAATATCAAAAAATCTTTTAATTCCTAGATATAAATATAATCTTAAAGTCTTAAGGATACTATAGTTTTTTACACTAACTACATCCTCTTTCATAATAAAATTCCCCCTGAGTTATAAGAGAGAATTACGCAGTAAAAAAATTTACAACCATATTGACCCCTCTTACAAGTTATTGGCTCCTATCCTAACATAAAAAAGTTAGAATTGCAAGAATTTTATTATTTCTATATAGAATTTTATATTTTACTTCTCTGCACCTTTTCTAAAAAGTACTACAAAGTGTGTTTTAATAAATATTTTAAAATCTAATAATGTACTAAAATTATTTGAATAATATTTTTCTAATTTTAATCTTTCTTCAAACGTTGTATCACTTCTTCCAGATACTTGCCAATATCCAGTAAGTCCTGGTTTAGATACAACTATATCATTAAAATATTCACCCATATCTTCTTTTTCTCTTGGTAAATATGGTCTATTTCCTATAAGTGACATATCTCCTTTTAAAACATTAATATATTGTGGTAATTCATCTAAACTAGCTTTTCTTAAGAACTTACCTACTTTAGTAACTCTTGGATCGTTTTTTAATTTTTTATTAATTCTATACTCTTCTTTCATTTCTTCATTTTCTTCTAATAATTTAAATAATACTTCATCAGCATTTTTAATCATTGTTCTAAACTTATAAAAATTAAATTCTTTACCATATTGTCCTATTCTTTTTTGTGAATAAAAAATACTTTTAAAGTCTCCATGTAACATATAAGCTATTTTTACAAAGAACGCGACTATTATTAATTCAATTATTCCTACAATAGATAAAATAATATCAAATATTCTTTTATTTAATAGATATAAATTTAGTTTTAATTTACTTATATTTCTAAAATTATATATGTTATAAGTACCAACCATTTTATTCATAATAATCCCCCTTAATGACACGAATTGCTATTATAACACATTTTTATTATTTTTGCAATTAAAAAGACTTGCCTAGCAAGTCTAATATCTATATACTTTTAATACTCTTGTATCATTAGCATTATAATTCTTATAATCATTTATGTACCAAATAAAGGCTTTTATAAAGTTAATTATTTCATCTTTACAATATAAGAAATTGAATTCATTATATTCTTGTTTATCATCACCTTCATCTAAATAATCATTTATTGTAAAGTAATTAAGGTTTTCAACACACTCAATATATAATGGATTATCAAATTCTTCATCTTGAAGTACTCTTACAAGTTCTTCTAAATTATTCTTTAAGTTAGTAAAACTATCATAAGTAATATCACATATTTCTAAATCTCTATCAAAATCTAATACATTTTTAACTAAATATGGTATTAAAATACACATACTATCATTATCAATAGCAATAAATTCTTCTTCTTGATCAAAGATAAACTTCATCATATTATCTTTTGTAATATTACAATTATGTCCGATTCTATATCTAGCTTTATTATTTGGTACTACACAATATTCTCCATCTAAATAATTCTCACATTGTTCTAAGAACACAGTTTTATATTCTTCTAATTTATGAGCATTTGTTAAATTAACTAATCTAGAGAACATACTATCTCTTGATATTTTTTTATAGAATAATTCTCCATTATTAGAGAAATATATTTTTACATTTCTACTTGATTGAAACTCTCTAAAAGATGCTTTTTCAAAAGTATGTTCAAATTCTACTTTAGTAATTGTACTTCCTATTAAATTTTCATTTAAATAATCAATAAAAGGATCACTTACACTTGGCATATCACTATAATTATTATTTATATAACATGTAGTTGAATTATAAATACATAATGTATCTTTATCGCATCTAATAAATGTATTAATATCTTTATTTCTTAAATCGATAGTCATATAGTTTTTATTTGATGCTTTTAAAGTATCATCTATTGTTACATTTAGTACTGTTTGTCCAATTATTTTTGAATATAAATATACATCATTATAATTATTTCCACATTTATACTCTTCTAGCATAAATGCAATTGTATCTACTAAATTAGCTTTTTCATCAGAATCAGAGAATGAATCACTTAAATATTCACTTTCTATTCTAAACATTCTTATTCCATGATTAACATCTAATTTTGTTTTAGCATTATCTAAAATATATTTAACTATATCTATTAAGTTTTCATCATTGAAACTAGAGTGTAAATCTCCAATAATTGAACTTCCATACTTAACTAAATCTAGACCATTTTCTACAAAGCATTTTAATAAATCAAATATTCCAATGTCATAGTTTAATGCTTCAAATATACATTCTGAAAATAAGGAACCTAAATAATTATCTTCTTCTACTCCATTAGATGCATTACTATCTGCTCCATTTTTTAATAAATAATCTATTAAATTCAAATCATATTTGTTTTCATGTAATAATTCAATTATTTTTTGTTCTTGTTCATTGAATACCATATAATCACCCTTTTACTCTATCATAGTAAGTATAACATATAAATAAAAAAAATTGTAGATAAACATCTACAATTAATAATTATTCTAAATTTACTCCTTTTTTAAATAACATTCTTCCAACAAAATATAAAACTATATTTAATATTCCAAATATAATAGTCATATATATAAAATAATCTAAATCTAACTTTCTTATGATATATAATACTATAAAGTTTATAAGAGAATATATAAGTGATCCGAATAAGAAAGTCATTGAATCTTTATTTTTTCTTAATTTACTTCCAAGTATAAGCCCTACTATACACGACATAAATATAAATAATAATTGAGTAAACGCTAAAGATATTGTTTCTATTGAAGTAGAAAGCATCTTTGAATCATTTATAACATTTAAGAATAATTTAATTATATTCATACCTGAAAAAGCACTCATAAAACATGATGCAAATAATACCCAAGAAATAATAAGAGTAAATATCGCTGAAAGTATTTTTCCATCATATAATGTTCCTTTACTTATTGGAAGTGTATGAGTTAAATATCCTTCATTTTTATATAGACTATCTTTTATTTTAAAGAAACATTTAAAGAAAGGTACTAATAGAGTTATTAATAAGCAGATAAGAGCAAAATCTTTTCCTATAGCTTCCGTTGCTATAGCAATATCTCCAGAAAAACTACTTGATATTATTACTACAAAAGTAGAAATAATACTTAATAGATATATTACTAATAATGATTTATTAAGAGATAAAAAATCATGTTTAATTAACTTTCTTAACACAAAAATCTCTCCTTAAAAATAATATCTAAATCTTTATTATATTTCTTTAATAATTCTTTTTTAGTACTTGCTATAGATACTTTCCCCTTATCGATATATATTACTTCATCTATTATCTTTTCTACTTCTTTAATTAAATGAGTACATATTATAATACTTGAATTACTTGGTTTATTTTTAATTAAATTATCTATTATAAATTGAAATGATACAGAATCTATTCCATCAAAAGGTTCATCAAGTATATATAATTCTGCCTTTCTAGACATAACTAGTATTATTTCTAATATTATTTCTAATCCCTTAGATAATTCATATATTGATAAATCTTTACTTATATTAAATTCATCTAATAATTTATTACATTTATTTAAATCAAAATCATTATAGAAGTCAGTAAATAAATTAATAACATTTTTTACTTTCATATCACTATCTAAATAAGATTTTTCTGGTAAATAAGATATTCTACTTTTAGAATAAACACCTATATTTTTGTTATTAAATAATATTTCTCCACTATCTATTGTTAATACATCATTAATTAGCTTTAGAAGCGTACTTTTTCCACTTCCATTTTTACCAAATAATCCATATATTTTACCTTTTTCTATTTTTAAATCAAGATCTATAAGTACTTCATTATCGCTATATTTTTTGCATAATTTTTTACATTCTAATAAATACATAAATAGGCCTTTCTTAGTGTATTATAACATATTACCAACTTTTGCCATTATAATATTCATATTCTCTTTTATTTACTATTTTTCTATCATCACTGGCTTTTTGTTGCTGTTCTTTTAATTTTTTCTCTAAGTCATCATAATCTTGTGGATCATCTTGAGGGTCATCTTGAGGATCATCTTTTGGATCTCCTCCACCACCTCCACCTTGACTATTTAATAATGCTTCAATTTCATTATATAGTCTTTGGGCATCATAATCTTTTCCTTTATTATCTTCAGTAGCACAATCACTATCTAAAAGAATCTTTTGTATTTCTATTAATTTTTCTCTAGCACTTTCACTTTCTAAATCTATTAATTCAAATTTAGATAAAGATAAATTAATTAATACTTTACATCTTCTACTTCCTTTAACAGTTTTTAAAGCTTTATTATATTCATCTATTGCGTTTTCATATTCTTTTAAATTATAAAAATTATTTCCTTTGTTATAATGAGCTACATAACTTTCTGGATAATTTAAATATTGTAAGAAATTAACAATACTATTACTATAATTTGCATTATTATAATTACCTATGTATATTTCATTTACTATATATCTAATTGATAGATGGATAGATATAATTAATAATATTGTTACTATAAAAAATATTGTTTTTTTCATCTATAACTCCTCCTATCAAGTATTGTTTCAAATAAAAGCATAGGAATTAATAAAAATGAAAAATAATAGTAAATATCAGTATATGCATATTCTGAACTTTGATCACTATATGTTTTTATTTTATTTATATCATTGATTTTATCATTTATATTATGTTGTTTAACCATATGAATATAATCAATATTTAAGTCTTTAGCAATTGCTTTTAAGTTTTCTTCATCAATTCTAGATACAGCATCCTTATATGGATAACTTGTTTTATCTTGTAAATATTCATATTGTCCACTTCCTAAATATGTTTCTACCTTTATTTTTCCACCTTCATCTGTACCATATCCTAGAACTGCTCCATTATCTATTTTACTACTTAATAAATTTAAAGATATTAATCCACCATTCTTGGAAGTTATTTCTCCATCTCCTACTATGAAGACTATTCTCTTTCTGTTTTCTTTTTTTATTGATCTATCTAGCATGTTTTCTAATTCTTCTTTAAATAGCGTTATATCGCTTCCTTTTGCATAAATACTATCAGGAGTACTCATAGTATTAATTGCAACTTTAACAGCATTGCCGTCCTTTGTAAGTGGCAATAAAATGGTAGATATAGTATCATGTGTAATTAATGAAAAATTAGCTCCTTCTAATCTATCTACAATATAAGTTAAATCATTTTTAACTGCTTCTATTCTTGGTCCACCACTATAATCTAAGGCATCCATAGAAAGTGTTGTATCAACAACAAATATAACATCTAAATTATTATTAAATACTAATACATCATCACTTGGTACCATAAACCTAAAATTAACTAATAATAGTACTAAAACTATCGCAATTCTTAAGAATAGTTTTATTCCTCTTGATGTAAAGAATATTAATATAAGCATTCCTATTACAAGTGGAATTATAATCCATAAAGGAAGTATTGGATTTATTATCATGACAACACCACCTTATCTACAATTATTATTCCAACAAAAGATATAAATACTATTATAAATAAAGTTTCTGGATAATCTTTATTTACTGTTCTTTTGTTTCCTTCTAATAAACTTTTTTCTTTACTTTCAATTCCTGAAACTATATCGCTAATTGTCTCTCCAGTTCCTTCTTGGAAAAAGTCTCCTCCAGTCTTTTCAGCAACGCTTTTCATATCAGTTAAATATTTACTATCAGATATTTTAGGTGCAATTGTATAAACTACAACATCTTTACTTCTACTTAGATCTCCAGCATCTGGAAGAGTAATATATTCTTCTCCTCTTACATCATTATCTGTTGATAATATTATTATTCTTGTTCTATCTTCATTTAAATTAGGAAAATCAAACACACATGAAGCAAGACCGTCTCCTACTAATGAACTTCCACGTGTTTTATTACCAATTAAAGTACCATTCATAATATATCTCATTAAATAGAAATACTCTGTTGTTGATGTATAATTACCATCATTAACAGTTAATGCTTTACCTAAAGTATTAAATACTTCTTCTAAGTAATCATAATCATCTGTTAAAGGAACAAGTAAATAAGAAGAAGTATTAAAAATTGATATTCCAAATCTTTCTCCTTTTAAAGACTTAACAACTTCACTATAAGTCTTAACTAATTCACTATTTAAATCATTAACAGAAGTAGAAACATCCATACATAATATAATATCTCTATTATAAATTTTATTCTCAATAGTCTTAGTTTCATTTAATCTACCAGTTAAAACAGAACTAAATAAAAGAGCAATAAATATCAAAGAATAAACAACATATATTCCTATCTTATACTTTCTAATTATACTTTTATATAATTTAGAATTCTTA
>JAEEGL013734499.1_pt1 | contig 14050 bp, 25 predicted proteins | sample 9134231 | NCBI WGS metagenome assembly JAEEGL01 (sample SAMN16246548, study PRJNA631951) | gut metagenome | biome: gut microbiome; feature: rumen; material: fiber-attached | host: Bos | place: Iran: Karaj | collected 2018-10
TGCGTAAGCAGCTTATGCTCGATGTTCAGTGTAAGGCTCCTTCTCTGCTTGCTAAGTGGCTGAAGTCTGAAAATACTTCTAGCTACAAGTCTCGTGAGCTGGCTGATAAGACCCGCAAGGCTTTTCGTATGACTCATAAGGAGTATCGTAAGACTCTTTCTGTTCTGCGTGAGCGTATCAAGGTTCTTGAGCGTCTTATGTCCGAGAACCGCTGGGATGAAATCGAGTTCGATAAGATTCCCTCTAAGGCTGGTCTTGTCTATCGTAATGCGTTCGCGCGTCGCGATATGATTAAGGCTAAGTATGAGAAGTTCGCTAAGAGCGAGACCACTAAGGTTAATGCTGGCACCCTCTATCCTTATGAGGTTGTTGCTAAGGCATATGACCTGACTCGTCCTTATGTTCGTTATAGCTGGTGGGGACAGAGCAATGATCTGACCGAACTGCTTCTTGACAATACTGAGCGTCTGATGATTAATAAGTATTGGGATAATCTTACTGATTATTTCAATGGCTGTTCTCTTGATGCTCTGTGCATGATTGATACCTCTGGTAGTATGTGGCGTTCTGATTCTGCCGCTCCTATTAATGTAGCAATCTCTCTCGGTCTTTACTGTGCAGAGCGTGCTCGTGGTCCTTTCGCAGGACATTACATTTCTTTCAGCTCTCGTCCTCAGCTGATTGAAACTTCCGGTGTTGACTTCGTTGATAAGGTTCAGCGCATTTACTCTACTAATCTTTGCGAAAACACCAACATTGAGGCAGCATTTGATATGCTCCTTGATACTGCTATTCGCACCCGTTGTTCTCAGGATGAACTTCCTAAGAGTATTGTGGTTATCAGCGATATGGAGTTTGATGCCCAGCGTGGCTACTATGGTCGTCGCAATAGTACTTTGATGGAAAACATCGAAGCTAAGTGGGCAAGAGCTGGTTATCAGATGCCTAATCTCGTCTATTGGAATGTTGACGCTCGTCATGATAACATTCCTATGACTGTGAAGGATGGTATCTCTTATGTCAGCGGATTCTCTCCTGTCATCTTCGAACAAATCATGAAGGGCAAGACTGCTTTTGACCTCATGATGGATAAGCTTGATAGTGAGCGTTATGCTTGCATCAAGTAATTCCCAATCTTAACTTCATCCTCATTACTGTAAAAGGTAATGAGGATTTTTTTATTTTGAAAGTTGAAACTCAGAATCAGCCCCGGCCGGCCAGGCACCCCTCCACCGACTTTCAGAATAAAAATGGGCTTTGGATTTTTTTATCATAATTGACAGAGAAAAAAAATTATGATAAAATATTTATATATAGAAGGGAGTTGTTTAAAATTACTAACTTTGGTTTTATTGCAACAAAAGAAGATTTTCCAGAAGTTTGTGAAGTAGGAGATATTTTATTTTGTACTGCTGATAATAAAACATATATTTATGTTGATGAAGGACTCGGTGGAAAATATGGGTGGGAAGAATATACTTCTGATCCTAAAGCAATGATTAATCTTGGATTAACTGAATATGATATTAATAAGATGATTGTGGCACAATTGCCATCCATGATTAAAGACAGCCAACTTCAAACGCCAAAAGAATTAATTAAAGATTTTACTCATAGACATATTACATCTGTTGGGTATTATATGCTTTTATGTAATGATATTCATTATTATACTGTTTTTGAAGTATGTGATGAATATGAAGAAAATATTGAAGATATTGTAATTGAATGTTTACAAGATAAAGGTGTTATTCAGCAAATTAATTATAATGAAAATAATAGCGCACTTGAATGTTGGGTTAAAAATGAAAATGGAGTATTTATGTTCCTCTTATTTGATTATGAATGGGGAGTGATTACATGCAAATGATGTATTGTATTGAAGATCCTTTTGTTTTTGGTTTAACTGTATATGCTCGTGATAATGAGACAAGCAATATTACACGTTTATTTAGTGGATCTAAAGAAGAAGTTTGCCAATATATGGCAGAAGAATGGAATAATAATAAATATGAAAGAATTTTACTACATAGTATTGATGCTGAAGAAATGAAAGAAACAATTTATCAATATTCTATGACTAATTATAATAATATAAATATAAGAATTGAGGTAGCATAAGATGGTAAAATATCTATTAAAGAGTGTAAATACCTATCGTATTCACACTGTTGCTGAAGTAGAGCAACTTCATGAAGAATTAAAGCATAATCCTAATTTTGAACTTACAGCTTTTAGTTACACTACTAAAGATGTAAAGGTTAAAGGCGAAGTTGTTGATCAATATCAAGTAGTAAAAGCGCAACTAGTTTTTACTAATGAAAAAGATCCAGAAGTACAATATGAGGTAGAATATCATGAAATTTGAACAAGTAAGTAAATATCCTGATGCGGTGATTCCAACTCGTGCTACTATTGGTAGTGCCGGCTATGATTTTACAGTTGCCGAAGACACGGCCTGCCCGGCTCATAAAGTTACATATGTACCAACAGGTATTAAAATGCAAATTGATGCAGGTTATTATCTCCAACTTGCACTTCGTAGTTCTGCACCAAAGAAATTTGGTGTAATGATGGCTAATTCTATTGGCATTATTGATTCTGACTATTATAATAATCCTGATAATGAAGGGCATATTATGTTTGCTCTTATCCCTATTGGTGATGAAGATGTCCTTCTTGGTAAAGGAACTAAAATTGGACAAGGGACTATTATGCGTTATGGTCTTGTTGATGATGATGCGACTACTGAATTACGAACAGGTGGTTTTGGTTCTACTGATCTAAGTGATACTTTTTCACATTTAATTTTTAATTTAGATGCAACCGATTTAAAGGATGTTTTTGAAGAATGAGATTGCTTGCATTAGATTAGGCAAGTAGAACTACTGGGTATGCCATCTTTGAAGATGATTAGTTAGTAAAGAGTGGAACTTTTACGCTTCGTTCAGATGATATTGGAGAAAGATTAGTTGCTTATCGCAAACATATAGAATAGTTAATTGTTGAAAATGATATTGAAGAAGTTGCTTTTGAAGATATTCAAATGTAGAGACAACAAAATAATGTTAAGACTTTTAAAGTTTTAGCTGAAATTTTTGGAGTAACTCAGGAATTTTTAGCAGAAAATAAACATTCATATCATATTGTAAGTTCAAATACATGGAAATCTAAATTACAAATTAAAGGTGTTCATAGTGATGAGCAAAAACGAAATGCTCAACTTTATGTATAGGAACATTTTAATAAAAAAGTTTCACGAGATGAAAGTGATGCTATCTGTATTGGGGCATCAATTATCTTAGATAATAAAAAAAAGAAAGCTGACTTTAATTGGGATTAAGGTCAGCTTTTATTAATTTAATTTTTCTAAAATTGTATAATAGTAGAAGGGAAAAATATCCCCAATAGAAAGAGGTGTTTAAATTGTTTGAATGGATTGCCAAATATTGGCTTGAAGTTTTATTCACCCTCATATGCAGTGGAGCTGCTTTTGTAATCCGTCATCATGTTAAATTAATTGTCGCAGAAAAGAAACGCCATGAAGATGATATGTTAAAAGCAATTGATGAAAAATTCACACAGCAACGCGAAGGTATGAAAGAACAAATGGCTGAGTGTTATAGCAATTTAATTGAAGTTGTTAAAGAACAAGAAAGAAAATCTATAGAAGAAGATATTAAAATCCATGCTGAAATTGATGCTATTAAAGAAGGTATGTTGGCAGTTGAAGGACGAGCATTTAGAACTGAATGCCGCAGACTGTTAAATGAAGATCATATAATTACATTAAGTGAATATGATGCTCTTTTAAAAGAACATGTAACATATAATAAATTAGGTGGAAATCATGAGGGTGATGGGCTTTTCTCTATGGTCGAAGCTAAATATAAAAACTCTTTAAAACCAAATGATATGGATTAAAAAAAATAAGGGGAAGACTATTAAAGTCTTCCCCTATTTTTTATTTTTCTAAATACTTTATTTGTAACAGCGACTATTTCATCTCCATATGTTGAGATTATATCTGCTAGCAACTCTTCCTAATCATAAGTAAGAGATACACCATAACTAAACATAGCTGCATGCGTTACTTCGTGACCTAATACTTTTTTAAACTTGCTCTCACTTAACCCATCAGCTATATAAATAATTTTAGTTTTATTATCACAACATCCAAGAGTAAAGGAATCTCCTGTAAATAAAGTTGGAAATGTGGGAGGTACGATTTGTACCTTCCACACAATTCCATTGATTACTGCGGTAATCATTTGCTAACCTTCGCGGCGAGCTATTGAAGTTTAGTAGAAAGAACCTGTTTTTCTTCATTAGAAGATTCTTTAATCATATCGGTTAAATCTTCTCCCAAATCTTTAATATAATGCTCTAGTTCTTTCATACTTTGTTGTTCATCACCATGATATTGTTTGCCTTCCATATACATGCGGCGAGACATACCACTTCTGTCGCCAAAGTGTTCATCACGCCAACGTGAATCACGCATCATATAAGGAGCATATTCCATATATGGAATGTAATAACGACCATCACTCATAGAGTTACTATTAGATTGGCTACTTCGTCCATTAGAAGAAAAATTGCCATTAGCATTGCGAGATTGACCATCATAATAACTGCGGTCACCGCCTTCCATATAGTAATTCACACTCATAGGATTATTTTGTTTTTCTTCAGCTGTTTTTTCCATAGCTTCAGTGATAGCACAATAATACATGGCTTCTTCAAGGTCTTTAATCATATCAATAACTTCGCCCATTTCTTTTGCATTAACCTTTTTAAGGTCTCCTAGTTGCCCTTGGACACAAGCAACTAATGATTCTTTAATTGTTTTTAATTGCTCCATATCACGCCACCCTTTCTACAATTAAATCTACATTTTGGGTATCAATAGCAGAAGGGCCGACATTAGCTAGTGAAATTTGAGTACAACATCCTGCTGGGACATCTACTAATGTTGTAGCACTGATACTATTGTATTCACTTACAGCAGCTGGAGTGCTTATAGCTAATGATGGGGCTAAAGTCTCTCCACTAACTCTAACTGCTACTTCAATAGGTGCTACAGTTGCGTCAGCAGCTAATGCCACGTTCATATGATAACTTACACGAAATCTTGATCTAAACTATGGGCCAAGGCCTCGTAAAGTTACAATGCCGGAGCCTGCTCTCCATAAGATACTTTGAGATCCAGAGGAAAGAGCAGTTGTAAATAAAACTGCTTCACTGGACTCAACAGTTTGAGTATCATTCGCAAATAATTCCATTATCTTTCCTCCTTTTAGTTTCAAGCAATGATGTTACTTGGACCATAGAAGCTGCCGCCCATACCAAAACCATAACCATAATAAGGTGCAGCATAAGCTGGAACTGGTTGTGGGCGTAATTGAGAAATGAGATATGCATTTTGCTCACTTTGTGAAATTTGACCTTTAAGTGCCTGATTTTCAGTAGTAAGAGCAGTAATACGATCCTGCACTAAGAAGTCAAGAATAGCACGAGTATTAGCATTAGCATTGTCTATAATATCGCGTGCCCCATCAACAACAGCTTGACGATCTGCGCAAGCTTCAGTTGCGATATTATAATTAAGTGTTGCAAAACTGTTAGCAATATTTTGGTCAGTCTAACAGTTAGCAAGTTGCTGTGCGGACTACATAGCAGAAAGTTGCTGAGTTAGTCCAAAGGTATTTTGCATAGCACTAATAGTGCCATTGTTAATAGCTTGCTGTAATGTATTAGTATTCTAGAGATTTTGCATACCCATATTACAAATATCACTTTGAATAGCACTAATACCACTATTTACAGCAGCGGTGGCTCCTGCGAAGCCATTGAGAATGCTGGTATTGAGATCATAAAAACCATCTCTTGTGCTTGCGAGAGAATCTAAACCAAAGATTGTGGTTCCGGCGTTGTTTCCGCCATTACCCCAACCATTGTTTCCCCATCCGCCCCAAGCGAATAAGAATAGTAAAATGATCCACCAACCAGATCCACCAAAGAATCCGTCAGTGCCATAGTTGCCACCAGTAGCAGCAGCAATGTCGGCTAAAGAATAGCCATTGTCAGAATTGAACATATAGCATGTCCTCCTTTAATAAAATATTTTTACAGCCCTAAACTTTGTTTAAAGGCGGTAAATTCTTTATCAAAGTCTACTCCTCTCTGTGCACAAATATTACGAGCGATTTTTTCAATATCTGCGGTTTTTCCAGATTGGGCTAGACTAAGGAGGTTCTATCCCATTGGATTTTGCTATGCTTGTTGTTGTAAAAACTACATCATCATTTGCTCAGGATTCTAACGATTTTTTACCATCTAAATCATCATTTGAATTGGATTATTATTCAATTAAAAAACCTCCTTATAATTTTGAGGGGATTGATCAGATGGGGTAACTGCGGCCGCCTTAGTGACCTTTGTGGCTAACAATTCAGATATGCGAGTTAATGCCTAGTCAAACTCTGTGCGAGTAATAAAATCTCCTTCTTCTGGAGTTGTTGGTAAAGGTTTTAATTCATACATATTTAGAAGTGCTACACCATCTATTCCAACTGTTTTTGTATATATTCTTTTATTTGCTATATCTGGAAAATAAAAGATAGAACCATCAAAATCAATAGATGATGCCTTCACTTCTTCTAATGAAGATACTGGATGCCCTTTTAATCCCCCAAACTACTGAGGAGGTAGCATATTTGGACGAGGATTAATTGGTACAGTAGAGCCTGGCTATTGCTGGTAATAATTATACATTTTCTTCCCTCTTTTCTGTAAAAAATTTGTATCGCTCTTACCAATTATATGTAAATTTTTTGGTAAATTAATTTTTAGTTTTTGTCCTAAAAATTTACTAAAAATTTTTTAAGTAAATACCGCCAAAAATTGGCTTTGCCAAAATTTGGAAGAAGCCTTTTCTATTTTTAGGGCAGAACCGTATAATATAGTTAATAAAAAATTTAAAAATATTAGAAAGATTTTAAGTAAAAGGAGGATATTCCAAATGGCTGTTAATATGATGTCTACAAACGGTCAAGTGCGTTATCATGTTGATGAATATGTTATCGACACTCCTGAAGATCTTAAAAACCTTCCTCCCCAAGCAGCCCCAGGAAGTGCCGCAATTTGCCCTTCTACTGGAGCGGTTTATATGAAAGATGGCTCTGGGAAGTGGGTGGAAATTTAAGGTATGGATTTAGTAACGTATGCACTTTGTAAAAAGTATGTAAAGGCTTCACTCTCAGGGGCCGGAGCATTAAAAGGCGATGACGGCAAATCTGCCTATGAACTCGCTGTTGAAAACGGATATTCTGGCTCCGAACAACAGTGGATTGAATCACTTGTTGGTAAGCCAGGAGACACTCCATATATTGGAGGAAATGGAAATTGGTTTGTCGGAGCGGTTGATACTGGTGTTAAAGCTTCTGGTGTTACCAGTTATAATGAACTCAATGATAAACCAACCTTAAATGGACAAACTATTGAAGGAGATATGTTTATTGAAAGCATTCCTTTAAGTAGTATTGATGAATTATTCAGAAAGGAGTAATTTAATTGGCTGAACAAAAAGTTTATCTAGACCAAGAGGGTTTGGAAAAAGTAGTCAGATATATCCATAATGAATTAGATTTTAAAATGGATAAAGCTGACTTTGAAAGTTTTGATCCAGAAAATATTGTCCACCTAGCCGACCTTGCTGAATATGCTAAAAAAGATGAAGTTGTTGTAGAATTACCTGAGGATGTTGTTCGTGAGGCTGATTTAGCAGATGTTGTACGCACTGCTGATTTAGAGTCTTTAGCAACAAAAGAAGAATTAGATAAGATTGAAACAAAGGCTTCCTCTGCATATCATGTAAAAGGTTCTGTAGCCAATCTTGAAGAGCTTCAAGCTATTGAAAATCCTGAATAGGGTGATGTTTATGCTCTTGAAGATACTGGATTAAATGCTGTTTGGACTGGTGAGGAATGGGATGAATTTGGTACATTTGTAGACTTAGCCCCATACCTCGAAGAAGAAAATGTATATCCTATTGATATGCCAACAGTTGATGCTATTCTCTATTCTGGTAAGAATGCTATCATTTCTGATCGAGATGGTTTAGCTGCCATGATTGCTAATGGCGAAGAGGAAGTATAGGTCATGCTTAACAAAGATGTATCAATGAGTTCTCCTGTTGTTGTTCCAGCAGGAAAAAAAGTTGTTCTCGACCTTAATGAGAAAAAGTTAAGTGGCTCTAGCTTACTTATTCAATGCAATGGCGGTGAAGTCGTTCTTCAAAATGGTTCAGTTGAAAGTGCAGGTCGTCCTGTCTATGTTTCAAGTGGTGAATTAACTATTGATGGCGCAGATGTAAAAAGTGTTAATGATGTAGCTGTTACTGCTTCTGGTTATGACTCTAAAGTCGTTATGAATAGTGGTAAAGTATCAGCTCAAGAGTCTGGACTTCTCGTCCTTACAGGCGCTAAACTTGAAATGAATGGCGGCGAAGTTGAATGCTTTGATAACTGCCCAATCCAAGGTAATGGTACTGTAAAAGATGGTAACGACCAAGGACATATTGAAGTTGTTATGAATGGTGGCAAACTTACTGCTCATATTCAATCTAATGGATATACTGCTTGTGGTGTCTATATGCCTAATAGCGGTAAATTCACTATGAATGGCGGCGAAATTGTTTCCGATGGTGCTGGCTTAGTCATGCGTGCTGGTGAAGTTGAACTCAATGGTGGCTCTATTGTTGCTAATGGTGTTTCTGGTTCTAGAGGCAAAGTTGGCGATAGTCGTGTTGTTGTTGGTCCATATGCCGTTGTTTATGATGAAAGTGCCAAGTATCCTGGCGTAGCTAATGGTGAGTTTAAACTTACTATTGGACAAAATATGGTTCTTCAAGGAACCGATGGCGATGTTGAAACTCTATTAAGTAGTGGAGTTGTCGCAAATATTATTGATAATAGATAAAAAATAATAATAAGTGAAAGGAGTTGAATTTTAAACAATGGCTGATAAAGAATATTTAGACAGAGAAGGTCTTAAAAAAGTTAAAAGATATATTGATGACCATCTCATTGCTTTAAAAGAAGCTATTGATTTATTACAAGATACTGATGAAACTCCTGAATCTATCAAAGAAATGATAGACAATGCTATTGAAGAGCTCCATATCGAAGATCTAGAACAAGAAGATTCACTTATTATTTATGGCGGGAATGCTTCTGAGGAGGGTAACGGATGAAAACTATAAATGCGATTATTCAACTTAGAAGAGATAATGACTATAATTTTGAAAAAATTAAAAACACATTCGTTCCCATGAATGGTGAAGTAGTTTTAGTAGATACTGCCCGTGATGGTCTTCGTGCTAAAGTTGGTAATGGTTATAACACATATGCTGAACTTCAATTTACTGATGAAGATGTACGCAATGCGGTATTACATGGATATTTGATTGAAGGTGATTTTTATAAAACCACTAATAAAGATGGTTTAATTAATCGTATGATTAATAAAATCTATATTGATGATTCAACTCATAAGATTTATTTCTTCAATGGGGAGAATTATCAAAATATTCAAACTACTTTTACTACAGCTAATGATGTAACGCCCGGGTTAGTTAAGTTATATGCTACTACTGGACAAAATATAGATGGCACAATGACCCAAAAGGCGATTACAGATGAATTAGATTTAAGATACAAAGCTACAATTGATAGCGATGATGAATTATTAGTATTTTCATTTAATTAAGGAGGAAATAAAAAATGGCTCAAACATATGCAAATAATGATAATGTTTTATCCAAAGTAAAATTTGGTAATACTACATACTATCTCAAGGATGCTGCTGTTCGTAGCATCATGGATACATTTGGTAATGTTGTAACTCGTGATGTAGCAACTGCTATTGCTGATAATGGTACTGGTCTTGTAACTGCTGACCAAGTTTATGATTATGTTGGTCGTCAAATTGGTGATATTGGTACAGCTTTAAATCTTCGCTCTGAAGCTGATCATACTCAAGTAAATGATGGACAGCCTGGCGACTTCATTGTTGAATCCGACGGTAAAGAATGGTTATGTGTAAGTGATGGAAATAATGGTGTTACTTGGCGTGAAGTTGGCTCTGAAAATGCTTACGTTGTAAAAACATTTGAAATTGCTGGCATTGACATGGCTGATGATATCACCAAAGCTGAATTACAAACTGCTCTTGAACTTGGTGCACTTGCTTATCTTGATAGTGGTAGTGTAAAAGTAACTACTATTGATAGTTTTAATTCTATGACAGTCGCTGATGCTGGTACTTATAGTGTTAGTTCTACTCCAGTAGCAGTTCCACTAACTTATAATTCTCTTGATGTAACTCCTGCTGGTTCTGTTAGTATTTCAGCTGAGACTGCTGCTGCAGCTTCTTATGATAAGACTACTTCTGTTGCTATCTCTGCCGCAGCTCCTGTTGAAGGTACAAGTGTTGCTAACTACACTCCTTCTGGTAGTGTTAGTGTTACTAATGTTACTGTGACTCCAAATACTGACTCTGTTGCTAAAATGACTAGTGCTGGCACTGCTTATCAACTTACTGATGGTGGTGTAAGCCAAGGCAGTGATACTACCAGTACTTTCGCCACTGAAGGTGTAGTTGTTTCTATCGGACAAGATAATTCTGGATCTGGTGGAGCGAATGAATCTGAAACTCTTATTATCACAAATGCTGGTACTAGCAATGCTGTTACTGCTTCTGGCACTATAAGTTATACTGCTCCAAGTCTTAGCGGTTCTCTTCCAACCTTCACCACTCAAAATGTTGTAACAGGTATCCAAAGCGCTTCTGCAAGTGCTTCCTTCTCTGGTGATGGCACTGTTCTTAGTGCAGCCCCTGCTTATACTACTACTGATGCTACTGTTACTCAACCTACATTCAGTGGTAGCTTCACTGGCACTTCTAAGAATGTAACTCCTACTGCTGCTACTACTTCTAATGCAGTTGGTGCTTCTGACGCTACTGTAACTGTTGATAGCAAGAGCGTAACTCCTTCTGCTACCAGCACTGAAAAGACTGTTAGCGTCACATTCGCTTAATTAAAACCTTAAAAATTTCTTGAAATGATAGAAATTTTGAAATAAAAAATAAATTATAAAACTTTGAAAAGATAAGGGATATAATTTTTTCTCGGCTAGGGATAATTATATCCCTAGCCGTTTTTTTTATTTTTTTTTATGGGAGGAAAACCAAAAAATGGAAAAAGAAAAAAGTTTTGTAAAAAAAGATACTTCAAATAATTGGGAAAAAGCAAAAAACTTTATTCCAAAAGAAAATGAAGTAATTATTTATATTGATTTACAAAAAAAGAAAATTGGAAACGGAAAAGATAAAATAAATGACCTCCCCTTCATTGATAAAGATTTTTTCTTTGTAGACGGGACAACATTAGTCCTAGAAACAGAAAAAATTTAGAGGGGAGATGAATAAATGGCAAATTTATCTAAGGTTAAATTTCAAGGAACTACTTATGAATTAAAAGATACGTTTACTCGTGACAAATTACCTGTTCGTATTATTATTAATTCATCAACAGATAATAATGATAATACTATATTAACAGCTAGTCATAGTGCTTCTGAAATTAATTCTATTGTTTCTGCAACAGGATAGTTCCTTTATTTATTCATACCGACATACGGATTAACAATTTAGGCAACTTTTTTATATTATTAGAATAATATGGCTTTCTTTTCTTTTATTGCATCTGATGGTGTTTTTATTATTTCTATTGGAGAAAATAAAAATGTAAATATTATCAGAAGCTATGCTTTCCCAAATGATATTAGTGATTTAAATGATGATATAGGTATCGCTACATTAGCTGATTTAGCTGATAAATATGATAAAACTGGTGGAGAAATTTCTGGAAACGTAAAAGTTGATGGCATATTAACTTTAGATATTGATGATCCTGATTATGATTCTGGAATCACTTTTTCAAAATCATTAGATAATAATTTAGGAACTATTCTTACACTAACAGGATACGCAGATAATACTAATTATCGTCCATTAATTCGCAATATTCATGACCCAGTAAATAATTATGATGCGGCTACTAAAAAATATGTTGATGAAAATTTAAGTGTTCCAAATTATCATATTGTATTTTTAAACTTAGATGGTACTGTAGATCAAACATCTGTGGCTTCTACAGTAATTCATAGTGAAATATCGGCTCATTTGACAAATCGTACTTAGTCTGATTATTTAGATGTATTTTGGAATTAGACTAGATTTTATGCTAAATGTGTTGAAGTTATTGATATTAATACAGGTGATTTAAAATTTATTGGTGAAGTGGAATATGATGGAATGTAGAGATATATAGTATTTACATTAACCCCATAGAATGTATTAACCACTACAAATATTATTACTTTTGAATCAATCAGTAATAAAGTAACAAATATTGCTAATAATGCTACTAGTACTATATTTTATCCTACCACAAAAGCAGTTTTTGATGAATTTCAAAGAAAACCTGTTATTATTTGGGAAACTGATGGAACTGGATTATCAGCTCTTAATACTGATTTTACAGCAAGTGGAATAGCTTGGCAATTAACTAATTTAGATTTTTCTCCATTTAAACGAGTAAAAATTTATACTAAAGCTGGAATAAAAACTAGTGGAGTTGGTATTGATGCTAGTAATACCCCAGGTATTGTTTTAGAAATGTCATTAGATCCTCGCGCAGCAAGTCCAACAGGAGGACACTATCTTGGTTCACATACTGGTCAAAAACCAAATGATTCTAACCGTTTGTACACATTAACTTGCGCTATTTCAGCTGATAAAACAAGTTTCGCAGCATTAAGAATGACAACATTATATGGTACTGCCGCGACATCTAATACTGATGTTAATGGGTATATATTTAAAATTGAAGGATATTATGATTAATTTTAAAGGAGATGTAATTCATGGATTGGATGAATTTATTACAACAAATTTTTGAAGTGTGTATTATTCCACTTCTTGGTATTCTTACTACTTATTTCATTGTTTTTATTAAAAATAAGTCCAATGAATTAAAAGAGGTTACTGATAATGAACTTTATAGAAAATATATTGATTTGCTTCAAGATACAATTGTTCGTTGTGTTATTGCAACAAATCAAACTTATGTAGAAAATTTAAAGAATAAAAATGCTTTTGATAAAGAAGCACAAGAGGAAGCATTTAAAATGACTTATGAGGCTGTTATGGTTATTTTAACTGATGACGCAAAAGAATATTTAAATAATGCTGTAGGAGATTTACAACTCTATGTAACTAAATTAATTGAAGCATAGGTTAATATGAGTAAGTAAGGAGGATAAATAAATGGCTGATTTATCCAAAATTAAATTAAATGGTACTGAATATGATTTAAAAGATGCGGTTGCTCGTAGCAATTTACCATTAATAGTCACAGGAACTTGTGCTTTTGGTAGCTCTCTTTCAAGTGGAATTGATAGCCCAATTGCTGTTACAAATGTTTCACATACAGTAACACAAATTGCTACAGCAATATCAAATAATCGTCCTGTTGAAATGATATTAAATAATAATGGAATGAAAATTAATTTAAAATTAACTGCTTTTGATGGTTCTATTTATTATTTTACTAATAGCTATGATCCATTTAATGGAGTTGTTGATATTGATAATGAATCATTTAATATTACAGTGAAAGCACAAAATGAAAATGATATAGATAGTTTTACATATTTTATTACTTATAATAAAAATGCTTTTGCTACAAAATCTGAGGTAACAACTCAAATTTCTACTGCGATAGGCAATTTAACTGAATTTAACACTCAAGTAGTTCAAACTTTACCTGCGACAGGAGTTAAAGGAACTATTTATTTTACTCCCAATAATCACGATACTAATGATATTTATGATGAATTTATTTATGTTAATAACGCTTGGGAAAAAATTGGTAATACACAAGTTGATTTAACTGGATATGTTCATCGTAATGATTTAGCAA